>Ga0326597_10000661_pt1 | contig 59859 bp, 111 predicted proteins | sample RVTome_12_FD_203789 | JGI IMG/M metagenome (GOLD analysis project Ga0326597, IMG submission 203789) | Soil microbial communities from uranium-contaminated site in the Upper Colorado River Basin, Wyoming, United States - RVT100D185 | ecosystem: Environmental > Terrestrial > Soil > Contaminated...
CAGGCGCTGCGCCGCCTCCCAGATGCTGGACTGCGAAGCGTACCCCCGGCACGAGAAGTAGGGCACGTCCCACTTCTGGCACACGCGCTCGAACACGTTGGCCAGCGCCTCTTTCTCGATGTAGACCTCGACGTAGTTGGCTTGATGCTCCCACATATCCACCCGGAACTGGTCGGTAATGGCCTCAATGATGTCACTCGGGTCATCCCAGTGAGCGAGTCTTTCGAGCGAGCGTGTCCTGTCCTCGATCGAGTACCAGTCGATCAGGCCAGCGAGCCGCCCATCGGACACGATCGAGCCGAGCCGCTTGTATTCGGTCTGCTTGTTGGCAATCCAGTTGCGGCGCACGAACTGGTAGTACAGCTGGCGAAGGGTCAGGGTGAACCCCTGATCACTATAGTCGTCAATGATCAGGTTGGCCTTTTCGATCAGGTCCTCGGTCGAGGCCGAGAAGTTCTTTGAGATGTATGCTGTTTTCATCGGGGGGCGGGTTGGTTTGGCAAGCGGAGGGGACCGCGTGGAGCCTCGCGAATGAGGTCGAAAATGTGACTGGCGTGTTGCTGAACGTACTCCCTTTCACACGGAAGGCCGAGCTTGTCTGCGTAGTATCCGGCCACGTATGGGACGAACCACTCCGTGTGCTCGAACATATAGATGCGAGACATTTCGACCTTGGCTTGGATGTGCAGGTGGCACCTCTGGCAGAGCGCGGCCAAGTTCCACCACTCGCAGTTGGCCTTGTCGCCGTCGAGGTGGTGGACGGTAAGACAGTAGCCAGCCGGTGGGTCGTGCTCATGATTGCACCGAATGCAGTGCCACCCGGCCTCGTCCTTCACCTTCTGTGCGATCTCCTTCCAGTTATGGGGATATGTCCCGGGCATCGTTAAAGTTTGATTTCCTGCCCGTGCTTGAAGAACCCGAGTTGCCCGGGGCAGGGGATGAACGGAATGGGTGTCTGGTTTGACAGCGGAAACCCGAACGGGCCGGTGAACCACGGGGAGTCAGACCGTTTGACCGAGGGGCTGATCGTCGCGTAACCGATGATGCCTCCGCGCTGGAACTCGTCCTTCGCTGGAATTTGCAGCGCCACGGGCACGCTGATGGTCAAATCGAGCAGCCACTCGTACCCCCGGTCGTCGAATCCCCGTCCTGTATGAATGAGCACGGGACCCGTGATCGAGCTTCGCCACGTGCGGTTCTCGATGTCTTTGATGTATTCGAGTACACGGGCGCTCTCCCGGTCTTCTGCGGTCAAAAGGTCCGGCCGGATGATGCACCAGGCCCAGGGCTGGAGGATGGATAAGGCTGGCGCCCGGCGCAGCTGGTCTTCGGTGTAGATGTGGGTCATGCGAAGCGGTTTTATCCCGTGAATACGTATTTCCAGAAGGCAACGGCCGGGCCGAATTCTACGGCCAGCGCTATCAGTATGATGACCACGGCAATGGTGATGATGCACCCGGCTTGCCCCTTTGCCAGTCTCTCGTCACTCATCGTTCGTGTCCTCTGGTGTGTTTGGTGCTGCGCGCTCGACCCACATGGCACCCCGGGGGTACTCAAGGCGCTTGCCGCCGGGCGTGTAAACCACCACCACGCGGGCGCCACTGACCACTTCCTCGGTGATCTTGGTGTAGTTCAGGCCGACAGCAAACGCGCCGCCGTCGTAGATACAGCCCGTGGCAATGATCTTCCCGAGCGCGGGCATGGTCACGGTGCTGTCTTCGTGGTTCATGCTGAGGCCCGGGGTAACAGCAAGCCCGCGGCAAAAGTCGCGGGCCAGCCGTTCATCAACGCCGAGCATGACCATGGCGAGGAAGTAGTTCGGGGTGCCGGGGTCAAGGTCGCGGTTCCTTTTGGCCAGTTCCCAAATGTTTGGAAACGCCTCCCACAATAGTTCTTTGGTCAGTTCACTCATCGCTCGATTCCGTTGGCTGTTTTTTGTTTTCCTCCCACCTGGCCGCCGCCTCCACGAGCCTGGTATAAAGCCGCTTCGACGACGGATAAATCTGCATCTTGCTGATCTGGTCCTCGATCCCGTGGAGGACCGTTGCCCGGTGCTTGCCCGTGACCCGGGCGATCACCGCCGGGTTGTACCCGGTCTCTTTGAGCACGAGCATGATGGCGTAGCGCGCCTGCACGTACTCGCGCGTCTGCATGTCGTCTCCCGGATCAATGCCCCGCACGTCCTTGACCACGCGGTACAGCTCCCGCAACAGCAAGCGGCAGGGCTCGTCGCTCTGGGCTGGCGCTGGCGCCCCACTCAGGCTCCGGCGCGCTTTCTTCACCGCTTCCTTGAGCCGCTCCAGGGTTGTCACCGGGCGATCGCATTGCACCAAGCGGTGGAACAGGTCCAGCCACAGTTCTTGGTCGATGCCTTGGCTGGACATCTCCCGCGTAACGCTCGCGATGGCTTCTGCGAATTCGGGTGGTTCGGGGTCGGCTTCTATCATCAAAGGATTTCGTAGACGTGAAAGGTGTATACCTCTTCGATCAGGGGCTCGTCGAACAGGTGCTCGCACGTGGGCTGCCCGAGGCCTATGTACTCGCCCCACTTGTGCCAGCGCCAGCCGCCATCGGGGGGCTGCTCGCTTCGAGACACGCGCACGAAGGTGACGAAGAAGCGGCGCTCAGGGACATCGGCCAGCGCCCGGTATCCGGTGGCCATGAACTGGTCCGGGGAGTCGCACACGCCGTACGGGGACAGCTCCCCGGGCAGGTCCGGGTACTGCTCGACCTGCGCCGCGATAGTCGTGTTAAACGACCACGAGCGGCACGCGATGAGGCCGGGGGCCAGAACGCTGTACTTGTCCAGCGGCTGGCCCATTTCCTCCAGAATTCGGGCGAATGGCGCGTCCGCGTACAGCGCATGGTCCATGATGGGCGGGGTTACAAACATCGCTATTCGGCCTCTTCCTTTTCTTCCAAGTTGACGCGCTCTGAGGAACTCCACCGGCCGCCATCGGCATCCCGGTTAATGACCGGAACGTCGCCGAAACGGTTTCGCCTGTACTCGGTGTTTCGAACGAGGCCCATGGCCAGGTCCTGCGCGAACTTGGCCATCTCCGTGGCCGAATCCGCCCTGCTCTTTTGAATGGTCAGGTCAAGCTCGATCTCGCGCTCGCGGCACTCCTGCTCCCGGGTCGCTACGGTCACAAGCCGCTTGTCAAGCGATTCGTGCTCGGCCACTTGCCTGCGGGCGTCATCCAGGCTCGATTGGGTGGAGAGGATTTTGGCTTGGGCCGCAGCCAGGTCTTGGCTGTCCTTGTCTGCCTGCTCCAGTCGCTTTTTGAGGGCGGCGCCGACTTCCCCCGGCAGGTTTTGGGCGATGGCTTGCTGAATTTTTTCTTGTAGGTCGATCATGGCGCTTTCTTGTGGTTTGTTTGGATCAGGTGGCTCGGGGTGTCCGAACCGTTTTCTGTCGCGAATACATTCTGAACACGTACACACGTGGCCGCACCGTTTACATACGCCGGGCACCCAAGGACCCATGTTGCGCTCAGGCTTTGGCCATTGGTGATATTCTTTACAGACCCCTTTCTTCATGGGTCAAAATTTTTGAGCCGAGGCGATCAACTCGATGATTCTCTTCTGTGCCTCGTCGGCATCGCCCCGGGCATCATGGAGCAACCGGCTGGCCCGGCCGAGACCCCTGACGATTTGATCGTGGATCAGCGCGGCGTAGCCGAATACCTGGTCATTGATCTCTACGAGCCGCTCGATTTCCCCGGCCAACACCTGTCGATCATCAACGAGAGATTCTGATGGCCCGTCGTGCAGGATGATCTCCCGGGCAAGCGCGGACACTTTCGCCAGATCAGGAAACAGCTTGCGCATGGAGGCCTCGACCGGAGGCCCGCCTTTGGGATCGGGGTAGTCGGTGTTCGGGGCCATGCCCGGGTTCGTATCCGCGACGATCGGCGCCATCTTGTCATCCGTGATCAGCACCGTGCTAACCCGCGCCCTGTTTTCCTCGGCCATCTCGATCATGTCTTGTGCCCTGTATTCGGTTACCCCGAGCAGCGACGTGGTGACACGGGTGTCGGCGGGTCGCGGGTCGCCGTCGATTGAAGCGGGTTTTGCTCTCTCGAAAAGGGCGCTTGTGACCCGGGCGCGGCCACCCCCGGCCAGTATCGGGGTGTCCTCAAAAAAGACCCGGGCGAACAGCTCTGCGTCTTCCCTCGGCATCAATACCTGCTGGTCGTAGTAGCGGCCAGCCAGCATTGTCCCTTCGTCCACAAAGTAGCGGGTCCAGTCTGTTGGCGGGTTTCTTTCGTTCATCGCTTGCGTCTCGTTTGAGGTTCGGTGAGCATTGTTTGCAGTCGGATAGCCTCTTGCTCCGCGTGCTCGGCCTTTGCCGGGAGCGACTTTTCCGGGTGGTCGTGTGGTGCCATTTGGCGCTTGGTCCAACAGGTACGGCCTCGCGTGTTGTCGGCAAAACAAACCCTCCCTCCCATGGCCGTCGTTGCGCAAGCACTGGAAGAACCACCCGCCCCCCGCGCGGGCGACAACAGGCTTGATACATTTACCGGGTGTTCTGGGCACTCCGGCACCGGGGCGACCATACTGAAAGCCGGGGTCAAATATATTCATGGGCGTCGCCTCTTTCGTGTTTTGAAACCGGTTGATTCTGGCCAGCGCATACTTTGCCGTGCCTGTCCCGCCCGTAGTCTTGGGGTGTCTTCATCGGTCAAGCCTTTTGAATAGGGTCGGCCCCTGCCGGGTACCTGATCGCGTGCTGCTTGCAGAACAGGCCATCCTTTCCGTGTCCATCCTTGCGGGAGCACTGTATACCGCCGCCTTGTGGGCCTCTGACCGGCATGATGCACCGGGCGGGCTTTCTGGTCACCTTGCTCCAAGAGTATCCGTATTTGTATTCCGGGTCAAAAATGCTGGTTCGTTTCATCGTTGTCGTCTCGTTTGGGGTTCGTGGTCAGATTCTCGTGGCCAATCAATGTCCACCATCCTGTTGTCATTGAGCCGCCGTTGAACAAGCCGTTTCATCTGGGCGGCTGCGGTCGCCCCGCCGACGAAGAAGCCGACGACGAAGGAGCCGACGACGAATCCGATCATGAGCAGTACGTATGGTTGCATGGCCTTCGTGTGATTAAACGGTTTCAACCCACTCCCACCAGGGTTCTGGCTTTTTTACCGAGTTGTAGGACGTGAGCATGAGGCTCCGATCGCCACCGGGCGTCTCCACGGCCACCCAGGAGTCGGCCTCGATCGTTTCCCGGATGATGTTTGGTCCGGTATTGAACCTGCGGGCGACTTCGAGCACGGTCGGAAACCGCGTGCATTTGTGCCGCTGAAAAAAGCGCTCCGTGTAGACGGCGATCTGCTGGTAAGAGGGTCTCATCATCCACCGCTCGGAAGGTCAGATGGGTGGATCGTCTTGGTCCCGGCTGGTGGGGCGCCAGGCTCCACGAACTCGGGATACAACGACTCGGGCCGTGCGGGCTTGTCAATGCCTCCGCCGTAAACGTAGTACAGGCGCTTGTAGAGGCTTTGCGGCTCCTGCTCCAGCGCCCACGAGGCAATCTCCCGGGCGTGACGCGGGAAATCCGAGCGCATGATCCACTTGAGGTACCCCGGGTCGTTTTTCGCCATCCAGGCAAGTGTCTTGCCCTGGTTCTTGCCCACGGTGATGATCGCCTCCCCCTGCTTCCACTGAAAATGTGGTGTCGGCCCGATCCAGTGCTTGCGATCCGGGAAGCAGCGGTCCTGAACCCCTGCCCAGTCAGATCCCTCAAGGCCGAAGACCTCGGCCATGCCCCAAAAGACCTCGGCCGCGGCGCAGGCGTCCCCCGCCGAGCGGTGGCGCGTTTGCCCGGCGAGTTCCGGGGTAAACCGTTTGATCGCGGCCTCCAGGTCGCGGGGTTCTTCCCGGCGCCATAGCGCCAGCGGGTCAACGACGATGCCCTCGTACTGGTATTCATACCCGGCGCGGCCGAGTTCGGCCTCGATGAAGCCAAGGTCAAACCGGGCATTGTACGCGATGATCACGTGCGCGCCCTTCATCCGCTCGTAGACGAGATCGGCGAGGCTGGAAAAGGAAGGCGACTTGGCCACCATCTCGTCAGTGATTCCGTGTATGGCCGTCGTCTCCGGTGGAATGGGCCTTCCCGGATTGATCAGGTGGTTGAACCCGTCGACCGGGTCGTTCGGGGTCGGCAAGAAGTCGATGGCCCCGTCAACCTTGATGATCGACAGTTCGACGATGCGATCGGTCGCGGCGTCCAGTCCCGTGGTCTCGCAGTCCACGGCGTATACAGTTTGCTGTTTGGTCATGGGTTGTGATTGCTTAAAGGAATTGGGCGATGATCCAGCCGAGTGCGAGCGCAGCGACCATAAAACCAATGCGCTCCACAAGTAAGTGGGTGCCCGTGGCCGAAATCGTGGGCGGCGTTACGGTGTATGCAAGAAACTGCGCTACGAGTACCAGACCAAGAGATTGCGCCATTCCGATGTCGGGAAGGCCTGTTACTGGCGCCACGAACCACGACCACAGGTGCATGAACGTGAATGCGCCAAGGAATATGCTGATCAGGGCCAAGAGGACTACGAGGGCTTTTGTCATGATTTCACCGCTGAATCAGTGTTTTGAGGAAAGAGGTCAGGCGTAGCCACGCCCGGGTGTACCGCGTCCGCTGGTCCGGGTGGGTTATCAGCCCGGCAACCCGCGCCCGCCACTTCTTGTCGGCCGCGGACACGTCTCCGAGCGCATGGATGATGTCTTCTTCCGGTTTTACCATCTGCGGCAGAGGGCGTGAGCCCGTCTTGGTCATAGCGCCCTTCTCCCACGTCCAAACATCCACGTAGACTCGCAGCGGTTTTTGGTCGGCACCTGCCCGCCTCCTGGGGTTCTCGGTTTTGCTCATCGCTTCACCCGTGACCATGCGTTGCGTACGAAGCGGAGCCACGCCTGCCACGCCCACCGCGCCCGCGCGTGCCATGGTCGCCGGTTGATGGTCGCCAGTAGTTCGTCGGTCCTCGTCAGATCCAGCCTGTCTGCCCCATCCAACTGGCCAAACGATATCATCAGTTGCCGGTGGAATTCGGTTCCTGCCTTCAATTCGCCGGTGTCCTTGTAGTGGGCACTGTCCATGAAGTGCAGCGGGTTTTGTAGCACCTTCTTCGCCAGCTCGGTGAGCGCGGCATTCAGGTGTTCCTGCTTGATCGTCTTCCGATCGACCCACTCGCTCTCGCCCTCGACCGGGTCGCGGCGAACGAGGTAGGGTCCGGCGTCCGTGATAAGTCCGTATTGCCACCCACGGGCACGCACGGCATCGGCCTTCGCTCCCGTGCAGTCACCCCCCTTGCACCGGCGCATGGCGCGTGCGGCGAGCATTATGGTTGTCTTGCTGCTTTTCCTAAAGGTCATAACCGGGTCCTAATCGGGTGGTTGATTCGTCGCCCTAAGTATAGGCCAGATGATACGACATGGTCAAGACCCTATCCCATATTATCTGGATAATAACGAAAGATGGTTGACTGGCCGTGTACCCGAGTCCTATTATGGGAGCCCCCTGGCGATGGCCCATCGCCCAATCACAGCCAACCCCTTGCCCCTTATGGCCGCTCTCCCGTGGATGAAATTCGAGGTCTCAAAGTGGCGTAGCGACGGGTCTGTCGCCCGGCTCTCGTCCGGCGCCAGGGGAGTGTGGGCGGAGATCATTTTCTGGTTCCAGGAGGATAACTTTTACATGGTCGATGACCCGATCGTAATGATGGCCAAGCAGCTGCGATTTTCGACCAGAGAGGTGCTCGCCGGGCTGATCGAAATCGGCCGCGCCGGGGTGGCCGAAGTGGTGCTCTACGACCCGGCTGATCCAGGGGGCGAAAAAATTGTCACGCTTTTGTCACACCCATTGTCACGCGCAAGTCACGGCGAAGTCACGCTCAATGTCACGCCTTCTGTCACGCTTTGTGCAAAAGTGCTCCTTCGCCGGGCGTTCAAGATCAGGTCGCAGCGTGAAAAGTGGCGCGCACGAACTCACAAGAGCCGTTACGGCGCATTCCCTGACGATGTGGATAACCTGCTTTTACTGCCACTTTCGGAGGCAATTTCGGCCCTGTCACGCCCTGGGTCATGCCACGTGTCACGCCAAAGTCTCTCTGATCCATCCTCTACCTCTATTTATATACATACTTCTAAGACTATTGAAGAGGCTAAGAAAAGCAGGACGGTAGGGAATGAGAAAGAAGAAGAACTTGAACTTGAATTAGACTTGGGACAGAGTCAGAAAAACGGGCGCGCCGAACCGTCAAAGAACGGGCACTCCCCGGCCGGGAAGAAGCCTCCATCGAAGGCCCGGAAACCAGCGGCTGGGCCTGCCTCCCGCAAGCCGACCGAAGCCGAGTGCCAGGCCTACTTCGCCGAGCACGGGGCGGACGTGTACCGGGACGCTGCGCTCATGGGCTCGGAGTTTTTCACCTACTGGGAATCGGTCGGTTGGACACGGGGCTCGGGCCGCAAGATTTCGAAGTGGAGATCAGCGGCCGCGAACAAGATCACGAAGGATCGCATCGGGGGAAGAACCGGCCCGTCACAGAATCGGCCGTCGCCCATGGATGGGCGCCGGGCAGTTGAACAAAAAATCAAACAGGACGACGACGATGAGCAGCAAGCAGGAAAATACGGGTGGTGACCCGGAAGAGGGCACGGGGCCGTTTCGGCCAGAGGCGTTCATGAACCCGGAAGAGGCGGATCGCCGCAGCAAGGCCGAGGCCCATCAGCGGGAGCGCCGGGTGAACGAGGCGTACGGGGCGATACTCCACCGCTCGGGCATTCCCCGCCGGTTTCGCGAGGCGCGGCTGTCGGATTTCAGTTCCGGGCCTGATGACGGCAAACGCGAGGCGAAGATCCAGGCCCAAGCGTACCTCGGCCTGTTCGACGAGGCGTTGTACGGACCCGTTTTTCCCGTGCCCGTCCAGCAACCCGAGGCCCCAACCAAGCTCAATTTCCTGCTCACCGGGGGGTTTGGGACGGGAAAGACCCGCCTGGCCAGCGCGGTGTTCAAGGCCCTGGTTTGGTCGTGGGTTGTGGCCCAGTACGACTACAAGCCTGCGGCCCAGCGCACCGGTTTCTGGCAGCCGAACAAGGATTTCACCGCTCATTGGCGCAAGTTCTACGACCTGGTTGGCCACGTGCAGGACGGGTACCGCAACGACACGGCCGCCGAGCGGATCAAAGCGTTTCAGACCGCGGACCTGCTCCTGATCGACGATCTGGGGGATGGGCGCGAAGAGTCCGCGGACAAGACCCGAATCCTGTACGAGGTCGTGGACTACCGGGTGGACGCGTTCTTGCCCACGATCATGACCACAAACCTTGATTCTGAGGCGCTAAAGGACATTTTTGGCCAGCGGACGATCGAGCGGCTCAATGGCACGTCGGTCATCGCTACGATGAAAGGCCGCAATTACCGCCTGGATGGGTTGTAGCCAGCGGCTCGTACGCTGCCGCTAATAGGGGTAGAATCGACGACACCCCCTTACCCGGTATCTCGCAGCAGGCGGAGGGGAGATCGGAGCTTGTGCGCTAAATGAGAGGCTACGTCGGGATTCGATATAGCCCGTTCACCAACCCATCGGCCGGGTGCCGTCCGCGATCTGGCGAAGGTCGTCGATCCGGGTGCCCGTGACTTGCACGGTGATCCCGTTATCGACCGCCTGGTCGTAGACATCGACGGAAATCGACGCGCACTCACGCCATCGGCGTTCGGCCTCGTCCCGGGCTCCCCGCAAGAGGCTTCGCCCGGCCCTGTAGCCAAAGATGGCGCCGCCCACAACGCTCAGGACCAGCACGAAGAGGATCGCCTCGAACACTTGAATGTGTTCGGGTTTTGGGACCACGGACAGGAAATTCATGTGAGCTTGGGTTCATCCAGCGGATGGGTCACGCGGCGCCCCATTCCCACCTGAACGCTCGGATCGCGGTCGGACATCACGGGCACGGCCTCCACCCGGCACTCGATCATGCCGTCGGAATCAGGGTCGGGGATGAGCGCCTTGCCGTCTTTGGCGTGTCCGAGAGGAAGTGGTTTTGACATATCTGGAACCATGGTTAAATCACCAATGGGCATGAGGCGGGAACCAAGATTGCTTTTCGAGGCGACGATCTCTGGACCGTAATCCGGTCGCGCCGCCAGGCCCACGTAGGGTGTCCACGCGTCGTGGTTCACGGTAGCTGGTCCGGTCGGGGTGTTTGTCGCGCTCGGGTTCTCGCCCGTGTACGTCCCTGACTGGTCCGAAACATCGGGTAGTTCGAAGCCCTGTGCGCCCCCCGGATCGTCGGACAAGATGCCGGGGTCCGGGTCAACGACCGTGCAGGAATCCAGAAACGGAGGCGACCCCACGGTCCCCTGCTCCAGGGTCACGGTCGAGATGCAGTCCACGGGAGGTGGTTGCGCATCGGAAGGAAACCACGGACGCATTCCGCTACCAGCGGGCGGGGCCTCGACCTCGTACTCGCGGTGCGCCTCGATCACACACGCTCCCTGGCAAACACCGCACGTCTCGTCCAAAACAGCAGTGCCGCCAAAACGCGGCTGAACCCTGCCCGCACCCAGACAAACCGGACAACGCTGGTAGTACGTTTCCTTGACAAGCATTTGACACCTCATGAACGGTTTTCTTCCGAAAAAAAACACCCCCCCCTCCCCCACTCATACGCTCAGGTATTACTACTCTTCATGATCCCTGGTTGTAATGATATTAATACGTTGGTCTAAAACGCAACCGTAACCCACCTGCTTTCTTCTTTTTTTTTGCGTTCAGCAAAAAAAAGAGCGCAAGCACACACGTCAAACACAAGGCTACAACCTCCCCAAGCGTCCTCCCAACTCCAAAAAAAAAGAGAGAACCAACACATACCAACCTGCACATAACGGCCCGCTAAAAAAAAGACGAAACCAACGACAAAGACACGATATCCACAACATACCCCCTCCGTCAATCTTGACACCGACTCATAACCAACCCCTAAACAACCACCGCACCCCAAATTCTCAGAATGCCCTCAAATGAGAAGGAAACGAAGGGTTTGGTCCAAACGGCCGAAAATCATCTGTGAACGGGGTATCACGCAGGCGATAGGAAAGGGGTGGGGAACGGCCTCACCTCATGGAGTTATCCACATTCGTTGCTCATCGCTCAATTTCCGCCTTTTACTCGGGGCTGTCTTTTGCCAGCCGGTCAATAGTTTGACAGATGGCTTCGATGATGTACAGTTGCCGGGCGTTGATCTCTTTATCGTGTCTTCGGGAGCCGGGCTTGACGGTGGCGAGGTCGACTTGTGCGGCGAGCCGTGCGATGGCCAAGCGCATTTTGCTTCCTCCGGGTACGTGGTATGTCCGTCGGAAGTCAACGTAGTGTTGCCGGGTGTCTTCGCTCATTGTTTTGTCAGTTGTGAAACGGTTTGACAGATGGCTTCGAACGTGTACTTGGCCCGCTCGGGATCGGTGTCCGGGACGAGTTCTTTGGCCTTATTGGTGTCCAGGTCAATCCCGTGTCCGGTGATGAACATGAACTCGGTTTGCAGGACCAGTTCGAGGATGGTTTCGAAGAGGATTTCGTCTTCTGGCAGCCCGTGTCTTTTGAGGACGGCCTTGGCCTCGTCAGGAATTTTCATCGGCGAATGGATGATTGGTTGACAATGTACTCGGACCACTGGGTGGCCATGGCTTGGGCGATGCCCGTGTAGGTTCGGGATCGGTCCATCCACCGGGTGTCGGACGGGGCGAGACGGTTTTGCCCCGAGTCGGTTTGGTTGGCCCACCGGGGCTTGCCCCCGATCATTCGTGGCTCGATGATCTTGGTCGGGGTGAGCGGCGGCAGGTGACTGAGCCAGAGCCCGGTCTTCTTCGAGGCGTCGTGCCCGAACTGGTAGGGATGGATGTACTGGTCTGGTGGCCGGATGCGGGTGGAGATGCAGCCCACCGGGTTCTCGATACAGATGTGGTTGGCGTTGGCGTTCATGAGCAGGCGGACAAAGTCCAGGGCCTCTTCTGTCAGCTGGGAGCGGCCGGGGACGCGCTTGTTCCAGTGCAGGCCACTGGAGCACAGGTAGGTGCAGTCCGGATGGGCGATGACCAGGTCCCATGGCAGGCGCAGGATGTGCCGGACATCACCTTGGAAGTGATGGTCGTGGCGATGGTCCTCGGCGGGCAGCAGATCGCAGGACGTGGCGTGGAAACCACTGATCTGGTTGAAGGCCTCGCGCACGATGCCCGAGAATTCGCAGGCCACGAGCACGTAGTACGCGGATTTCATCGGTGAACGAGTCAGTTGGATCGAGGGTGCGGGCCGGATAGGAAGTCGCGGGTGAGCCTGATGTCCATGCTGTCGGCGACGGCCAGCAACTGTAGCTCAAGACCAGCCCACGGATCGCTATTGGTCTCGGCAACAAACCCTTTGATCAACTGGGGGCGATCCTCTTCCCCGGCCGCACCCAGCTGCCCGACGATCGCGACAACATGGTTGGAAGCAGCGTGCCAGAACTCCAACTGGCGAGGCGGGGTGTCGGTCGGAAGGCCTCCGCTCGGCTCAAAGTCCAGCTGGCGCCGCGCCCGAAGGCTGGCGAGAACCCACATCAACCGGCCAAGCCTGCGAATCCCGTCCCGGGATAGGAATTCATACACGGCCTGGCGGTACATGTCGACAAAACCCAGCCGCTGGCTGTCGGCGCCGCTGATAATCTCGGAATTGGGCAGGATTGGGCCTGATTTCATCGGAAAACGGGTGTTTATGGTCAAAAACGGTCGAAATTCACCGGAAAACGAGTCATTTTCACCGGGAAATGGACAGAATTCATCGCTGAATGGCCAAAATTCATCGCCGAGTGGGTCATCCCCCACCCAGGGGGTCCGCCGAGCGGGGATAGGAGCGCCTGTCCGAGATTCTGCCGCCGCTGGTGAAGATGATCATCTCGATCAAATCGTTTGGCCCGGTGGACATCACGCGTTGCAGGTCTGCGGCCGCGTCCACGGCCTCACCTCGGGTTGGGCGAGCGGTTAAGACCGGCCTGAGAGGACCATACTGCTCGGCGTAAAGACGCACGACCCACCGACGACCAACGGGCCTCACGTGCAACCACCTTTGGCCAAGCACCTTGTCAGTCTTCTTCCTTGCCATGGGATAAAACCGTTTGGTTGAGATCAATACCGAGCAGCCTGCGCACGGCCTCGGTCTGCGTATGGTAGAGGCCGGTGTGCATGTCCTTCCCGTCGTAGGTCAGGAGTAGGGCGGGGGCGCGCGAGCGGACCAATGCGTAGAGCACCCTGATCAGGTACATGACCAGCCTGAACCACCACCCGGTGAGCCGTGTCGCCTCGATCTGTTTCATGAAAGCTCTTGGGAGTTAAGGCCCAGCCGCATGGCCGGGGACACACTCAGCATAACCTTGGGCGCGACACGAGTTCGCCGCGCGAGGGGGTTTCACCTTGCCTGTTCCCGACCAGCCGGGCACGGTAAGCAGCTGGCCCATGTTAAAAAACCTGCTGCCTTGCTTGGCTTGAGGGGATAATGAACCGGCCATCCGCTCCTACACGGCAACCGGCGGTGGACACCCACATACTACCCTGCGCACGCCTGTTTCATACCAGCGGGGACGCGCACAGCATCCAGCCAAGCCGTCTATCCCGAGACCGATGGCCCGAGACAGTTCGCTTAGTCCACCCCCGCAAAGAACAGGGCGCATGAGGCATGAAGGAATTTCCTTCTGTTGTATTCAGCATCAGCCTCGGTGGTGACCGCCTGGTCACCAAGTGACCTGCCTCATGTACCCTTGTGGCCGCGAGGGGCTCACGCCCCCGCCTCCCGTAAGGAGACCGCCTCCCGGCACGCGGCCTGCGTGATCTACGCTCCCCCTCAAAAACGCAGACACGCAAGCTATTAACGGTGACCTGTTACATGAATGTTTATTTGTTGTTACCCCCCATCTTGGAGCCCGCGCTGTCAAACGACCCGTAGGTCGCGACCCCGCGAAACAGGAGATAGAGGATGAGTCCGATGAATGCTCCAAACATGGCGTAATATAGCTTAGGTGATAACGAGTGTCAAGTCAGCGCGAGAAGTTTTCTTCCGCGTGCTTCATCGCAAAGGCCACGGCCTGGCGCATGTTGTCCTCGGCCAAGGCGTCAAACGTGGATGGCGGGGGCGCGTCCCGCGCATCCTCCCACAGCGTGTCCTCGCCCACGACCTGGTCAAAGCGTTTGACCGTCCACTTCCTGGGCGTGATGATGAACTTGTACTTGAACGTCATCTCCAGCCACGTCATCGCCGCCCGCGGGTCCTGGGGAGCGGTCATGGCGACTCACCGGTGAGTTTGTCCATGGCCTGGCCGATCTTTTCCCAACTATTGGCCAAGGCGGTTGCCCGAACCGGATCATGGTTGAGCATCCGGCTCATGATCGTGTACTCGATTCCCGCCTCGTTCGAGAGCGCCCTGACCGTGATCCGGTGGCGCGCCATGCGCACGCGCAAAGCCTCGATCTGACGGGAGCTGATTTTCTTCGGTGTTGTCTGTGTGGTCATTGGTTAGACGATGTTTCATCGCCGGGTTGGTTAATCGTTTTCGTGGAATTCGCGAAGGCCGCGAATCAACTCGTCATCGGGCGTCGAGCTATAGTCCTTGAGCAAGGCCCACGACCGCTCAAGAAGGTCACGAGCATACACGAGCACGAGGTTGTCTCGCGCATCGGATGTCTTGCGGATCAGGTGATCAAGGTCGTGCAAGGCTACGGGTTCGCCCAAGGGCCAAACCGTTTGACTCGATCGAAGCCGGTTGGTCAACGCCGAACCAACCCTGTTCGAAAAGTCGTGTCGCCACTCGGGCTCGGACTCGGCATCGGTGAACGGTACCCCGCACACGCGGGTCACGGCCTCGTCCACGTGGACGTTGACATCGACCACGTCATGAAGCGGGCATATGCCACGCTGGCCTATAGCGTCGTAGTAAGCGCGCCGCTCAATCGCCGCGCTCCACCCCTGATCCCCGATCTTGGCGAGGATGGTCGCGTGTGCGAGGTCGGTGGCCGATGAAATCATTTTGTCGGTGATGGTCATGGTAGTTATTGGTTGTGATTGGTTGTGATTGAATGGTCAGGCGCGGTAGTATTGAACGTACTCCCCATCGGCTGTGAACTCGCAGTAAAGCGGCTTGCCAAGGCCCCAATAGGCACCGCCCCGGTCGTACCCCCCGCTGTCAATCGGGACGATCCTGCGGTACACCCGCTTGCCCACATCCCTCGGATCAGACGATTTGACGCGATTGCCATCCGCGTCGTACGGAATGGGCAGGCTCATCCGGCCCATCGGTGCGCCGTACTTGCATGATACCTTCGGGAAAGCGATTTCCTTGAATCGTGCATAGGTCATCATGTCGAGGCCTCATCGTCGATGTAGCACCCGGCAAGCGTCACGTTGACGCCCTTCCCGTCCGGCCATTCCAGACCGATGTAGGACTGGTTCGGACCCTTGACCAGATAGCGACCGGTCTTGTGGTCCTTGATGATCTGGTACAGCATTCCTCCTGCGTAGACGGTCTTGCCCTCGTCAACGGCTTGTTTGATTTCTTGCAGTGTCATGAGATTGTTCTGATTGTGATTGTGACTGAATGATACGACAAAGGTTTGACAATGTCAAGCGTTTGTCACCGGAGAATCACCGGCGAATCATTGCTCACCGCTCAAACGGTTTCATCGTGGAAGGATGCGGAGCCTGCCAAGCATATCCTCCACGTGGGCCGCGAATCCTGGCTTGAACACGCGGTCAAAGTCAATGCCAATGGGTTGCTTGTCTGGATTGCGAAGCACGATGTATTGCTGGTCGCCGTCGTCGTCATCGCGGAACCCGAGTTCGGCTTCGTACCCGTCGGGCAACTCGAACACGGCGGCTGAATCCATGTCCGGTTCCTCGTCCTTGCAGATCCGGCGCAGCTCATCGGCGATTCGTGAGAAAACGGTTTCATCGGTGGGTACGGGTTCGGGCTCCGGCACGAGCCCCTCCGCGTGGGCCTTGGCAACCCAATAGGCTTCCTGTACACATGCCGCGTCGGCTTGGGCGATCCTCACCTGCCACGATTCAAGTGGTTCTTGAGGAATGATGTTGGTCATGCTCCGCTCTCCGCGGAGCCATTCGATTGCTTCTTGGTGCTTCATTTGTCGGTTGTGATTGGTGAAAGGGTTTGGTCAATACTTGCCAGTTGACCACGGCCCCCTGAAAGGACGCTTGTTCCGAATGGGCGAATCTTGGTTCGTGTGAGAACGCTCATACGTTGGGGTCAACCCGTGCGCCTTGAGCCGATCATCGAACAGGCTCGCGTCACAGTCTTCTTCCAGATAGACGCTATGCTCATCGACGTACGAGTACCCCGTTATCTTGGGGTAAATCTCCACAATGACGGGATGCGTCAATGGAACCTGAATCCACCCGTGACCGGGGTCCTGATGGTAGATGAAATGTGTTTGCATGGTACTGGCCGTATTGTGATTGGTGAAAGGGTTTGGTCAATTAGGTACCGCGCACATCATTTGGGCATACGGCCCGTCGGAATCTTGGCGCCGCTCTATCCATATGGCGAGCACGTCGTCGGCAAAAGAGTTTTCAATGTCGCGCCCAACGTAGGCCGACGCGCTGCCTTCCCACCGGTACTTGCCCGTGCAGAACTTCATGATGCGCGAGGGAGTCGCTCTCGCAATGCGCATGGCTTCGGCTTTGGTCGTGATTTTCATATTGGTGTCCGTGTTGTGATTGAATGGTTCTGGTTGCGATTGGACGACAACTTACGACGATGTCAAACGATTGTCAAGAGGAAAGAAAATAAATGTGTCCAACACTTGACAATGAATATAGGCTACCGTATACTGGTGCCAATCACAACCAACAACACGGGCAGGACAATGGCTTACTTCACACGAAAGATCAAGGACACGCTCACGGTCGGAGACCAAGAGGCCGATGTCCTGATCGAATGGGATGGATACTATGACGAGGAAAGGACCGGCGGTGGTCCTGATTCATGGAGACCCGCCGATAGCGGGATCGAAGATACCCGCGCCTTTTGGTCTTTGGGCGGAGGCTTTCACCTTGTCCGCTTCACCGACGCTTGCTGGAAGCTCTTCCGCGAGGACGTGGACCGGCTGGTAGCCGAGGACGCGAAAGAAGTGGGTGTCAGCATATGAAAAAAACCGACGTTCAATATGGACCGGACTGGTGCGTCCTCCGGTTCGTGGTCGATGCGCAGAACGACGTTCACCGCCTGATCGCCTACCACGGCAAACTGACCACCGTGGACGTGACCGGATCGCTACAGACCGTCACCGACACCTATCACTGGCTTCTTTACGGGAACGGGACGATTAGCAACCCCGCCCCGAATTCCCTTCTCAATCCAAGCAAAACGGTTTCACCATGAAAATCACAATCAACATCGAACTGGACAACGACGCGTTTCAGGGTGCGGGACGCGACCGGGAAGTTGCGATGGCCTTGGGCAATGCCCTGCACCTGATTCACAAAGGCCTTCAATCAGGCCCCGATTCTACCCACAAGATCATCGACACCAACGGCAACACGTGCGGTAGCGTCGAGGTCACGGACAAAACGGTTTGACACTATGGAAAAAAGCACACAAACGGACCCTGCAAGGCTACAGTGGTACCGCGACGCTCTGATGGATACAGACGACATTGAAATCCATGAAATGGATCATGCCCTGCATCCAGCCCGCTGGACGGGAGTGGTCCGGTATCGACACGGGGAGTCGAACGCCGCTGGCGATACGGTGGTCACTGAGATAGTCACGGCCCCGGCCAGTGGCTACATCGACGCCGACGACAACCCGGTTCAAGACGAGGTTGATATGGACGGGCTGAAATTTGACTATGCCTGAATCATCGGTCCACGATTTGTTGTGATGCGGAAGGGGTCCGGCGCAAGCGTCGGGCCTTTTTCGTTTCCTGGCGAAAGCATTTGACCGCAATCTTTTTTTTCGCCTACCTATTGACAATGGTTTGACAGTTACGTATACTTGGGTCAATCACAACCAAACAGGCCGAAGGCCTCACCACCATGAAAGAGAATGAACAGGACGTGGCCGTCCGAGAGTATCTGGAAAAGATTGGAGTCGTCTATAAGGACAACTTTCATCCAGCGCTGATAGCACCGAAGGAAGCGGCCGACGCGTGGCGAAACATTGGAAAAACCGACTGGAAGGATCAGGTCAGGGTCACGTTTCATCCTACGCTCGCAAGGAGGCAATCGTCCGTGTCATTCGACTATTATCAAGGGCTTGGGCACCTTGATATCGTAAAAAACGAGTGGCTCAAAACAAACAATGAGGGATGGTACTGGGAGGCTCTTTCCAAAACGCTTTCAACCGGCATTGTTCATGACGTTAGTGATGTCGACTCATTTATGCCGATTCGCAAGCGCAAGTACATGGGCAAGTACGTTGGCGTACACGCGACCGCGGCCTCTGTGCTGTACTGTCTTTTGTCAGATATGGAAGCGGTATACGTATCGTTTGCCGATTGGTGCTCTGACTTTGGAGGGAACACCGACTCTATTACCGACAAAAACGCTTACGAATCGTGCAGGGACAACGGCTTTAAGCTGTTTCGGATATTTGATACGACGGAAATCGAGCGTCTTCGCGAACTTCTGGAAGATTACTAAGGCGGATCTGTAAAGACCCGCGAAACCGTTTTACCAATCACAACCAGACAAACCAACCAAACAAACAAACCACATGAAAACACAAATCCTTCTTACCCTAACCGCCATAAAGGCGCTCATCCTGACCGCGTCCAAGGACTCCCGGCGTCCGGCGCTCACTGGCCTGTTCGTTTCGTTCGAGACCCGTCAGCCGACGGTTATCGGATGCGATGGCCATGTGCTGCTGGCCTACAAACTGGAGTTCGATGTCGCGGGAGACACGTCCTTTCTGATTCCGAGCGATGCGCTGGCTTTCATCTCCAAACTTCCCAAAAAGAAGCACGAGCAGATTGTCGGCATCGACTTCGACCCCGAGGCCAAGGCCGTGGTCGTGACCGTCGAGCAGATGTCTGCTACGTTCGAGGCCTCTGATCATGCGCATTGCGACTTCTTCATCCTGCCCTGCATGAGTCTTGACGAACCGAGCGGAGAGCCCGCGCAGTTCGCACCCGCGATCATCGCGCAGGTGGCCAAGGTTGTGGCCTTGGTCACGGGAAGCCGCGACTGCAAGGCCATGAAGATCGTTCACAATGGACGATCCCACGCCGCGATCATCGACATGGGAGGACAGGAGGATCGTTGGTACATGATCGCCATGCCCAAACAGGCGAATCCGCCCACGTGTACACGAACCCCTGACTGGTGCAGGAAGCGGATCGAGACCGAGGTCGAGGCCGCCTAATCCGGCCAGACCGTTTCACCGGAAGGAAGCCGCCCCGAGTTCATCGGGGTGGCTTTTTTCATGGCTGAGTTTCTCATCGCTCATCGCTCATCGCTGAGGGAGCCAGTGGCCCGGGGACTGGCCCGATGCTGGTCCGCCCGGCGCGCGCCATGCGCCACGGTCGGCCATGCGCTACGGTCTGGCAAAACCGTTTTATTTTCGTGCTACCGTTGACAATCGTTTGACAATAGCTTAATTTGGTGTCAATCGGTTCTAAGCCGATCAATCGCAACCAAACCAGATACTACAATGGCACACGAAATTTCAGAAAAACGGTTTTATGCTTATGACGGTCAGCCCGCATGGCACAAAATCGGACAGTACATCATTCAGAAAGGCAAACTGTTTTCCGAAGCGTTGTCCGACGTGCTGGACGGTGTACGGTATTCAATCGAACCAATGGGCACGTTTGACGAATCCGCGCACTGGTGGCAAGCGTTGGAAGATCAACGTTGCGTTATCTATCGTGACAGGAAAAAAGGAATCGTTCGCTCCTTCGGACAGGTCGGAAAGGATTTTCAAATCGTTCAGCCTGAACGACTCGGAGAACTTCTTGACCCGGTACTCGAAGGATACGAAGTTCACACGGCAGGAATGTTGCGTGACGGTAAGAGCATTTTTCTTGCACTCAAGGCAGGGGAACGGGAGATTGTCGGCGAGCAGTACACCGATTATTTGACCTTCGACCTATCGTTTGAACCCGGTCGCGTGATGAAGGTCTACGCGACACCCGTTCGGACGGTTTGTGCAAACACGCAAGAGCTTGGGATTGGACAGTCAACGGTCGCAATGGATATCTCGCATTCGGGCAACGCAGACAGCGCGATGCAACTGGCAACGGCATTTGTCCGGTCCTTCCAAGAACGTAAAGAGTTTTTTACCTTCGTAATGGAGCAGTACACGCTTCATTTGCTGAATGACGCGGAGATTGCACACGTTATCGAATCGGCGTTCCCTTTTCCGTCACGTCCAAAGATCTTGACCCAAACCGTGGACCGATTGACTCCCGAACAGATCGCGACGTTTTCGCAGGAAGGGACAATCGGGCAACTTCTTGACGGTTTATCCCGAACGGAACGGCAATACGTTAACTCGGTAGCGCGAACCGAAGAGGAAAGGTCGATTGTTCGCTATGCAATGGACCGATTCGACCGTGACTTCCCACACTTCAAAGGTACGGCCTACTCACTTTACAACGCGTGTACGGAAACCAGCGATTGGAGAACCGGAAGCGCCGATGTAGCGCAACAGATCGTTTCCGGTGGCACACGTTGGAGGGAGAAAATCCGAGCGGCTAATGCCTTATCCTCGGTCGTAGGTGTTGCCTTATGACGGTGATACTCGGCGTTCTCTTATTCGTTTTTTTGGTCAAGCGTTGCAAATTCTGACCAAACCAAAACGGCCGTTCCCTAACCGGAATGGCCGTTTTGCTTTATACCTGCTTTCCAGGTCGCACCTATTTGATGAAATCGTTTGATTATTTTGTGTCCAACGTTTGTCACTTTGTATCGTTTAGGTTATATTGTGTGTGTCGGTCAAGAGGCCGACCTATCACAAACCAGACCTAAAGGCAAGACAATGGACTTTCACTCAGACCTTACCGGAGCCGAACTCTTCAGCGATTCCGATTTCAGGAATATGTTAAAGCGTCACGGGCACCAGTTCGCGAGCGCAACCTTTACCAAGAAGGACGGCACAGTACGCAAAATGCAATTTGCCTACAGAATCGGCAAACGTGGAACTCCGACAGGGGACCGTCTCTTGAACGGTGGTTCAGCGTCCTACGATTTTTCAGAACGCAAACATCTATCTGTGGTCGATCTTGGCTTATATCGCAAGATGCTCCGCACGGCAGACGATCAGCCACGAATCAATCCGTATCGCGTTGTCAACTTCAACAACCTACACGCGATCCGACTCGGTGGTGTTACCATCATTCCGAAGGATTCGCCCCTGCATCAATCCAACAAGTAAGACGCAAAGGATCAGCCTAACCGGATAACGTTCCGGTTAGGTTCTATCCTTTCCAGAACAATCACAACCAGAACCAGAAAGGAAACGACCATGGAAGCAAGACGAGTTTATGTCAACCGGGCAACCTATCAACCGAAGGTATTACGTCAACGGATCGTAATCGACGCACGTGCCGTAGCGTTCGGCGACCCGATTCCAGACATTGAATGTCGGATCGTAGATCCCGAAACGGGACGGGACTATACCGACGATGTGCAGGATCTGTACGACGTGAGGTTTGCATCATGAGCGCATCCACGTTTGTTCTGTTTGACGGCGAACCAACGACCGTGGAAGCAATCTACGCGGCTAACGTAGCGCCAGACGTCGAACGCCCATCCGCCGACGATCTGAATCGGCTACTCAACATCAAGCCGGGTTCTTTCGTTTACTTAGGTGGAGGTGCAGGGGCGGAGTTTCGCGTTTACCGTCCGATCCGAGCCTATGCCGTGCTATCCAAAGGCGAAGCCTTGGATGTCGTCTATGGAGTCGGACACACGGAAGAACAGGCGGTACTCGACGTGCCAGAAGAAAACAGGAAACTTGCAGGGTTACAAGTGAAACGCGTTTACTTGCAGGCAAGAACGCTTGAAGATGTTGATGCCGATACTCCGTACTGGATCGACGATTGACAGGCTGACCAACGGCAACACGTGCGGCAAACTGGAGCCGGTCCCTAACAGGATCGGCTCTTTTTTTTGTCCAAACGGTTTGGCCGAACCCGATTCCGTCAACGTCCGAACCCGAATCGAGCGGAGCCGCTTACCGTAGCGCGACGCTACACGTGAGGCCGTAGGATTCACCTCGACGCGTGTCATTGGTCCAGCTGGAAGATCGAGCCGTACGCGTGAAGCCAGGTGCCCCAGGATCGACGCAGAAAAAAGGGACCCCACACGACCCGAGAGGCATCGGTACGGGGGCCTTATAGCCCCCTCTTCCATTCCCCCCATTTCCCCTGCTTGAGATTTTCCCGCAAATAGTCTGGACTATATCGTCGAAGTTATGTATTCTTGTGGAGTCCGGCTGGATTTCCGCAACCAAAGAGGAAGAAGATGACGACGGTTTTTTTACAACAAACAGCGGCGAGGCCGCGAGAACGAGATGAGAGCCAGAGAAAAAGAGCTGAGTAGCGCCACGGCCTACAGGGGATTGTGCCCAGAGTGCGGGGCCTCGGTCGCTGGTTTTATATGCAAATACGTAGACCCGCAAGAAACAGCGGGGACCATTGGGACCTGGTACCTCTTGGGGTTGAGAATTGTGCCACTGTATGGAGAGGACTGGTCGATTCAAATACAGGCGTGTGATTGTCGGGCCAGGCCTACGCCCAGGGAATAACAAACAGCCCCGGAGAAGTGCGAGCTATGCGGCGAACTCAAGGAGCTGCGCCCATACGGGCCAAACGGAGAAAACGTGTGCTTTCCGTGTGGCATGAAGGACGAAGAAGCCGCCGGAAGAAAGTTTGACGAGCTTTTCGCCAACAGGACTACTCCCGGCCAGAACAACTAATCCGGGGCCACGGGTGCGGGGTGCCCTTCCGCGTAAAGGCCCCGCATATTTTTTCTTGATACCCCCCCTGGTTTTGAGGGGTGGGGGGTTGAAAACCGGCCTGAAAAAAATTTCACGTTCGTGAACGTGAGTAGAGGTATTTCCGCAATCACAACCAAACGAGGACTGGACAATGGGATTGGAAGTTAGAAAGGCTCCGCCCGGGTGGGAGCATCCGAAAAACGATGAGGGCAAGTTTGTGCCCTTGCAGGACGAGTCGTACGAGGACGCGCTGAACGAGTGGTTGGACAATCACTGGCTGTGGATGAAGGGTGATCACCCGGACCAGCTTGAGTCTGAGAGCGCGAGGGAATGCAAGTATTACGCGCAGTGGGGTGGCGATCCGCCCGGTGTCGATTACTACCGACTGGAGCACTGGTCAGAGGATGAGGCCACGTGTTTTGCCGCGTACGAGACGGTTAGTGAAGGGAAGCCGGTTACGCCGTTTTTCCCCTCGAAGGAAGAGCTTGTGGAGTTTCTTTGCACGGAGAGGGATTTTTGGGGTCAGGGGCCGAGAACGCGGGAGGCCGCGCAGCGATTTGTTGATGAGGGGTTTGCGCCCACGCTGATCGTGTCGCGTTCTCAAGGCGTTATGCAGGGGATCGACCATATCCCGGAGGAATAGCGATGATTGTAGTCTACATGCTTATGACGGTCTTGGGTATTTCCACTTTCGTGATGTGCTTGGCCCTGCCTCACGGACGTGGGGAGCCGGGGTATCGTCTTGCTTCTGGCGCCCTGGGCTTGCTTTTGACCTTGATTGGTGCTTACGCGACTTACCAAGAAGTTTTGTCGTGGGGTATAGAATGATTGTCTACGTGATTTTGGCGCTCATTTGTTTTGCCATGTGCGCGGCGTACTTGGTCGGGCCGCTTATTGGCGGCTTGGAGTACCGGGCAATTCCCGGGATTGTGTTCCTGCTCCTGGCGATGGGTTTCTCGTACTTGATTGGCCGATCGTCCTTGCCGCTTGCTGGCGGTGCAGAGCCCTGTGCTCAGGTCGAGGAATTCACCGGAGGTGCGAGATGAATTCGAAGTGGTATTGCGTGCTATCCAACGCGATGGGCTTCATGACCGCGATGTTGACCGATGCTTCTGGTTGGTGGGCGGTCGCGGGCTTACTCTTTGTCGTGTGGCCAGAGACCGGGTCGAAGCGCGAGGAATCTAACGAGGTGCCCGAGTGATCAGAACCTGCACATTTGACAACCCGAGTACGTGGCGGCGTGAGTGCTGGCAGGACGGGGTTTTGGTGCGTAGTTGTAGCGCGAGCCTGACCCTGCACCCTGCTTTTGACTGCTTGATTCGGGAGCAGCTTTTCTTCGCTCTGGATACGGGTCCGTGGGAGGCTGGTCGGATATGCGGCGACCCTCGGGCGATGGACCCGGCCCAGGACAAGCCAGCGGCCCCCATGTGGGAGGCGTTGGCCTCATGGCTTCGAACGGCGCCGGGGGTGGGACAATGATCAGACCTGGAAGGCCTTACCTATTTCCCCGCAAGATGCGTGACTGGCGGGCTATTCGACACAAGGGACTACTGGCGTGGTTCACCTGGGCGACGCTGGACCAGGTGGTGGGGGATGTGCCCCTGACGTGGTGGCAGCGGGTTGCTCGCCGGGTATACGGTCCACTTGCTTGAACAGAATACGAGGTTTGGGTTTTGGCCCCACTTACATCAAGATGCGATTTCCTTTCAGTTGTGTTCGACCTGTCGACAGATACATTGAACGACACGCGATTATGCCCACGTTGCGGGAGGGTCCATCCACCAGCATACTCGCGGCCAAAGGCTCGACCGACAAAACCCAAGACCATTCACGGGAGGACTTCTTCATCCCCAAGTCAATTTCAGTACCACCGATCGGGGTATAAAAGACATGGATAAAACGATCGAGAAAAACCGCTGGTGGAGGTGGGTGTGCGAGTTCTGCTTTAAGCAGACGAACGCGAAGATTCTGCCGCAAAAGTGGCGATTCATCTGGCAGTCCGCCGTGTGTCCGGCCTGCCACGAGCGCGTCCTGAAAGACGGCGGCTACAACGTGGTATGCGGTGGCAGTTATGCCGGTAAAAGACGCGATCCGAGGGCAACCCCATGAGCACAACACACGAACTTAAATGCTGGATCGAGTCGTTTCAGGATATTCTTGAAGGGCGCAAAACCTGTGAGTTCAGAAAGGACGACCGGGGGTTTCGAGCCGGAGACACGCTTATTCTGCTGGAGTGGAACCACCGAGAGGAATACTACACCGGGAACCGCACGACCGTTCGGGTCCGCCACATAACACGGGGCTTCGGAATCCCTGATGACCACGTGCTCATGTCGATCTCCGCGCCAGAGCCCTACGACTTGACGTTGATGTTGCCGACCGGGCAGCTGGCTGTTCTCAGGATGCCAGCCACGATGAGCGCGAGGACGTTTCGACACATGGAAAAGGCGCTTTCCGCGAACCTTGATCTCCTGGGCGAGGCCATTGTTGGGCAGGACCAATCTCCACCAAACGAACAGGCCCCATGACCGGACACAAACCAAAGCGCGTCCACAAGGCCGCGCTCGTGTGCGATGACGCCCGGGTGTCTGCCCTGTGTTTCGCGAAACCCCGGGCCATTGTCCTGTCGCGTGCCACGTGGACGTTCAAAGTCGAGCACGCTACGTGTCCGAAGTGCCTGGCCATTATTTTCCAACGCAACGAGTAGAGCCATGAAAAACTATAAGCGGTATCGAAGATTTTACGGTAGGGACGAGAGGACAGATTACGAGCAGTTTGTGCAGCACCTGCAACAGAAGCATCGCCTTGCTCCATCCGACGTGACGCTTGCCGATACTCCTGGATACTGGCACATGATCGGCGGGTGCGCAGGCGGCAGTAAGTGCGGACACGCTTTCCGGAATGTGCGTGGGCCATGCGAGCCGGGCACTCCAGCCGCGATCAGTTTTTTTCAACACGATAGAGACGATCGGGGCCGGTTCAGAAACCCCACCCGCGAGTGGGATCGGCAAACAGCCGGTCTGATTTCCCAACGCAACGAATCAACCCCATGATGAACCCTGAACAGATGTGGCCGGTGATTGAGCGGGCGCCCATTATTATCTGAGGACTGAGATGAGCATGTACAACTTGCTGCACGGCGTCAACCCACTGGCCACCGTGCTTGAAGCGATCCTTGGATTGGATTTCAACGACCGAGACCCCGGGGGTATGCCCGAGTGGGAGGACTGCTACGATGAAGAGGCGCTGGCCGACTACGTTCGGCGATCGGTCGAGGCCCGCTACTGGCCCACGGGCCGCTTTCGCGATATCTGGGTAGAGCCCGATGGCAAAACGATCTGCCTCTACACGCGCAACGGCGGCGGCAATCGCGAGTGGATGCAGCACGTGTTTGACATCTTGCGCCAGCACCCGTACTACCAAAGCGATGAGGACGATGATTTTGACGAGACCTATGCCTCGATCTACTTCCGGGTGCCTGACGAGTATGCGAAGTTCGCGGCCGTGGCCGTGGACTCCAAGCGCTCGGCCAGCCTATGGGAGAAGACCATGGGTGCGCTAAAGGATCTGTGGTCTGTGAGCCAGGAAGAGGCGAAGTCAGACAAGCGGTTTGCTCCGCTCCTGGACATCGTACAAAAAATCACGAAAGACGATGAGTAAAAAACCACTATACATCAAAAACCACCGTCAGCAACCGGACCCGTGGGGGTGCATGTACTACTCGTACGCGGCGCTCACCGGGGATGATAGCTTGCTGGAGCACGTTCGCGACTGCGAACTCATGCGCTTCGAAATACGTGTTTTCGGGCGCGGTTACGTGATTCGAACGGTGTATGTGAATGGGCGGGATTTGTGCGACCGGCAGTTTTGGGAGGACTTCATGGCTCAGTGGAGTCACATCCGTGGGTATTTCCGTTTCCTGCTGGCTGTTCCGTCTGTGCATTACCCGGGCGTGGTTCATTGCGTGGCCATGGTCATGGACCCTGTTATTGACCACGTCGAGATTTCGGACCCGGAGGAAGAAGAGGTGCAGGTCATGGACATTGATCGGTTTCTGGTGTCCCCCTACTCGCTTTGCTACGAGGTGGGGCACTTGCAGAGCGCGGATCTTGATAAATACCCGCCGATCTGGGGCGATGAGCAGCCGCACGCGATCGCGGCCATTGCCGAGAGAGGTGATTCATGAGACTGATTGACTACGACCAAGCCGTCTCGGTGTTATCCGGCATCCAAGATTTAGCCCGGCAATTTGCGCCCAATAGCGAAGCATTTCAGCATGGCGTACAGAAGTCTATTGACGCGCTACACGGCCTCGCATCCTCCCGCAAGTGGGTGCCGGTGGAGGAGGCGGAGAAGACATTCCACCCGCACGATATGGTTCGCTTTCTTGAGAATGGATCAAAGAAAGCAGCACCGCTGCCGATGCGAGTCTGCGAGGTTCTGGATAATAACAGAGACAATCAAGACTACCCCCACCATTTGATCACTCACGTCTACAGGCCACTGGTAGACACCCCACCACCACCATTTCCCGAAGGGGAGGAAGGATGACGACGGAGACTATTTTATCCCGAATACGGACATCTCGGATTGCCCGAGGATTTACGCAGCAGGATATGGCAAAAGGCGTGGGTCTTTCCCGCGCATCCATTGTAAACATCGAGGCGGGAAAACAGGCACTGTCTTTGGAGCACTTCCTGTCGATTGCACGGTTTCTCGACATCGACCCCGGAGTATTGGCGGGTCCAGTACCGCCAGCAAAGGGTACGTGTACCACATGCTTCGGGCCATGTAGTTCTGTGGTAAACATTCAGTTTTCCGCCATGCCATTTTGCGAGAACTGCCTGAACACAATTATGCTCCAGCAAGCAAAGTGGCTTGTCGAACAGCAATCCACCCCCGCCCCAGCGCGGGACAACCGGAAAGGAAATGAGTGAGAAGGAGAAAAAGGCAGCCCCCGATCTGATTCGCGAACTCTCTGGCGGCGAATTGATCCTTCCAGACAACCATTTTGTGTATCGAATTGACGCAGATGCAGACGAGCCATCTATTACCATCTGCGACGCAGCAGAATCTTGGATAGAAAAGGTTATTCCCCTCCCCAAGTCGCTTGCCTACTACTTGACAACCCATCACTGCGGGTCAATGAAGATGCGAGAGGCCATTCTTGAGCACGGAAGGGACGAGATTCGCAATCAAATCAAAAGCGCATTACGGATCAAATGACGAGCGACCCACCAGAACCACCAAACCAGAAAAGCGATGAGTGAATCAAGATTCGTTCACACCCCGGAATCAGCACGCAATGCGGGCCTGATCGTAGAAGAAAACCATGATTGTGCCGACTGCGAAAGGGAAGACGCGCCGTGCGTAATCACCACCCGTGGCGGCTGGACCGAATCCGTGTGCCTTGAGTGTTGGGGAGATCAGAAATATGACGACCAAAAAGAGGATGACAATGAGTGAGCCAGAAGAATCGCCAGATCCCGTTTTCGATATTCGGGAGTCAATAATTCTACAAAGCGAACTGTGCAAAGAGCGCCATTTTCCCCTGTTCGCGCCTTCGGACGGCAGGTGTTACCGATGCAACAAAAACATTTACAGTCAAGAGAAAGAGAAAAGAAGTGCGCGGGTAACAGGATTGAGCGTTGAAAGGGCGGGCGCGTCACACGTTACAGGATGCCCTCACTGCCACTATTCATTTTGCGATTAATAGCCCGAGGTTCTCCACATAGAACGAAACGACCATGACTGAACAAAACCAAGCCCCGCCTCCCCGCGTGTACCGGGGGAAGGAGATAGAAGACGTGATCCAAACTTTCGGGCTGACTCTTGCTGGTATCGAGGCCGACGAGGGCCTTGTGAATCAAGGTGTTTTCGTCGAGGCTGAAATCCTCCGGGAGCAGCTTATCCCCGCCTCCCCCTCCCCCGACTGGATACCCGAATATGATCTTATTGGTCACATTGTGAGACAAAAAGCGTTCTCTGAAAAGGCGTTCGGGCCGGGCGAGAGAATTGAAGGCTTGATGGACCACATTCGGAAAGAGCTTGTCGAGATCGAAGAAAACCCCAACGACATCGAGGAATGGGCAGACTTGATACTACTTGCTCTTGACGGCGCATGGAGACAGCGATATTCAGCCGTTGATATTGCCCGCGCCATTGAATCGAAGCTTGCTAAAAACGAGCGGCGAGAATGGCCCGACTGGAGGACAGCAGAACCTGGAAAAGCAATAGAGCACGTTCGCCCCGCCCAAATCCCGGCTGCACCGGGGAGGGATGAATGACGTGGGCGAAATGGCTGAATACTTGACCAGCGGCCGGGACTGCGAGGGGTGCGGGGTCCCGTTCCTGGACGGCAAATCACCAGGGCACCCACGACGGTGCCGGGGATGCGGAGGGCGCGGGAAGACCATTTACGATGCTTCGAGCGCGGAGTTGGAAGCAGCTGGTTACCAGCGCATGGACCCAAAACCAACAAAGGGCAGCAAATGAAAGCGAAGTGCGACGAACACGAAATTGAATTGACCGACAGGTTTCTTTCATCGCTCAGAAGGCTTGGAGTAGCCTATCTGGACATGATGCAAAAAGGTGACCCCCAATATGCCGGGTGCTGGACGTGGCTCCGCATCACGGTGGGCGACATGTCTCTTTCTAATAGTATCTCGTTTCAAGGCGGGGGAGACGAGGACAAGCCGGAGGGCATGGTCGATACCGTGGAGATCGTGTCTCAAATGGACCTTCAAGAGAAAACCAAATGATCGTACACATTGATTCGAGAGCCGACCACTGGGTTGTTGGCGACATCAAAAAGGCATGGGTAGTCCCGTCTGACGACCCGGAATGCCCGTGGGCGCTGGAGCTTTCCCCTCTTGGGCTTCGGTCGCTCTCCCGCGAAGACCGGGTGCGGGTTTTTTCCGATTCCGGGACCCTGATCTGCTGCCTGGTGGACGGGAAGGTGAAGGACGACTCCGCCCGGTTCGTGTTCAGGGGCGGAGAGGGTGATCGACACACAGCGTGTATTTGGACGCTGGACGGCGCGTTCTGGCGATCCGACTGTGGCGCCAGTACACGGGAGGTCACCCCGGCAGCCGAGGACGGAAGTCCGGGGTTCTGTTACAACTGCGGGCGGGGATTACGTTTCGCTAAACAGTTTTGAAAATGGACGACACCAACACCTATTCCTCGATTACGGCCTTGCGGGACCGCTGGTTTGCCGCGGTATCCAACTACCTGCGGGCATTCGGTCTTTTGCCCCAGCCCCCGCCGCCCCTGCAAGACGTACTGGAAGAGTTTGTGGTGGCCGGGGTCAACTACCGGAACCTGAACATATTCATGTGCCGGTATCCCGAATATCATCGGGATCTCGCCGACTTCTACATCCAGTGGCGGCGCATGGGGCCAGTAACGCACGATTCATCGGTGCCGGACGAGGACCTTCTGCCCATCATCCACGGGTTCATCTTGGGGAAAAAGAGTGGCGGGGGCTTCGCGCCATGAACCGACAAGAAAAAATGCCAGGCATCGACGATATTGACCATGCCAGAAGGCGAATCGTCGACGCGCTCAAGGCAAAGGGTCAGATGAACTTGAACACCATGGGCAGTATTCCATGCGAGGTTTGCGGAAGCGGCAAGATCGTTTATACCTATCACGGGAAGCGCAATAAGCACATTCACGCCCATTGTACCACGGAAGATTGCCTTAATTGGATGGAATAACCCATGACCGAAATACCAATACCACGTTGGATGTACGAGGAAGAGCGGGCAGATCCTGATCCTGTCCGCCGGGCAGCGATCGAGGCCATTCGGGAAATAGACTGTCGCTTGGGCAGGATTTTCAGCCGCTACGACACCGAAATTGCCAGTTCCCTGACCAAGGAGGAAGCCGTGAAGTGCAACAGGCTGGAAGCCGAGCGCAGGCGCCTGGTCAACTACCTGGTAGACCACGGCGGGCTGCCTCCGGGGATGAACGACGTTTACTGAGTCAAACCGAAACACAAAAGCAATGCAATTCAGAAAGAAACCCGTTATTGTCGAGGCCCACCAGTGGTTCAAAAACGGTGACCACCCTGCGGACAATAGCTACTTAATGGGAGAGGGAACAGCGGCCGAATTTCTGTCCGAGGGTGCAGTCGTTCGGCGCTTTCGCCGCCCCTTTTCCGTAGGCGGGGCTCCTTGCGCACACTGTGAGCGGCCCATGCACGACCACGGCTGGATAGATACGCTGGAGGGCGGACACATCGTTTGCCCGGGCGACTGGATCATCACCGGGGTCAAAGGCGAAATGTATCCGTGTAAAAATGATGTGTTCCAGCAATCCTACGAGGAAGTACCACCATGCTGACCACCGTTCTTATTCTGTTAACCCTTGGCGTTATTGGTTTCATCCAAGATCGCCGCACGCAATTGGCGCGGTGGGATATGCTGCGATGGTTCGGGTTCGTGCTGGCCATGATCTTCCTGTTCGTGTGGGTGTCCGTGTTCGAGGATACCATGGTAGAAATCCAGCGCTTCAAGGCCATCGCCTCGACCGTCGAATCGGCCAGAGCCCGGGGAGACGACATCGAGCGCACGGCCATGGCCATGTCCGTGATCGAGGCGAACACGTGGCTCGCCGAAAAACAATACCGGAACACGACCTTTTGGGAAAGAGCCTATCCCGACGAGGTTGATGATCTGGAACCGATTGAATGAAAATCGACCTCCAATTTTCGCCCCACAAACCACCGAGCCTTAAAACGTGGTGTGTGATTGTTGGGATGTGCGCGTTTGCCATGTGGATGCTGGTGATATACGAACTATGGCCACCTTGACACTCCAACGGCTAAAGCGCGTTGGATTCTTGCTTCACAGACAATAGCGCTCAGATGCTGCCATCTTTCTCGTCTTACATCGTCTCCACAAGCTTTTACCACCGAGGTGGAGGTTCGGGCGAGCCCCGCCCTACCAGTTGCAGATTCTTGCCGCCTTTGGTTATCGGGCGGCAAAGAATCAACCTTAAGGCCGCAATCCTGTTCCCGGGCGCGGCTTCTCCCGCGGATGAATCCGTGGGTTTCTGCCGCAGCCAAACTCAACCCGACTTCTCATGAGCACCGCCACGGACACATCAACGGTCGACATCGCGCTGGGAGTAACGATAGTTCGCCCTGAATTACCGGCGATATGGAGCCTTCCGGTGATTGACCCGAGCCCATCCCTTTTGGACTGGATTTTCACCATTGCGTCATGGCCCTTCCGCAAGATGGAGGCACGCCGGAAATCAGGAGAGGTAAAAACCGGTTCAGATAGGGCATGGTCTATTATGCTGGCAATTGGGCGAGAGATGAGGGGCGAGTGCAAACTGGCATACATCAAGGCGGGCGAAGGCGCATTTGCGGAAATCCTGTTGGCCCCGCAGATTATGCACGTGTCTTCTGACGGCACACACGGGTTCATGTTTATGGGGGTTAACTTCCAGGTGATTTTCGACGACACGGTACCAGAGAATACATACCACATTGGGGTGGTCGAATGACAATGAACAACCAACCTAAATTCCGCTTTTGGGACGGCGAGCGGATGCGCCAGGACGTGAACGTCACCTTCGGAAACGACGGTTTCTTGTACGAATGGCTATGCGCCCACCCCACGCACGCGATGGGGGCGCTCTACCAACCAGTGAAGCGCGAGAACTGGATTGCCATGCAATTCACCGGCCTGCACGACTCCACAAAATGGGAAGACCTGACCGAGCACGAACGCGAGCAATGGACCCGGCAGGGCAATATGCCGAGCAGATGGAAAGGAAAGGAGATTTACGAGGGGGATATCTTTCTTTGGTTTGATCTCTCCTTACCCATTGAGGTGGGCGCTCTCCACGGGAGGCGGTTCATGTTCGGCAGCGACATTCTGAACAAAGGGTATGCGCGGGGAGGGAAGGTCAACGGCAATATTTACGAGGACGCCAAATGACAATCGCCAAGCTATACCTTTACAGCCCGGGCGAAGAGCCGGTCGAAATCGGCACGGTGAGCAACATTCGGGTGAACGGCCGACTGGTCAAGACTCTCGGCGAGCTATTGCGGGGCTGCGTGACGGTCCTGGAATTCGAACTCGTCTTCTCGGCCATCGTCTACGCCTTTTCGAACGAAAACTGACGCGTCCCACCTGGTAAGGCCGGAATATTTTTGGAATAATTCCGTCCTTTAATGGGCAACGCTACCTGTCCCACGGGTCAAGAATCTGGCCCCGAAATCTTCGCGCCCAATACTCGTGGACTTTGCAATTCAATTTATGGGCAAGCTCATGCACGTTGTTGTCTTGGCTCAACAATGTTGATGGTTTCGGCACACTGGCCACCGGAGTCGGTTCGGGATCAGCTGGCGACATCGGTCCATTGATGTACTCGGCAAGGCCCCGACAGAGGATACTCGCCTTCCCAAACACCACGATCGCGGAAGGGAAGGGCGCGTCCTTGGCCGAGCCGCTGAACCGAAGGCGACCGCGGATGAAAACGACCTGCCCCTTCATCACGAAATCATGCCACCAAGCGGTGTCTGTTCGCGCTGGCAGCAAGCAGACAACGATGGCCCCCGAGAGCGATTCGGAGTACGCCTTTTCTACCCACTTGCTGATCTCGCGGCCATACGGTGGGTTCATGAATACCCGGTGGCCGGACCAGTCATGGGCCAAACCGTTTTGCTCCGGGGTGAAATACACCTGACACAAAGCGTTGTGCGGCGTCGCGCACGGATCGAGCGTGAAGCAAAAGACTCGATCGAGGCGCTCGAACAGATCGGGCGGAGTGTCCCACGATATGCGGTCGCTGGAGTAGTGTACACTGGTCATGGGTCAGACTTCGGTGTCAACATGCTGGGCATGAGCCTGGCCGTTGGTTTGTGGCGTCAGTTTGCGCTTGTCGATCTGCCGAGGATCGTCATGACGCAGAAACAGATTCTGTACGTCGCACGGGGCAATGGTCTTCTCTGGCACTGATCTCGCAAAGGCCTCGGCCAAGCGCTTGTTACCCGGGTAGTACCGGTTGAACAAGCGCTCGATCTGATCCCTCGTACAGAGCCCCACGTACTCGTCCATGTCGACCCTGCCGCCACGGAGAAGTGCTGGGTCCAACACCTCCCGGTGGTTCGTCGTCAGAAACACCAAGCGCCCATTCTGCGCGGCAACGCCGTCCAGGCAGTTCAGGAGCCCGGAGAACGTCACGCGGCTCTCGTTCGTAGACTTGCGGCTGGCAAAGAGCGAGTCCACGTCCTCGAACAAGATGATCGAGCGAGGCGCACACCGGAGCATGGACGCCGCCAGCTGCTCATCGGTGATGTAGGGCGAACTGAGCGTAACGAGGTACAATGGCATTTCGAACTTGGTGGACAGAGCCTTGACCAAGCTGCTCTTGCCGCACCCAGGTGGGCCATGCAGTAGGTAGCCGCGTCGATATGGCACCCCGAGTTCGCGGTAGCGCTCTTCGCGAGAAAGAAACTGTTCGATGTCCCGCACTATACGCTCTCTTTGGCCCGTGGCCAGCACAACGGATTCCAAGTCCCTTCCTTCGAACAATGCCATTTGCACCCAGCTATCATAGCGGCTGATGTAAATGGGTACCTTCCCAACCTTTTTGCGCCAGACGAACTCTGCGGCCATCTTGACGAGGTTCTTCATAGGCTCAGGGTCCGACCCCCATGTACGAAGGACCAAGACTTCGCGCATGAAGAAGTCACCTTCGGAGGCCTTGCCCGGGTGCTCGTCCATCCTGCGTTCCAGCCAGTAGAAGCGGAGCCCATGACGGAATACATGGTGGCCACGACCCGGGGCAAAGACCAGGCCTGGGGCTTCGGTGGTGTCAGCTTTATTGCCGCTGCGCGTTTCCAGGTCACGGCTTGCCGATAGCACACGACAATGCTCGCCGTATCGCTCTTGCTCGATCCATTCCTCAAGCCAGCGGAACACCTGTTCGTCTCGGATCTCCAGAGACACGGTGAATCGCCGCTTCAACACGTTGAAGAGCCAGACCGGTACGTGCCGCAGCCACGTGAGGACGAGGCCCAATAGGCCCAAGATCATGCCCCCGTGAAGGAACTGGTTGTCAGCTGCCAACTGGCTAAACTGCGTCCAAAGACTTTCCATAAAACAGTTTGGTCTTTACCTGGTTCTTAGAAACCTGAAAACAGGCCGATTCAGGGAGGGAGACGGCTTTCTAAGAACCGTCCAAAACTCACAAAAGAAAAATGCCCACGAGACACACGATCAGCAAAAGCAGGTGCATGATAGAGGCGTCTTGCAGCTTCTTTTGCCGGGAAACGAGGTTCTCCAAATCCTCGACCCGTTTCTCCAGTTCGTCGACTTCCTGCTTGATGCTCATGAGGCTTGTCTGTTGTCATCGCGGACAATATATTGCCTGAGCTATATAATAACACGAAAAAGGACAGGCCAAATGATCGTATTGATCGACAATCCCGGGCAGCTGCAAAGAATCACCGAGAGAGTGCCGGGGCCGGTGGGAATCATGTTCGACCCCAACGATGGGAAGTCCTACCTGACCGTAACGCCGAACGGAGGCGGGGAGGTATTCCCGATCTCGAACGAGACCTACATTGCTGTATGGACCGACTCGGGCGCCGCCTTGGCCGAATACCGCGGCCCCGACCTTCTTCACCGCCCCAGGCTATGATCCTCCACACCATCCCCCTCAATGACCTGCGCGAGCACGAGGTCGCCAGCACCTGTTGGTGCGAGCCGCGAGCAGTGATCGAGGACGGTGGAATGATTGTCCTGCACAACGCGGCCGATGGCCGTATCTTGGTCGAGAAAGCGAACGAAATCCTGGAATCAAACGAGAACGACGATGGCACATCACACGACGAGCGAACCGCTTGATCCCCGGGCAATAGTCAACGATCTGTACGCAAGGGAGGAAAGCCGCTCGCTGGACGACATCCTGCACGAGCGCTTCGGAACTACCGTGACCTTCTCGGAAGGGCCGTTCACGAGTCCCCACGAGCAGGAGACTGAATTCCGAGTGGTACCGGTCAAGGGCAAGGTCGTGATCGACTTCGGCCACCCCGTCCGATCGGTGGGGCTGACTCCGGCTCAAGCAAGACGGCTGGCCAATAGCCTGCTGAACCAAGCGGCGGTTGCCTTGGAAGGATAGGGGTCACGGCCGGAAAGCCGAATTGCACTGCGGGCACCGGCCCGAATTACCCACCCACACCACCGCGCGGCACACCTCGCACCAGAGGTTGGTATACGGGCTCCCGCCAAGAGCATGAACCTTGTTCAGGTTCTTATTGTTGGGCTCGTCGACCGAAACCGAGTGAGCCCGGATCGTAGCTGCCGTGGGCAGCGGCAAGTCGGCCTCGACCCAGTACCTGGCTCCGTTCTGCTCGCATTGCTCCAAGGCGACATCCATCAGAGATTCGTCATCGCCATCTGCCCATCCACACGCGGCCCATAGGCCGTCTGAGCCCATGACCACCGCTATACGGACGCGCTGAACAGGCGGCTTGGCGCCAGATTCATCGCTCATGCTCCACTCCCCCGGTTATCGCATTCATCACCCGGTCGTCGGGGTGCAGGTGGGCGCCGCAAGCAGGTCGGCACTCCCATATTCCGGGTTTCCCGGTGGAGTTCACCCGTTGCAGAAAGCCTCCGATTTCGTTTATACCTTTGCCGCACAGGCGGCACACCGTTTTGCGTTTAACCTTTTTTATTTTCATTGGTCCTCTCGCGCCGTCGTATTTCGCAGGATAGTTGAGTTAGGGCGGTTCGACAGGCGCCCACGTCGTCATCGTCAAAAAGCATCGCCCTGACCCATCTGTTGTGAGCGTTTGTCTGCGCCTCGTACAGTTCCTCCATGGTGAACGCTTTCAGGCTATCAAAAGAGAGATTCGACGTGTTCGGCATCAACTTTCTCGAATGGGCTGCGCTGTGTGACAGTGCTCGGCGTGATGGGTCCTCCGAAGTCGCGTAACCACAGCCAGACACGGCCGGTGAATAGGACTTTGATTCTTTCCCACCGCGTCATCTTCCAACAGGATATCACCCACCCGTCACCCCGGTACATGGGAAGCGGCTGGTACTCGGGCTGGTCTTTGGCCGCGGTGCCGGTCATTTCAGGGAATTCGATCGGTTTCATGGGCTTTGGGGTTCAGTTCTTGCGCGAGTCGTCGTAAACGCCGCCGCCAGGCGCGAAGTATTGCTTGATTTCGGCCTGAATCGCGCTTATGCGTTCGCAGGCCCGCGCCTCATCCTCGGGCATTTCCTCCGTGAACCAGACGGCCATCCGGCCAGCACCGGCCAAGAACGCCTTGCGCATTTCCCTCATCTGGATGCCGCTCACACGGGGAATCACGACGGCCCTAAACTCTTCGAACATGTCCTCGACCGTCATGTCCGGGCCTTTGGCGGATTGCTTTTTACTCATCGTCGTATCGGCTGTGCCAGTGGCACTCGGGGCAGCACAACCCGGCCTCGACGCATGATTGGCATGGTGGATTTATGTGGCAGGAGCAGTTTTCGCTCTCGGCCAGTTCGATGGTACCCGGGCATGAATCCCGGCCGCACCGATCGCCCTCTTCCGCGCCGTGAAGTGCTTGACTACAGCCCTCGCACGTCCGTGGGTGGCCTGGAGATTCGCCGTCCATAAACGGCTCGCCGCATTCCTGGCAGTCGTCGCCGTCGAGCATGTATTCAGCAATTTCGCCCATTAGAATAGCCTCTTCGTCGTGTGTGGTTGTTCTTCCATGATCTCCAGAAGCACGTCAGCATGGCAGGGGTCAGAGTCCCGGCAGTAACACGCCAGGTTCTTGCCGCGAAGGGGCTCCAGCCAGTCGGGTTCTGCCTTCAAGCGATTCAAGGCGTACTTTCGAAAATCATGCAGCAAGAGAGTGTAGGCGTAGGGCAGCCAGTCCTCGGTTTCTTGGTCCTCGCCAACATTCGCCTTTCGCAGGTCCAGTCCCGCCTCCAGTAGATATTGTGGCCCCATACGATACGGATTTCCCCACCGACCGGGCCTGGTCACACTGACGGTATTGGGCGGCATTCGCCAGCCCTTCGTCCGGCGCCGCTGTATGCGCTTGGGCTTCATTCTTGCACAACCCTGAATTCGTAGACCAGCGTCCACGGGTTCGTGTCGAAGCCGAGGCCCTTTTTTTCGTAGGTGGAGTTCCAAAGAGCAAAAAACGCCTCAATTGCCCTGCGCTCGTTTTCCTTTCTTGCTTTCCAGATTGAGGGCATTGCATCCTCCGTTCGAGCCGCCCAATTGCCGAAAACGGGTTCATACTTGACCCCTTCGCTGACGGCATCTTCTGCACTGATTTCCTGAGCCCTCTCTAACCTCACCCCTGTCACCTCGATCGTCAGCCGAGACGCCCATTTGGGCATCGAGACTGGCGAGCGCCAGCGCACGAGAGACAGTCCCCAATCGGACGTGTCCACCGAATAACCACCGTCATCGGCCACATAGTTGATAGCCGCTCCATCGGCGCGGTAGATGACTACTCGGGGCGGGTCTTGCTCGCCATCGTACAGGAATTTATCGCCGCTCCCCCACGCCTCCCGAACCCACCACCTGTCCCCGGGCTGAGTCCGAGGATAGAGCCGCTCGACAATCGTCATGTCGTCTACCGCCCACGGCTGGGCGGGGGCCTTCAAGTACGGCCCGTGGTTTCCCGCCGGGCTCGGACCCTTGTCGATCCACGCCTCGTCAAGTTTCAGCCCGGAAGCACAGATGTTGCCCTGCGTGTTGGTGTCCGTTACCGGCACGCGGTACTGCGTCATGTGGCCTTGTAAGATGGCCAATACCTGCCAGTCACGAAGGATCAGGGGTAGGGACTTGCTGCCGACCAGTGTCATTGCTGGCCCCTCAGTTTTTTACCCGCCTTGATCCAGGCCGCGAAGTTCTCGGGGCTTCCGTACGAAGCGGGCGGTGGACCATTGAAGAGAAACTGCACGTAACCCGGTAAGTTGTGCAGGTTAATGGTGTCTGCCCGGCTGCACGCCTCCATGAAATCGTTTTTGAGCACCGCGGACAAGAAGTGCCCGGGCTCGTATCCGTGGAGCAGGTAGTCCCTGACGTGCCTTCGCATGTGGACCGGAATGTAGTGCCACAGATAGTCGTGCAACAGGCTCTCGGGGATCAGTGTCTTCTGATCGGGGACCAGTGGTTTTGCATCGCTCAAAATTGTGTCCTCACGTTTCGAAATTGGCAATACGGTAGTCGGCGGAGGACTCGGCGTTCCCAGCGCATCAACGCCTCCATTTTTCTTGATAAGAAGAGCAGTTGATACTTTGCCCGTATGGCATTCGTCGCAAGACCGATCATGGCGTCCTCAAAGTCGGTGAACGGGCTTGAAGGACGGTTGCTGTTAGGCCTTGGTCCTCGAACGGAATTGCAGGTCATCGCCCGTCCTCTGGATTCCACGACGCGATGTAGAAGTTGGCGCGCGTCGCCCGGATGACCCCGACGATCATGGGGTCGCGCGCCGTCCTCGTGGCCGGAAGCACGATGCGCAGTTCGTCGAAAAGGCCCGACGAGTGGGCGCGGTCCAGCGCCCGAACAACGTCCATCGGAGTGTTCACCGGAAGCCCTTCGGCGCGCCATGATTCACCGATGATCTCTTCGGATTCGAGTACCGGGACTTCCACGTAGTTGGCCCTGTGCGCCTCAAGCTCGCGCCCAAGCGCCTTGATGCGGTTACGCGTCCGGGTGATCGCCACCTTGACCCCCCTGTTCTTGATGTTCATCTTCTGATACAGGTCGCGGCGCTCTTCCAGTTCAGGGAGCGAATCCTGCGCCTCCCGGATCTGTTGCTTGGTTGCCTCTATCGCCCGGTTGGACGCGTGCAGAAAAGCCAAGATGCTCGGGTAGTTAGAGAGATCCTGGACGAGTTTCCCTTCTTTCAGTAAGGCGACTTCCATGGTATTGTCCTAAATGGTTCAAGAGATCCAGACGATGATTAAAACCAGGATCACGACGATTATGAGTGAGCGAATCCGTTTGCGGCGCTTTTGACTCTTTTTGTAGGCGCGTCGCTTCTCGTATCTGCGAATGCGATTAGGCTTCAATCGGCGGGTCCTGGCATTCCTCGGGCCTCCGACACTGTATGCGCTGCTTGATCGTCCCATCGGTCGTGATTGTGTGCCCGTCAATTATATGACAGGTTATATTGAATGTCAAGCCCTGTCTCGTAAGCCGTCGCCAAAAGGCACGACCGTGGCCCGGTTGAAAAGCGGGGCGTCGTTCTCGATCTGATCCCGTGCCAGCTGCGCGTACTCCGGGTTGATCTCGCACAGGATTGCGTCGCGTCCTCGGGCCAAGGCGACCATTGCCGTGCGGCCAGATCCACCGAACGGGTCCAGCACCGTACAGGGTGCGACCGAAGCCTCGTGCTGGCATGACCAATCCCAAACACCGGGGTTGGCGTCATCGGGCAGGAGCGGAGCCCCGCATTGCGAACAGCAACCCCCTTGCGAGGTCGAGGCCAAGACCATGGGCTCCACGAGCTTTCGAGGAAACACCGCGAAGTGCCCTTCGACCTTGGACTGCTCGGTGGGGATGGACCAGACCGAGCGCTTGTTGCGCGTCTCCCCCGCCCACGGAATACTCGCTCCATTGTGGCTTTCCGGCCGCCCGTATTCATCGCCGAGCTTGCGGCCCTTATTGCCGGAGTCCTTATACGTTACCGGCTCGCGGATCGCCGCGTCGTCGTAAAAGTACCTGGAGCTTTTGGATAGGAGAAAGGCGTATTCGTGGCTGGAGGTCGGGCGATCGCGCACGTTTTCTGGCTTCACGTTCGTCTTGTGCCATATCACATCACGCCTCAAATACCACCCGTCCGCCCTCAGGGCAAAGGCCAGCATCCACGGAATCCCGATCAAATCCTTTGGCTTGCATCCTGGCACATCGTAGTCTGACCGGGGAACCTGCACCCGATCGCGCCGCGAACTCGCGGTCATCCCCCGACTGTTGCCCACGTCCTTGTACTTGGAGTCCGGTACCTGATAGCTACGGTCACCGGCATAAGTGTCTCCGATCACGACCCAAAGCGATCCGTCCGTGCGCAGCACGCGCCGGGCTTCTCGGAATACGGCAACCAGCCGCTCGATGTATTCATCGGGCGTTCGTTCTTGGCCGATTTCAAGCGGGTCGTCCGAGTATTTGCGAAGCGCGAAGTACGGCGGAGAGGTGATGATCGCGTGGACCGACTCGTCCGGAAGGCGCCGCATACAATCCACCGCATCTCCGACCAGGATCTTGGCATCAGGCATCTTTGGCCTCTGGTGCCATGGATTCGCCACGAACATACATCGGGCAGATGGTCCCCGACTCTATGCGCACGAGCACCCGCGGCCAGCCCTTCGCCCGAAGGGCTCCAGCCACGATCCGGGCCTCGGACCAGATGATGACCTCGTGCTCGTCAGAAACCGATGGCGCTTTGGACATAGTCCTGTTGTTTTGTGACCGACTTAATGATGCGATTGGATAACGTGTAATTTTTGCCCGAATCGTAAACGGCGGTTTCAGAGCCATTGACGGCTCCGACGTAATAGGGAAACGCCTCGCTACCACCAAGCCCCATTGGGAGCGTGCGCGATGTCGGCACCCCGATGACGTAGGTCCGGAACTCCCCCCATCGCATAAGCTCGTTCGCTGGTACATAATGCGGCAGAAAGTACACTTTATCGTATCGGGTGAGCCTGCCCATCATCCAGTTGTACGTGTCGTAATCGCACGTAAAGAGCCACATCGAGAGCTTCCCTCTGAGGCTGCGGTCAAGGCGCGACTCGTCCGCGGCTTCCTTGATCTTGTCCCATACCACGGCCGCGAACTTGGCGCTACCCCACTTGGACAAGAACCAGTCCCGGACCCTGCTTTCATGTGGAGCGGGGATCGCCGAAATGCTGCAAAACCGTTTGAACAGTTCCTCGGCCCGATCGCTGGTGAAGATCACGTCCTTGGCCTCGGGCTTTGGATCACTGGGCTCATGGATCTTCTGGATCGCTCGATACTTCTCCATGAGCGAGGGCGTTATAGGTCCACCGTCGACGGTGCCCATTACCTGGCTACCAACTGGCGGAGGACCGGCTCAATTTTGCGCCGGATCACTTGCGGGCTCGGGCAATCCTCAATGCCGTTCTTCTGGCACAGGAAATAGAGCATGTACGCGGTCTTGTACGCGCCGAGCCTGATCTGATCGCGGTCCACGGGTATTCGGCGCTGTTGAGGTCCTTTCAGTAGGTCCGGGACGCTGACCAGGACGGCTGGCCCCGGGTCCTCCCGGTAGGACAAATACTTGACCGGCAACACGCCGTTGTCGTTGAAGAAGGGTCTTTTCAGGCGCACGGGTCCAAGCCCACGAATCAGGCGGTCGCGGCGCTCGACAGCGTCTGCGAAGCATTCCTTCAACGACCGGTACATGCAGTCCTCGAATGTCTCCGAGAACAGTTTCTTCTCGCGGGTCACGCGCACCAGGAATCCGTATTTCAGGCGCGTAATGTGGTGGGTCTTCGGGATTCTTGTCCCTGGGTAGCGTTCTGTTTTCATCGGTGGCGGGTTGTGATTGGTTACTTGGAATAGCGGCGGGGAAGCGTGCATACGATCTCAGACACTTCCCGCGTTGCCCCACCGGGCATACCAGTGAATGGACTGATCGGGCACTGGTCACAGACGCTATGCACGCGGCTGCTCTCATGAATGCAGATGAACCCGTGACGCTTCAAAAGGCTTTGCCGCGCCCACTCCAGGGCCTCCACGCGCTTCGCCGTCTGGTCGGCGGTTTCCCGTGACCTGAGTTCTTCCATCTCCGCTTCGTCGAGAATGTATTGCATCGTTTATGCCCTATTGTGGTACTCTTCTTTACTTCCCGATATAATACTCGACCTTCTGCGCCAGAAGCTCGATCAAAACCTGGTGCAAGGTGCCTTGCGGAAGCCGGTTCAGCACCTTCATGACCCGGCGTGCATCCCTCGCAAACCTAAACTCTGCGGACTCCAGATCCTCCGGCGGAGACATCTCTTCGCGCATATCCAGGTCCACCACCAAGCAAATGGGCTCTCCCGGTTCGTCGGACTCGATGACCTGGTGCCTGCACACGTGTACTGTTTCCATGTTTAACATTAGGGGTTGGGAGCCGGGGGGACCGCCTGCTTTGCCTGGCGGGGAAATAGGCCCTTGGTGTTAGTAGGTGGTTGATAGGTTGGCGATTCTGGCAGTATCTTCTCGGTATGGTACAGCCGAAGTGCAGAACGGGATCTGTGGTCGTGAGAAAGTCCTACAAATACCGCCTCTATACATCGAAGCGCGACAAGCACCTCGTTCGGCAAATCCACGCGGCATCGTCTATCTGGAACCACTGCCTTGCCTTGCAAAAACGGTACTACCGAATGTACGGCAAGTCCCTGAACGCCAACCGACTCAAGGGGCACATCGCCAAGTTGCGCAATCGCAACCCGTACTGGTCTCTTCTTGGGTCGCAAGCCACGCAAGATGTAATCGAGCGACTCGATAGTGCGTGGCAGAAGTTCTTCGCCAGGCAGGGTCAACGGCCCAAGTTCAAGTCGTATCGGTTCTATACTTCGTTCACGCTCAAGCAAACCGGATGGAAGATGCTCGGCGGCAACCGCGTCCGCATCGGCAAGCACAACTTCAAGTTCGCCATATCCCGCCCGGTGACCGGGACCATCAAGACCGTCACTATCAAGCGAGATCGCGTCGGCGATCTCTGGATCTGCTTCTCCGTCATTGAGAAGGGCGAGTTCCCTGTTGCCAACGAGGACGCCGTAACAACGCCCGTTGGAATCGACTTCGGACTCAAGACCTTTATCACCAAGAGTGACGGCAGCGAGATCCACTCTCCGCAGTACCTCAAGGAGAGCCTGTCCGAACTGCGCGCCAAGTCGAAGCGGTTGTCCAGCAAGAAGAAGGGCAGCAACAACCGGCGGGCTGCTCGGATCACTGTCGCTCGTCTCCATCGTAAGGTGGCAGACCAGCGCCGGGACTGGGCCTTCAAGACAGCTCACGCACTCTGCGACCAGTACGATGGCATCGGCATCGAAGAACTGGAGTTGCGCGGGATGGTCAAGATGTGGGGCCGCAAGGTCAGCGACATCGCGTGGGGCGAGTTCGTCCGCACTCTGGAGTACGTCTGCGCGAAGCGCGGCGTGGTCTTCAAGAAGGTCGATCCCGCCTATACGAGCAAGACCTGTTCGGACTGTGGAAAGATCGTCAAGCTGGAGTTGGGCGACCGGACATGGGTGTGCCCTGGATGCAGAGGCACCCATGACCGCGATATCAACGCCGCAATCAATATTCTGGGGAGGGCATTCCCCAGTTCCGTAGGTGGTGTAAGTCCGAGGTTGTCGCAAGATGATCTGGCTATTGCTGTTTGATGGAAGAATCCTCGCGCTTCGGCGCGGGGAGTATGTCAATGCTCGAATCGTCGGATGATGGCCAAGATGTTTTCCGGGGGGATCGTCCCGCCGTCAAAGGGCAGTTTCGCCACGATCTCGCGCTTGATGTCTTGGTAGGCGTTCCACGCCACCGGATGGACATGTTGGCCATCCCAAAGCCGAGCAGCACTTTCGCCCTGCGGCTGCGGCCGGTATCCGAGAAGAGCCGCGTAGAACACGGCCACGTTCAGCGCCAGGTCCGCGGGACCGCTCCCTTGATAGCCGAACTCCACGCCGTCAGGCGAGTGGTGGGTGTAGCGAAACGGTATGTTGGCCTGCGGCTTGCCGCCTGCCCCGCGCCGGATGACGAGCGCCTCTCGTGGATCGGTGGTCAGGCTCATGTCGTTTCCAGTTCAAAGTCCGGCCGGTCGAACCACGAGGCCCAGTGATCTATCTCGACCTGGATCGCTGGCGAGGGCTGGCCGGGGCCGAGGATCAGTACGTCCGAATTCGAGGGGTCGCGGCCTTGCAGCTGCCCGCTTTCGACCAGGCGAGTGATGAATCTTGGCGACACGCCGGAGTAGTAATAGGCTTTCTTCACCCAGTCAAAAAGAACGCGGTCCCCGAACACAAAAACCTTCCATACGAACCCGGCCTCTCGATGCACCAGGTCCTGCGCAAGGTGCTCGGCGACCTTCGCCCGGTATTCCATTGGAATGTGGGTGACGAACCGGGAAACGTCAACGGGCTGGATTTCGGTCATTGGCCAATCATTGTTAGGTCGTAAATAACGGGCATGAGGCCCCTGATCTCAATGCGGCGAAGGGCCGAGAGCATCATCGTTCGCTCGGCGAATTCGTTGTACTCGTGCGCCCACTCATGTCGGCGATCAGAATTTATCCGCGGGCCATGCACCCGTCTACATCCGTGATCCCGGACATAGATCAATCCCCACCTCTCGGGTACTTCCTCGGGCTTGACCAGGCCATCGGGTACGAAATAGAACCGGTACTTCCCAACACCGATCTGTGGGACCCTCCGGTGTGGCTTTTTGCGGTCGTGAAAGAAGTCGTTCCTGCTGGTTTTACACTCCAGTAGAATGCTCTCTCCGGAGCGAAACCCGATCGCGTCCGGGGTCTCGATCGCCTGGGTGGACAGTTCAGTGAATACCACCCCGCACCGCATGGTGCCTTTCAGATAGGCGGCTGCCCGTTCTACGAGTTCTTGGTGAGTCATCGGGGAAGGTGCCTGTCAATGAGATCCTCGATGCGCATCATGAGCGCATTTTCCATCTCCCTGTAGTCATCGGGGGTTTCGCAGGCCACTACCCACTCATGGCGGACATCTTGCCGTATCCGCGGTGGGTATCCTACGCGCTGGACAGTAAAGCTACCAACGATGCTTTCCAGATCGGACTCCGCGTATTCAATGGTCAGATCCGGATTCCTCCGGGACAACCTCCGCACTATTCGCTCGGTGTTAATCATGCCTCTGGATTTTGGCTACACAGGACGCGGGTGATTTCCTCGCGGGTGATGCCCAGCTGCGTCAGTTTCCTGACGGCCTGGGGCAACTCTCCGTACGAATAGGTTTTGAGCTTCTTGATCACGCCGCGCCGCCAGATGGGCTGCGTGATGAGCCACTCGGCGGGGTCCAGCCGGTACGCGAGCGTTTTACTCGTTGGCTCCGACACATCAAACGTGAACCGGATAACACATTCCAATTGGATATTGCCAACCGAGAACATCCAGACAATGCTACTGACAAAGGGGTTTTTCATGCGGGGTATACCTGTTGAATGACGCCGTCCATATAGTGAGCGTACACGAGGGGATCTTCCAGATTGCACCTGGTGGCATAGGCCAGCGCCCAGTCAATGGACGCCTGCCACGGGTCATCGGTCTTGTCGACTATAATCCTCTTGAGCGGACGGTTATATACCGCACCGTGGCGCCGGATCTCCAAGCTGTTCGGCTTCTCGTGAATGTGAATGGCCCTCTCTCGCATACTGTTCAGGTTGGACAGCTTGCGGCGGGGCCTGTTTTGCTTCTTGCGCTTCATTGGGCACCGGTGGATTCGACGAGTACCAATTTAGCCGACCTCCACTTTTTCAGGTAGCCGACGTACACGCGTATGAAGTCCTCGAACGGGATGAAAACGGTAACCTGATCACCAGCATAATCCACGATAAAGGTCGCGCCGTCGAGTTGTTTACAACGAGTGGCGTATGCCACCCCCACAAGTTTTAGGTCGATCAGCACCTCATCCACGTCGTACGAGCCCGGGTCAAAGGCCTTGAAGCCCCGGGTTTCCATCTCGTCCTCGCTGTAGCGATCGTGAACGGCGAACGCCTTCAAGAGGAAGGATTCCTCGTTCTCGAACAGTATTTCAAAAGTCTGCATCGGCCGGGGGGATTGGTGGGGTTTGCTCGACGCGGCGAGCCACGACGTAGCGATATTGTGGAAACAACTCTGCCGTTTTGCGCACGTTCTCCATCGTCGATTTCCATGGTATCTGGTCCTTACCCAAGCGCATGGCCCAAACCATTTCCTCGTCCGGCATGTCGCTCTTGCCCACATCGTAGTAGGTGGGGGTGGCCAGGTCGTCGAGGATCATCTGGAGCTTGTTGGCGATGGCAAACTCGCGGTTGAACTCCCTGTAGTGCTCATCACAAATCCCTGCCGGTGTACACACCGGGCACTTGTCCACCTCCTGCCGCAGATACTTGGCAAGGGCGTTCGCCGCGTCTTTGTTGTCTACGAGAGGCATGTGCTACCGGGGGATTAAAACCTTTGACCACTGGCCATGCAGGTTGCCACGGTCGACGACCGGCCCGCCAACTGTCCGTGTCATCTGACGGCAGCGGTCCCGGTCGTAGAACACCTGCATCATTTCGTTGGGCGCGCCCTCTTCGGAGCGGTACCAGTAGAACCCGTCTTCATCCGGCACAAGAGTTGAATACGACGGAATCAGCTCCTGGCGAAGCTCGAAAAGGTCCGCGGTCATCTCTTGCGGCGATCCATACTCGCCGGAAAAAGCCTTTTCGGCAATTGCCGCCATCAAGCGCTTGGCCTCGTCACTGATTTTCATCGCTCACGTCCCTTGTTTTTTGAAGTTCTTCCCGAAGTTGTTGATACAGGGTCTCTCTCAGCGATTCGAGTTCAGCCATTCGGCGCGGCCCGTTGGCACGCCTTCCTTGGATAATATCCGAGTCCAGCGAGGCGATCTCTTTTCGAATCCGGCGGACCTTATTGCTCGCCATCGCCACCCTGCAACTGGTTGACCATCGCACCGATCTCCGACGCGATCTGGTTGAAGGGCTTGGCCCGAGGCGTCTCGGCGTGGACCTCGGCCCACTCCGTGGCCTTGGACACCGCGGCACTTCCGATTTCAATGGCCTTGGCCACACCCTCGGAATAGCCCGCCTGCTTCCCCTCGGCCAAGCCGTCCTCGTAGGTCTTGGGAGGCGGAGCCCACCGCTTGTTCAGTTCAGCGAGAAGGTCTTCGTTCGTGAGCCCGTCAAGTGGGCTGGCCTGTGGTTCGTCTGGCATAGGAAGGGGGTTATTGTGGAATACTTACTGTCAACTCCGTGTCTTTCGTGACCCGCGCCCCAACAAGTTGGAGGTCGTCACGCGAGTTGACCCACTCGACTACGCGCCCAAAGTTGTCTTCGTCGAGGGCTTCAAGATTGTCGACGCAGATCAATTTCAGCTTTTTGTCCTTGCTTCGCAAGGCGGAGACCTCCATGGCGATGATCATCTGCTGGGCGGTGTTGATCCCGGAGAACGGAACGCCTTCGTGGTTGTAAATCTCGCCGTCATCGCCGAATACGATGTCGATCGGTAGTTCTTTCACGAGCGTACTCTTGATCGCGTCGAGGCGCTCAAGAGCGCCGGTAAGCGCTTGCGAGCGGGCTTGTCCCTCGGCGATATCTGCCTCTTTCGTTTTTACCATCTTGCGCGCCGACTCCAGTCCCTCGATACTCTTCTTGCGCTCGTTTTCAACTTTGAGGTCCGCGTCGAGTCGGACAATGTTCGCGTCGAACTCCGCGTTTTGGGCGTACTTGTCGGACGCGATCGCTGCCTTTCGTGCTTGGAGCACGGCGATCTCTTCGTCGACCTTCTGAGTTTCCTTGTCTGCTTTCAGCTTCATCGCATTGCGGCGACGCTCGACAGCGACCTTTTCCTGGTTGATCGTCTCGATCGCGGTCTCGATGTCGAAGGCGTCGGGCGCTTGCGAGTTGACGGTCGGGAGCAGGTCATTGACCGTGGCCGAGGCGTTCTTGACCTCCCGGTTGATGAACGTGCGCTCGTCGTAGACGAGTTTGTGGGCGCTGGCCAGTGCGCTGAGGGCATGGCCCTGTTCGATACCCGGTGGCAGGTCAACAAGAGGACCGACTGCCTCTTCAAGCGCGGCGCGCTCCACGGTCAGGGGCATGGCCTCCATCACGATCTTGGCTCGGTCTGCGGGCTCGGCGTGGATCAGCTTCATCGGATTGACGCCGATGTAGTCCACTAACCCATTCAGATAGGTTTGCGGGGACGAGATGCGACCCAGTTCCGGGTGCGTGACCTTGAGCGTTGTACCAGACTCAGTGACGCTCTTGTCGACCTGTACACCGTCGTCGAAGAGCAGTACGCCCTCCCCTTTTTCGGCGCCCTTGCGCAGGAGCGTGGCGTCGGTACCGCCCTTGAAAAAGAACCGGAGGGCGTTCAGCGCCGAGGTCTTTCCCCTCTCGTTTTTGCCCTCGAATACGGTGACTTTCCCGGGGCTCACCTCCAACTCTTCTGCGTGGAGGACATTACTGATCTTGAACGATACGATTTTCAGAGACTTGCTCATGGATTAACGCCTGGTTGTGATTTTATCTATCCGTCGTGACGGTCATCACAAGTATATGCCAGACTATAACCAAAGTCAAGACAGGGATTGGACAATAATCCAGACGCACCCGCAAATCGCCCAGTGCCACAAGGCATAGAGTGCATTGTCCATGTAGCGCTTGCTCATGAGGTGGCCGAGAAACAGAAACATGAGCGTGGCCGCGGCTGCGGGCGCCCACCAGGAAATGACTCCTGCCGCCGCGTGGGTCGCGAGCGCACCGGTGGCGAGCACGGGGCCGAACGAGAGGTAAACCTCTTCCCCCTGCTCGTGTATGTTGTCGAGCATGATGCACCCACAGAACAGGGCCAGGGCCACGGCGCTGGCCACCGTAGTAAAGGAAAGACCCACGCTGAAAAAGAAGAGGCTGATGACCAGCGCATAAAGCCCGTAGAGCTTGAATTGCATTCCGCGGATGGCGTGGCGACCGGTGGCGGTCATCATGTGGATCGTCTGCCCGATCGCGACCATGATGAGCGCAGCGCCGAGCGGCCCCGCCTCGTGAAACGGTTTGGCCAGGAGGGTACCACCGAACACCATGTACGGCGCCGCGGACAGGATTACGGTCAGGAGGGGTGCTTTTTTCATTGGTCTTCTTGGTCGTTTTCGCCAGCCATGAGTTCGGAAGCCCTTTTGGCCAAGCTGTCCGTGATCAGGGAGGCAGGCTGGATGTTGATCCGGTTGCATATGTTCATGTGGATGAGCAAGAGCAAAACGTTCTGCTCGTATAGCGAGCTTTCGTAGAGGTCTTGCAAGCTCGCGTCATTGGCCTTGAGCGCATCGCTCAGGAGCGCGGGCACGAACTCGCCGAGCCCGATGTCCACCAGCTTGTCGATGACAACCTGGTGCTCGACGGGCGACACCTTCTCCCATGATTCTTGGCTGGATACGATCACCCGGTTGGCGATCATCATGAGCGGGCCGAGGTAGAGAAGTGCGAGCCGGTCAGGGTCCTTCGCCGAGAGGAACAGGTCGAAGGCTTCGCGGCCTATTTTCATGTCGCCCTCCGGGTCGTCGAACATCTCCCGGATTGAATCAGGTATCTGTATGGGGGTTGGCGATTCGGGTGTCTGCATGGGGTTCTCGGGTTGGTTGCGCGCCAAGGTAATTATCACCTGCCGTATATACAACAGCGCCCCATTTGGCCCGGTTCTGGTTAACTAAGCAATTGCCTCGGCGATATGCAGTGGTACGAAGCTGTCTCCGGCCAAGAATCACTCCAACGCATATCGCCATGCCGCAAGTCTCCACGATCGTTCGAAATACATACGTCCAGGTCGTTGAAACCTTGGTTTTGGCTGAGAACGGCGCGGCTGTGGTCACGGCTTCGGGCGGCGCACTGTCCGCGGCGATGAACCTGTTTTCGAAAAAGGGGCTCGTCCAACTGACAGTTTCCGAGGTGTCCGCCGGAGACGGGGCCGTGGATGCGGCCGTGGACTTGTCGATTGACGGGGCGGACTGGTTTGAGGCCGTTGCCTCGCTCAGTCTCGATCTGGACACCACCGGATTGAACACGGTGACCGCCGCATTGGACCTGACCGCTTGGTCGGCGCCCTACGCCCGTATTCGTCTATTCACGGACGGAACCGACCTGGTCGATGACGCATCGGTCACTGTCACGGTCGTGGCCCCCCACCAAAACGCCGCGTCCCATTATCAATCAGATACACTTCTGCCTACCTGATGCCCAACTACACGGAGGAAGAACGCCTTCGCCCAATGGAGGGCAAGTGCAATGCCCACCGGGCCGACGGCTCGTATTGCAAGGGATGGCCCATGCGCAACGGCATCGGCAAATGCCACCGGCATGGTGGCAAGAGCGTGAGCGGGCCTGTGCATAAGATGTTCAAGCACGGGCGCCTGTCGAAGCACCTGCCTGACCGCCTGATCCCCAAGTTCATGGACGCGATTCAGGACGGCGATATCCTGTCGCTGATGCAGGAAGTGGCGCTCATCGACACGCGCACCGCCGAGCTATTGGCCGGTCTTTCGGAAGAGGATGGCACGCTCGTTTGGCGCCGGATGAAGGCGGCAAAAAATGCGTACCAAAAGTACCTGGCCTCCAGGCACGAGGGCCGCGCCCAAGAGCAGATGGAGCGCATTTTCGCCATGATCGACGAGGGCGCGAGCGAACACGAGCGATGGAAGGCCTTGCTCGAACTCACCGAACAGCGACGCAAGACCGTGGAGTCCGAGCGCAAGCGCCTGATCGAGACGCAGCAGATGATGACCTCGAAAGAGGCCATGACCATGCTGTCAGTCTTCATGGATCTGGCGACCAAGTATATTCCAACGCAGGAGGGCCGCAAGGGACTCGCTCATGATATCGACTCTATCTTCAACAATCGCCGAAGAACTGTCGCGCAGGCTTAGGGACTCGGCCGATGTCAAGGATGACGAGCAGATATCCTTTCGCGAATTCATTCCCCGGGTAAAGCGCAACTACCAATTCTATCGCCACTCGGAGGTGATGATCGAGGCGTTGCAAGCCGTTTGCGACGGGCACCTCAAGCGGTTGATGATCTTTGCTCCACCGAGGTCTGGGAAGAGTGAAGTTGTAAGCAGGCTCTTCCCCGCGTACTACCTGTTGCAGCACCCAGAGCGGTTTTTTGCCCTTTGTTCGTACGGCGCTGGCTTGGCCTACACGCTTTCTCGTAACGCACGCGCAAACTACCGGCACGGCGGTGGTGAACTCATCGGGGACGCGAAGGCCGTCCAGCAATGGGAGACGCAATACGGAGGCGGGTTGTGGGCCGCAGGTGTCGGGGGCGCGTCAACCGGAAAAGGCTTTGACTGTGGCTCTATTGATGATTACCTGAAAGACGCGGCAGCGGCTCAGTCGGAGACAATTCTCGACAGCCAGATGGATTGGTACGCATCCACGTTTTACACCCGGCGCCAGAACGAGAACGCGGCGATCATCCAGACTGTTACGCGCTGGTCCAAGGACGATATTGCCGGACGCTGTCTTGACCATGAGATCGCCGGAGACTCTCCGCAAAACTGGCACATCATCAACTTTGAGGCCATCAAGTCCGAGGTCGCTTATTCATTTCCAGAGACCTGTACCGTGGCCGAGGACTGGCGCAAGCCGGGGGAGGCCCTGTGCGAAGAGCGCCAGTCCCTGGCCGAGCTGCTCTCGATCAAGAAAAGCATCGGTGCCTACTGGTGGTCGGCGCTATACCAGCAGAACCCAACGTCCAAAGAGGGCAACCTGTGGAAGCGCAACTATTTCGAAGACCGTGAAGACGGCAAGATCGTGGTCTACGATCGCCTGCCGATGAAGGATGGGCAACTTGCCGTACACAGCGGTGGGTACGATTGGGACACGGCCTACACCAAGGAAGAGCGCAACGCGGCCAACGCTTACGTCAAGAGCTACGCCGACGACGAGGGCGGCGTCTACATCGACGAGATGGACTTCCGCTGGTGTGAAACACCTGAGCTTGTGGCCTGGATGCGCGAACTCGTGGGGCCGCACTACATCGAGAAAAAGGCCTCGGGTAAGAGCGCGAAGCAGTACCTGGACCGGGCGGGCATCTACGCAATCGAGGTCGATGTCGAGGGCGGGGACAAGATCGCCAGGACCCGTGGCGTATTGATGGTCGCCGAGTCCGGGAAGCTCTACGTACGGCGCTCCATTTTAGACCGCCTACTGAACGACGATAGGCAAGGTATCCTCGGTTTCCCGGATTCCAAGTACAAAGACGTGAATGACGTGCTTGTTCAGGCGATCAATCGCCACGTAGGATCACCGGTGACGGGCCTCTCGCAACAATGGACGTTCTGATATGCAGGTCAACACCAACATCCTGACGCTACTCGACGCCGCCCACCGGATTATGTCCGAAGAGCGCGAAAAGCAGCACTGGACAAGTCGCCGGTCGGAGTCCTATCAGAGAATGAAGAAAAAGTGGATCACCGCGTGGGTCCACTACGAGGCGGACATCAATATCCTTCGTAGCGAAGAGCACCTCATCCGGCGCGCCCAGGGAGAGAGCCCGGGTCAATACGATGAGCGAAAGAAAACGAGCGATTATTTACCGCTCTTCGGTACGACCGTCGACTCGCTTGTGGGCAGGCTTCTGGCCATAGAGCCCGTGGCCCGTGAGTTCTCGCGCGAGAACTTTAAGGAGGGCCTGGGGAAGACGGATGTCGTCGGCACACCTGCGTACAACATCTGGCGCGACTGCGATGGTTCGGGCACCAACTGGCTCACGATGATCGAAGACCTGGCCATCCGGGTTTTGGTTTTCAATGCGATGTGGATTTACGTCAAGCCCCAGGTCAAGGCCAACGGGACCGAAGCGCAAATTCGCCTCATCGAGCCGATCCAAGTCGTCAACGAGCGGGAAGTGGACGGAGCCTTGTCCGAGGTGCTGGTTCGCGAGGTACGCGATGCGCGAACGTCGATCCGGGACGCATTCAAAGAGATGGAGGTCTACACGCTCTTCACGCACGAGGGCTACATCGAGGTCTTTGTCTCCAAGGATGCGCGGGGAAAAACCGTTTTTGACGAAAGGCCAATTGCCCCTTACGGTACCAATGGATTCAGTTTCTGGCGGACCTCCGACAAGAAGAAAAAGCAGCTGCCCATTTTCCGCTGCGCGCTGCCCCTTCGCCGCTATGTAGGTCACATATTGGCCGAGAAGAACGCGGTACTCTTCAACCAGGAATCAGAGCGCGACAATCTCCTGCGCGTGGCCTGTACGCCGCTCTTCATCTTTGTTGGTAACAACAAGGCATTCGAAACCGCCGGAGAGAACAGGGAAAAGGGCCACAACGCGCTCCAGCTGGACCCGCAGGCCAGCAACAAGCACTACTACGCCGCGCCCCAGACCGCGCCCGGCGAACTGAGGACGAAGGTCCTGCGCGACAAGATCGCCGACTACTTCGTATCGGGATTCCGGTTTTACGAAGACTCGATCCGAGGCAAGCAGAAAACGGCCACCGAAATCGGACAGGATGCAGCCAGCGGCGAGGGCTCCATCCTCAATACGATGGGCAACACCATCGACGAGGCGGAGAGCAACATTGGATGGCTGCTCTACCAGTGCTATTTCCCGGACAAGCCCGAGCTTTGGGGACAGTTCTCGTGCTCGCGTCCTACTGACTACACGGTGGCATCGCCGCGCGAAGAGGCGGACAAGATCATCGAGGCGGTGTTCGGCGGCGAGCCGCTGCCCATCGGAAATGTGGGCCGGGAAAAAGCAATCCAGGCGTGGGCCAAGGCCTACCGCATTGATCCGGCCCTGGCCGAGGTGAAGACCGATGTCCGCGAGTGGGCGCTGGCCGTGATGGCAAACCTTCGCGATAACCCGGAGCCCCCGGTACAACCGGACACGGGGCCTGCCGAGCCCGCTGCCGAAGAGCCTGCCGAAGAGTTGGTCGAAGAGGAACAGGCGTAGTCCCCGGTGCCACGTATTTCGCTCATAACCACCTTCTGGAAGCGCCCGGCACTTACCCGGGTTTTCGCCCGGTATTACTCGCAGTTCGCTGTCGGTGGATATGAATTGGTTCTGCACGCGGCGATATCGCCCGAGGACCCGGACTTCGAACACCTGCTCGCCTCGGCCGAGCAAAACGGTTTCACCGTTCATCTACTGCCCAACATCCCGCTGTGTGACAAGCACAACCGCTTGCTGGAGGCGACGAGCGGAGACCAGTCCGACGCCGTCCTCACGCTTGGGTCAGATGATTTTATCACGCATACATTCCTCAAGTCGGCATGGCAGAACCTTGTGCCCGGGCGCTACGTGACCCCGGCCTCTGTCTGGTTTCTTGATCCGTGTGCGCCGCGTGTGATCAGGCGAGGCCTCGGACAAAATGGTATCCGAATGTTTCACGTGGAACAGGCCAAGGCCCTGAACTGGCAGTTCTGGCACCGCGCCCCCAAGGCCATGGCCATGGACGCGGCCATGGACATGCGCGTGGGCGAAACCGTTGATCGCTTTTCACTCCCGGTTCAGGACGGGTCGATTGTCTTAGATGTCAAGGACCCAACTACTTCGCGTGTCCGCTTCCGCGCATACGATCGGAATCTGAAAGGGTCAGAAGAGGAAAATCCCATCGGATTCATGGCTCGCCACTTCCCAGGTCTCTGGCCGGAGATTGAGGTTATCTACCGTTGATCGCCGTGGGCTTGGCCTCGATGCCCTCCAGGTCGTGGCTCTTGCCCGACGTATTGGAATCTCTCCTGTCACAGGACATCGACCGGCTCTACCTGTATCTCAATGGGTACCCGCGTTCGTGGGAGCCGCCGAAAGATGACCGGCTCATCGTTGCGCGTTCCCAAGACCATGACGGGGACCTCGGGGCATGGGGCAAGTTCTGGGGCATGAGCCAATTCGATGGCGGGTACTACCTCTCGTGCGACGACGACATCCTGTATCCAGGGGATTATGTCCAAGAGACCATTCGCCAGATCGAGCGATTTTCTCGCCGAGCCGTCATATCGCATCACGGGTCCGTGATCCAGGTGCCATGCACGAGTTACCTGCGGAGTCGATCTCACTACCAAGGGTTCAGCGCCAGGGTCAAGTCCGATACGTTCGTGAACCTGGTGGGCACGGGGGTCATGGGCGTGCATACGGACTTGGTACGCCTTGGCCCCGAGGACATGATTTCCGGCGTTATGGCCGATCTCTCGGTGAGCCTGGTCCTGCGCGAGCGCCGCATACCCGTGGTGGTGCCCAAGCACGAGGCCGAGTGGCTCACTGACATGTGCATTGACCGCCGGGGAAGCGTGTACCATGGGCTCGTGAGAGACGACTCGCTCCAAACACAAATCGTCAACGCGCTACCGGATTGGGAAGTCTTAACAATCACCGGATGAGGACGAATTGAGTTTTTCATGCAGCCAGAGGGCTGCTCCGCTTGCGACGGTAGGCGTAGGGAGTGCCGCCCACTCTGAAATTACCGTTTGACGTTAGGCGTGACAAGTTGACATAGTGACCCAATGCCCAAAGTACAGGTAACCCTTCCAGATGGAAGCGTCCAGCCCATCGAGCTGGGCAACATCGAATTCGGAGATCATGCAGTTTTGAAATCCGAGCTTGCCAGCTACTACACCAAGTCAAAGGATGACTTTGAAGAGCAGATCCAAGATAGGCTTACAAAACAGGCGGACAGCCTGAAAGCCAATCCCGAGTTTGTCCAGAAGGTCTTTCGCGATCACGGTATTGAAGTTGACACGGAAGGGAAGCCGATTCTCGGGGAGGCGCAGAATCTGAACTCGTTGGTTGAAACGCAGCTTACTGCGAGGCAACAGGACTGGGAGAAAGAGAAGTTCACCCCCCTACAGGAGCAGTACACCGAGGCCTCTACGCAACTTGAGTCGGCAACCAGCACCAACCAGGTGCTGCGAAACCAGGTCAAGCAGCTGGAGATCGAGCGGGCAGCCCGAGCGGCAAAGGTCAAAGATGAGAAGTTCAAGCGCCTACCAAGCGCACCACCAGAAACGGCCCCGTTCTTTGCTCAAACCCAACATCTCTTCGACTTCGACGAGAATAACCAACTCGCTCTTCTGACCGAAGATGGTAAAGGGTTTGTCCCGAACCCCAACAAGGAGCACGGACGACCGCACGCTCACCCAGGAACGTATTTCGACCAAATGAAGGGCGATGAAACACTCGCCGCCGACTGGTTTGAGACCACAGAGGTCACTGGACCAGATGTTCGAAATAACAGCGACACCCACCGCGAAACGGCGCCCCCGGCCGCTCCGACAGGTGACGCCGCGCTCATGGCCAAGTATCGCGGGATGCAGTTCGGGCAGCCTGCCTAAAGCCTAACGTCAAACCACCGCACAGCGGACTACAGTCATGGCCAACTCTTTCCTTACTTCCGAATTCAAGTTCAATGCGGCAAACGCCGCGGCGATGATCCTGTCCTCGAACATGGTCGCGTCCAACCTGGTCTCTCACGAGATCGAGGCCCAGATCAAGGGCGTGCCCTCGGTCGGCCCCTCCGGTGGATCGGTCAAGGTCAAGGTGATCGGCGCGGACGTGGCCAATGAGCAGGATCACCGCCAAGGGACCTCCGCGCTCACGACCACCGATGCCAACGAGACGGAAGTCAACGTCGACTGCCTGAACTACTTCTACGTCAAGAAGAAACTTGACACACTGGAGGGAACCTGGCAGCTTGACGACTTCGTCAAGAAGATGATCATCCCGGCGACGATCGGTTTGGCCGAGAAGATCGACCAGTTCATGATCCGCAAGATTGCAGGTGGTTTCGCCCGCAATGTTACGGGTACGGCTGGGACCGCGGCATCTACCGCCACCCACATCATCAACGCCCGCAAGACCTTGCAAGACGCGAAGGTCCCGGGTTTCCCTCGTGTGGGACTCATCGGTACCACGGTCGAGGCCTCGTTCCTCGGACTCAAGGAGTTCGTGAACAAGGATTACGGGTCTGTCAATGACTCCAACTTGGCGGCTGCGCTCTTGTCCAACAAGTACGGCATCAACTGGTTCGTCGACCAGAACGTGGGTACGTTCAACTACGGCGACACGGCGGGTTCCGTGCTGGCCAACGGCGCGGTGACGACAGGCGCCTTGACCGCGAACTTCGACGCATTCACGGCCGCTACCGGCACCGTGTATGAAGGCACCCGGTTCAAGGTCGCTGGCGACACGACCGAGTACGTCACGACTCGTGACGCATTCATCGCGAGCAACGCCGTTGACTTGCCGTTCTACCCGGCCGTTGTCACCGGATGGAGCGACAACGCGGCGGTCACGTTCCAGACGGCGCACACCTCGGACACGATCTTCCACCCGGGAATGGTGGCCGGAGCCGTTGTCGCCCCTCGGCCCCTGATGAACAACTCCGATATCGCGACGTTCGGCGGGCTTTCTGTCCGCCTGACGTTCGAATCGACGATCACGGATGGTACCTCCGGAGCGGCCGACTTCATGCTCTTGGACGTGTACGCCGGTGGCAAGGTGATTCGCCCCGAAGGCGGAACCATCATGCAAGGCTAATAAGCCTCACACCCCTCGACGAGATGATGGGCTGGGTCCGTAATACACACCGCGGACCTCGCCCTCGTCTCTTTGAGACCAAGCAGACAGAAGAGATATGGCACACGTGGAAACCGTACGAGTCAACCACCCATTGGGCGGCACGATGCTCATCAACCGGGAGGATTACACAGCGCAGCCCGACAAGTACGTGCTGGCTTCCGAGCCAAAGAAGGCACCCGATTCGACCGGTACCAGTGCCCGGATTCCAACAGCGACTACCTCCGAGCCCATCACGGTTCCTGCGGCAAAGGAAGAGCAGCCCGCTGCCACGCCCGAGACCGAACAGGAGCCCGAGACCAAGGCACCGGCGCAGACCGCTCCGGCCAAGCCCAAGAAAGCAACTCGCAAGCGCTCCGCCGCCAAGAAGTAATTGAGTCACCTGTGAATGGCCACGTTTCTCGATATCGACACGATAGAGCAGCGCAATCTTCTTCATTCGAAGATTCGCACGCATCCAGAAGTATCCCGGGTCGTTGACCGGGTCGAGCGCGATATCCTGAATTATTACAAGTACCGCACCGGCCTGAATACGTACGATATCGCGCTTGAGGGCTACGACGATACGACGCCCTCGGCCTCGAACGCTGAATTGATTGTCGCCTTGCGCGACGCAGTCGCGGACGTGGCCTCGTACCGGCTCCTGAACTATTCGAAGAACCCCAACTTTCAAAGCGAGCGCCTGGAGCAGTACACCTACGATCGGGGCACCTCCGCGGGCGAGGGCAACTATGACTGGCCTTCGGGCTGGAACCGGGTACTGAACCGCTTTTTTTCCGAGCGCGCGCCATGGTATGCGGTTTGATCCATGTGGGAAGACTACGCCGAAATAGACAGGGCCGACGAGACCGAAGCGCGCGATCCCGAATCGGGGATGAAGACGACTCCGACCTCGTACTCACCCGTGTGGTCAGGCTTTGGCTCGAAGCAGGCGGGTAGATACCAAATCAACCGGGCGAACGAGGGCGACAAGCGCCTCGATGCCAATGGGCTGTTCCTTTTGCCAGAGGGCGAGCACGGCGTTCAGGAAAATGACCGAATCACGTGTGGCCGGTTCCATGGCCGCGTTCGCCGCATTGATCCGGACACGGTAAAGTTCTACACCCGTCTCTTCATCAGGTGGGAGACGACCAACCGGAAGGTGTGATGATCAAGGCCGTCTACACCGACAACTTCGACTACATCAAGCGCCGTTTCAAGAACATCGAGCGCGAGAATGCCCGCGTGTATACGGCCGAGGTGTCGAACACGGGGCCGGGCCGAGGGCTTCAATACTGGGCGGGGTATTTCATCTTCAACAACGACAAGCTCTTGGCCTACGTCCGCCGGGAGATTCGAAATCTGGAGAACCTGGGGATGGAGTTAAAGCCGCGCTACATGGAGGCGGCGATTTCCCGGGGAATTGTCAAGTATGTCGAGTGGCTGCGTTCGACTACCGGATTCAAGCCGCCCGTTATTCCCGGCGGCCCGTGGCGCCCACAACATCAAGGTAAGTGGGCGGACATCACGGGCATGACCAATAACTCCTACCGCTACCGGGTCAACGCCGGGAAGTGGCAGGTAGAACCCGAATGGAAGGCGGGCTTGGCTG
>Ga0326597_10000662_pt1 | contig 59821 bp, 57 predicted proteins | sample RVTome_12_FD_203789 | JGI IMG/M metagenome (GOLD analysis project Ga0326597, IMG submission 203789) | Soil microbial communities from uranium-contaminated site in the Upper Colorado River Basin, Wyoming, United States - RVT100D185 | ecosystem: Environmental > Terrestrial > Soil > Contaminated >...
GTTCGTTCCATTGCTGTTCCGTCAGTTTGACGCCGTGTCCCATGGCGACCTCCCGGCGGCTCCGCCGCCAGAGAGAAATTCGGCCGATGACACGGAAAAGGGTAAATCATTCTGCGTTCCTACTTAGAGTGTTCCTTCTCGCAGCTTGGATTTCGGCGTTTCGACGTTTTGCCTTCGCACCTAAAGCCTACAGCCTGCAGCCTACTGCCTTCCTGGCGGAGCATGGTCCGCCGGCGCGAACGGTCGTATGATGCCAAGCGACATAGGGAGAAACGAATGAACCGCATCTGGACTTTCGGGCCGCGACTCAGCGCGGTCCTTGTACTCTTCATTTGGGGGTTGAACGCACCGACCCGCGTAATCGCTCACGATTCATGGCTCATCGCGGGCAAGAACGTGGCCGCGATGGACGAATCGGTTCGCCTGGCCTTCGCGATCGGCGAAGTTTTTCCGATCAGCGAGCATGCCGCGAAGCCGGAACGGGTCGCGGAGTGGGTGGTTCTCCAAGGCGGACAACAACAAATGGTCGAGGGGTACGCGGAGGATAAGGAAGAACTCGCCGCGAGCGTGAAGTTCGATCAACCGGGCATCCATGTGGCGGCCATCGCCATGCGGCCGAGTTTCATCGAGCTTTCCGCGAAAGACTTCATCGAATACCTCGAAGATGAGAAGGCGACGGCCGCGTTGCAGGCGTTCCGACGGAAGCCCGGCGACCAGCCCGGACGAGAGTTCTATACCAAGTTTGCCAAGACGTTTGTAGAGGTCGTTGGCGGCGCGCCGCAGAACGGCTTCAACCAACGCGTCGGCCACATTCTTGAAATCATCCCCCTTTCCAACCCCTGTGGCTGGAAGGTGGGGGATAACGTCAAGGTGCGCGTGTTGCGGGACGGTCAACCGGCGTCGGGGCTTCGGATTTCGTCAGGCCATGAAGGACTCGACAAACACACCTACGTCGAGCACGCTACCACGGATATCGACGGCGCGGCCCGGTTCAACCTGTCGCGTCCGGGGCTGTGGTTTTTTCGGACACATGCCATTGGGGCGATCCGCCAGCAACCGGCCTACGCCCCGCCCGATGCTCCAATGGCCGATTGGGAGAGCTACTGGGCGTCGATCACCTTCCGCGTAGTCGAAAAGAACCCCTAATGCCCATGGGCCTGCGTTTCGCCGCTTTTCGCCGGCAGCGCCTAACGTAAGTATTTGCGCATCAATGAGTTAGTGCTCAGACTCCGGGGCGCTGCCCGGTGACACCGCCCCGGCACGGCACCACCCAGACATCGCTAGGGCGCCCCAACCGGTTCACGCCCTGCCTTCGCAGACGAGTGGAGACTGCCGCAACTTGGCACTGAAAGGCACGTGCCACGCTCTTGCACATGACCCCTTCCTTCTGTTAGGATGACCCGACCAAGGAGGGCTGGTTTCCAGAGCGAGGGAGCGAAGAATGAAAATACAATTGGAGAGTGAATGGTGAAAAGCACAAGCTATCTGCAAACACAGACCATCCTTCGGGCGCTGGAGTTCGCGGCGTCGAAGGGCGGATTCGGAACCAATGCCCATCAAAAGAAAACCGCGATGGCGCTCATCAAGAACATGAAGAGCAATGAATCGGTCAGCGGTCGGCATCAGCAGCTTTCCGCGATGCTCCGGAGGGGCGCGTCAATCGCGGAAATGATGAAAGCCGCCGACGCCTCGCGGCGCACAATTTTCCGCTACCTCAACCATTTCGAGGACGCGGGTTTGGACATCAGCATCGCTAATGGAAAATACAAGCTGAAATAGATTGTTCGCTCGTCCTTTAGCGGTGGCGTTTAGCCTCCAACCAATCGAGCGCCTCAGCGCCCCCGAACAGAGGGTTCCATGCGGGGAAGGCGTCGGGGCCGCGCCTTGCGAGGGTGCGCCGCCGCGCCGTGTATTGCTGGTGTTGGTTCTCCTGGTCGCGGTCACGGCCTTGGTGAGCATTCCTCGCCTTCCGCCGGGCGTTTGCTACTCCGATGCCGGAGACCTCCAACTCGCATCGGCGACGTTGGGGATCACTCATCCGCCGGGCTACGCGGGCTTCGTCAGCCTTGGTTACCTGGCGACGTTGATCCCCGGATTGGGCCCGGCCTACGCGGTATCCGTCCTTTGTATGGCGCTCGGCATTGTCGTGCTGATTCTGTGCGTGCTGATCCAAGTTCGGCTGGGGGTTGACCCGTGGGCCGCGGGGACCGTTGCACTCCTCCTCACGGCGCATCCGCGGTTCTGGATGAATCTCACGACCCCGGAGGTGTACATGCCGTCGCTGGCGTTTCTGGCGGGTGCGGCCTATCTGGCCGTCAAGTACGCCCAGGGCGGTCGGCGCGGGAACGTGTACGCGGCTGCGTTCTTGCTCGGCATGGCCGTCGCCAATCGGCCGCCGGTACTGCTCACTTTGCCTTTTTTCGTCACGGCGTGGTGGCTGGCCGCACGGCGGTGGGAACCGACTCGGCGGCCGTCATTCAAGTCTTTTCTCCTAATTCTGGGGTGTGCCTCAATTCCGGGCATGTATTCACTAGGCTATTTGTGGGTCCGCGATTCACCCCACACGACCTACAACTATCTCGAGCATCATACCGCCGAACACCACGAACTGCCGGAGAGCGACGCCGCATGGCCGGCCAAGCTGGAACGCGTGATCTGGCACGCCAGCGCCAAGCAGTTTCATTATCGCGTCGGAAACGATTGGAGGGGGCTTAGGGCCAAACTCCGCTGGCTAAAGGTCCAGCTCATAGCGTATGACGCTTTGCCCTTTACCATCATGGCGTTGCTCGGCGTCCTCGGCGTCGTCCTGGCCTTCCGGCGATGTCTCATCAGCGGGGTGCTGCTTTGTGGGATGTGCTTCCAAAGTGCTTTTTTTGTCTGCCTGTTCCGCGACGTGGGACAAGCGGCCGACCTTATGCCGTTGCTTTTTGGGTTAACGGTTTTCGGCGGCGTACCTTTGTCCAAGCTTTTCCCGACGAACGGCGACCTGCGGCGAAGACTCCTTGCCCGCGCGTTGTTGATCGCGGTCACCGCGCTCACCGTATTTCACGCACCGCATCGGCCCAAGTACGGAGCTTCGCTGGATGCAACGGCCCTGTTGCGGGAGATAGACCTTGCGACGTTTCCGCAACGATCCGTCATCATCGCCATGTGGATTGAATCGCTTCCGCTGCTGTACGAGCAATACATACTCGAGACGCGCCCGGATATCAGCATCGTCATCGCCCAACCGGGAAACTGGGCGCGCATGGCCGAGGGCTTTGAGGGTCGCCCTGTCTTCTTGATGCACAAAGACAAGGGCTTCGAGGATCGCGAACTGATTCCCTTCCGCAATGCATGGCGACTGAGCGAATGACGAATGTCGAATGATGAATAATGAACCTACGCCAACCTGTTCTTGCGCCGGTCTACGGCATCGCCGCTTCCTTCATTCGCTATTCGTCATACGCCATTGAACCTTGTATGTTCCTGTCGGGCCATTAGGGCATAGATCGCCAGACCGCTGAGGGCGAGTCCGAGGGCGATCAGCCACATCGGCCAGCCGATGGTCGTCCACAACCACATCCCCGCGAGGGGCGCAATGAGTCCGCGCACTCCGGCGAGGAACACGTGGATGCCCATGTACACTTCGGCCTCGTCGGGTTTGGCGAAATGAAGGTGTCCGAGGTTCCAGGCCAACGCCCCGCCGCCTTGACTAACGCCGTGAAGGAAACCGCGCAGGGCGAATAAGACGACGGCGATCGGTACATAGATTGGCCCGATTCGCTGGGCGTCGCCGGCGACTAAGGTTCCGAACATCCCGAACAGAATGGCCGCCGTCCAGCCGATCACATTCACCACTCGGAATCGCAACACGCCTACCCCGTCGAAAAGCCGGCCCCAGCGACTGAGGCTGCCCAGCACCGCCAGGATGGGAAGCGCCACGATCAACCCGGTGCTGATCCAAAATGCCCGTTCGCCGTCCGGTTCGAGATTTCGCGTGACGACGGCCACCACCACCGGGATGGTCATTAGGTTGGCAGCGCCTTGCAGCGATTGCGCTAGACAGTATTTCCTGAAGCGGCGGTCGTTATGTAATACCCGAAACAACCGGCCGAAAACATTCGCGGGCGAAATCAATTCTGTAAGCCGGTAACGAACGAAGGTCTCTCCGCGTGCGTCGGGGGTCTTGGCGGTCTGCCGCGCTCGGCGCAACTCGCTGCGTTCGCCGCGGATGCGAAGTCGGCGGAGCATCACCACGCCGATCACGCCGAAAAGGGCTGCGATAGGGAACACATAACGATAGGCGTCCGGTTGACGGTCGCAGATGGCCGCGGCGGCTTGAACCGTGATAACGCTGATGATGGAGCGTACGGCCTGGAGCCGGGCGGCGATTTGCCCCCGGACCGCAGATGGATAGTTCGACTTCCAGATCGCGGAGCGCACCGTCACCACCCCTGCGAGCAGGACTTGCGCCGCGGCAACCTGGGCAATGAACCAGACCGCCGACGACGCCGACGGCGGCACCATGGCCGTCATGCCGGCGCACAAGGCCGTGCCCGCGCCGAACCCAACGGCCAAGCGGACTTTGGGACGCCCGACGCAAAGCATCCCCCAGATCATGCTGAAGATATAAGCCGCAAAGGGGGTCGCGGTGGCCACGGCGATGAGAAACGGACCCGCATGAAACGTCTTGGAGACGACGACGCTGGCGAACTGCCCCTCGACCAGACCGGCCAGGATGCTCCAGGTGAGTAGATGCTGAAGCTCGTAGGTGTAATTCCGCCGGGTGGAAAACGGCAGCTTGCGAATGCCGCAGATGTCGAATGAGCGTGTGTCCGAAACCGCCACTGAGTCTAAGCCAACCTTCCGAGGGTGGCTCAGCCGCCCTTGGCTGAGCTGCACAGCGGTGGGCCGCTGTGCCACATGTTCGAAGAGGGAGTTTAACAAGTGAGCGGATACGTGACCAGCGACTCGGTCGGCGATGGAGACGGATGGGGCCGTGACACTTCCGGCGGGACAGTTCGCGCACTGTCGCGAGGAGGCAGCGGTGATTGGTCCGAACCCGGAGCGCGAGCGACGGGCCTACGCTTCTCGGCGGTCAAGACCCCGCGCTTGCGCTTGGGGTTCGGATCGGGAGCGCCCGTCGCCTAAACTGTCACAGACCCGCGGCGGATCTCAACGCACAGGTATGCGCCTACGAACGAGCACAATGGTTCCTGCGGTAACGATCAGCAGCAACAGGGCGACGATCCCCCAGGTGGAAACCGTCGGTATGCAGGCCCCGTTCGCACATACCTCGGCACAGGACAAGTTCGGGCCGAAGAATCTTCCGCCCAATGACTTGCACCCGGCCTGGGTGATGCTCTCCTGACAATTTCCCTCGGCGTCACAGCTTCCGTTGGAGATGCAACAGGTGCCGACGGGTTCTGGTGGTCCAGGACTTGCGACACGGAAGCCTTGGCTGGCGCCCCACAAACTCGGAGCCGAAAAATTCTGGTTCACCGACTGCAGGTTGCCCTCGACACTGGCCCATGAGCCGCCGCGAAGGGAGCGTTGAGTACCAGCTACGAACTCATTCCACTCGAAGACGTTCCCGGCAAGGTCGGCGGCGCCGTAGAAGCTATCGCTTAGTGGACCCGCCGAGCCGGCCGAGGTCACGTTGCCGGGTGCGCCGTTCCAGACTGCACCGTTGCTATAATTGACCACGTTCGTTCCAGGGTTGCTTACATCGCCAGTTGCGTTGGCCGTCGCGATAGTGGGTACGCTGTTGCTCGCAGTCGGGTACAGCCAGTAGTCATCGTTGTCGCCGCTGGCGGATGACGGCTGATGGTACGCGGCTTTGTACCACTCATTTTGCGTAGGGATGAAGAACTGCGCATCCATCGCGCGGGTTTCGGAAATACCATCGCTGATGGTGTATACGCCCTCTTCCGTCGTGCTGGCGTCCTGCCCCCCCATCGGCTGACCGTTGTGCAGCCAGTTCACGAAGCGCATGGCATCGAAGAACGACACGAAGTTCACCGGCTTGTTGCCCATGTTGGCCCTGACGGCGTAAGTGAAGCTGCCCGGCGAACCACTCTGCGTGATCCCGCCGCGGCTCTCGGAACCCATGTTAGGTTTGTAAAGCCCGTTGGGGTCCGTCGCCGCAACCGCGTTGAGAAACTCCGCGTACTGCGCGTTGGTCACCTCGAACTTGGCAATTCGGTAGACGCTGGCGACCGACCCGATGCCGGGGATGGCGGCCGAGTTCAGCGGGTCGGCCGCGTTGCCGGGATTGCCCACCGTGACCCACTCGAAAGTGACCTCCGCGGACGCGGGCCTGTCCATGGTCGCCAGCGTCGCCGCCAGCGCGTAACCAACTCCCCAGACGCCCTTACGAATGGTATTCATGCACATGATCTTTCTTCTCCGTTCAACGTCAGACGCAACCAGAAAGGAATGGGCGAGCCTTCCGCCCCCAACGACGCCCTAAGATAACAACCTGAGTGGTCCAGATCAAGTATTTTATCAGTGGATAATCGCGCGTTTTGGGGTTGACATATTGTAACTTATAGGTTACAATTGCTGGAGATGATGGAGCTACGCCGCTACGTCACCTCATCGGGGAGGGATGTCTTTGGGGAATGGCTGGCGGGTCTGGCGGACGCGCGGGCGGACAGTTGCAGGCCGTCCGGGTCTGCGCCGCCCGGAGGGCGGACGGGTTTTGCCAGGGACTTGAGTCCCTGGTAGGCAGACCCCAAACCCCCCCATGTCTTTTTCCCCGCCCTCCGGGCGGAAAAGGAAAACAAAGGGTGGGAACCTCTTGTCCAGGGACTTGAAGTCCCTGGCAACCTTCATGCGCCCTCCGGGCGGTGTGCGCCGAAGGCGCTGATGTCGCGATGGGACGCTGGAGCTTCGATCGGCGGATGAGAATCGTCTCCGCCGTCAGCCGATTTCGCGAGGGCGTTGGAGCACTGGGCGGACTACAAACGAAGGATGGGCATGAAATGAAAATGAAACGCAAGGCGAGCATATCTCACGAGGGCGCGATGATCCGGGAGCTGCGGGACGATCCCGAATTCGCCGCCGAATACCTGAAAGCGGCGATGGAGGAAACGGACGAACCGAAGGCTCTCCTGATCGCGCTTCGACAAATCGCTCAGGCACGAGGTGTGGCCAAGGTCGCCAAAGCTGCACGAATCAAGCGCGAAAGCCTGTACCGAGCCCTGTCGCCGCACGGCAATCCGCGTCTGACGACTCTCCTGGCCGTGACCAAGGCCCTGGGCCTCTCGCTTACGGTTGAACCAGCCTAATGCCGGGCGCCCGCGGCCTCAGAGTTGGGGTCCAAGGCGGGTGCCAAATACTGGAATAACTTGACGGTCGTTAGGTTCGCGCGAAGCGGAGGGAGTAGACCGGCGGCAGGTGTGTCGTCACGCAAGACCACGAGTCACCCTGGTTGTCGGTGGTCCACACGGAACCGGTGGTGCTTCCGAAGGCCAAGCGCTCGCCGCTCTCGTCGATGTCCAGCGCGTGGCGGTAGGTGAGATCGTAGGCGTGCTCCTGGGGAAGGCCGTTGCGGAGGACGTCGAACGATTTCCCACCGTCGCGGGTGCGGGCGACGACGACTTTGCCATCGACGGGAACTCGCAACTCATCCTTGACCGCGGGAACGAACCAGGCGGTGTCGGGGTCGGTCGGGTGAACGGCCACGGCAAAGCCAAACGTGGATGGTTGAACCGTGGCTACTTCCTGCCAGGACGCTGACCCGTCGATGGAGCGAAAGACGCCGTTGTGATGCTGGACCCACATCGCATCGGGTTTTCCGGGACATTGGACCAATCGGTGCGGGTCTTGGGTGTGTTCTTCGAATTTGCGTTCCGGCGGCAGGTACGCGGCGAACATACCCTTCGCACGACACTCCCACGTCTCACCTCGGTCGCGCGTGACCCAGACTCCGCCGCAGGACACCCCCACCGTAACGTGCCGCGAATCGCGCGGGTCTACGCAGATGGAGTGGATGCCGGGATAATCCATCCCACCGCCGAACCAGTCCTTACGTTTCGGCTGGTCCCACAAGGAGCGAACCAGCTCCCACGAAGTGCCCCGATCGTTGGAACGAAACAGGCCGCCCGGCAGCGTGCCGCACCAAAGGGCCCCCGGTTCATCGTTTCCACCCGCCTCCAGGCCCCAGATCAGCTCCAGATTCCACGGAATCGGTATTCCGCGCATCGGGCAGCGGATATCCTCAGCTCCCTCGGGCTTCGGCGGATAGACGGGAACGGCGCATTCCTCCCAGGTCGCACCGCGGTCCTTGGAGCGATGGAATTTCGTGCCGAAGTGCCCGTGGCCGACGGCGGCATACACCCATCCGTCACGCGGATCGGGCAAAACGATCGAAACCGGCACTCCGACAAACGCGGCCCCTGAGATCGCCCAAGGCACTCGACCATTCCCTCGATCGAGGGTGAAGAGGCCCTTGCGCGTGGCGACGAAGATTCGATTGTTCATCAAAGTGCCTCCAATGGCCTATCCACCCGACAGGGCTTGCATCACATAAACCTCGGCCCCGTCGGGTACAGCGTCCGAAAGCGTCGTTCGGTCGCGCACCGGTTGGCCATTGACGAAGACGACCATGTGCTTCCGCAGCCCGCCCTGATCGTCGAGTACATATCCGCGGGCTTTTTCATTCAATGCAAAAACAGAGTTCAGAACTTCGATCACCGTCCGGCCGACAACGGTCTCGGGCGGACAAGGCACATACCTCTGGATATTGGCGGTGAAGGTTACCTCGATCACACGATTCCTACCGAAATCCAACCGAGTGTCCTCGGGTGGCCGAACGCGGGAGAGCATATCGAACGGACCGCGGAACGTCAAACAGCGAGATAAGCCGATTCCTTAACGAGAAAACGGGCGGGTTAAGAGATTCCTAACTCTTGGCGTCGTTGAAATTGACGCCCCTCGAAAATTGCTGGAAGCTGAGGGAATATGGTCTCAGAATTCTTTGATCGAATCACGGTTTCACGTTCGTACCCGTGGGAGAACTCTATGAAGCGCTATCAGTCAAAACCTGTCATATCGTGCCTCGTCGTTGCGGCCCTCACTTTCGCATATGGGCTGTCCGGTCCCAGAGCGGGCGGGGAGACGTCGGACCCGGCGGCCTCGTCGGCGACTTCCTCCAAGCTCGCCCCGCTCGCATTCATCAGTGGCCGCTGGCATACCGAATTCGGCGGCGATCAGCTCGAGGAGTATTGGAGTCCGCCCGCGGGCGACTCCATGATGGGCGTGTTCCGATGGATGAAGGGCGGCAAGGTGTGGATGAACGAACTGATAACCATTGTCGACGAGGGCGAGGAGATCGTCTTTCGTCTCAAGCATTTTGACGCCAAGATGGTCGGCTGGGAAGAGAAAGGCGAATGTCTCACTTTGAAACTTGTCCGTAGCGGCGCGAATGAAGTCGTGTTTGAGGAAAGCAAACCGAAGCAGCCTTTGCGGATCACCTATCGCAAAATGGGCGAAGACTCGTTGGTCGTTGTGCTCGAAAGTTTGGGCGACGGGAAACCCAAGGCCGACGAGTTCACGTTCCGACGGGCCCCGTGAGCCGGCGTTTCTAAGCCACGGGCGTCAACCGGACGCCGAGGACGCACTCAAACTCGTCCGTGATTGCGCCTCCCATACGGGAAAGCACGGTCGTTTGCCTACCGCTTTTCGTTTTGGGCCAGTGCGCGTAACATTAGGGCGCAAGCCGAGAATGGGAAAGCGGCTGCCGGATAACACGCCATGCAAGAACCCGTCGTATGCCTCGAGCGCGCCAGGCAATGCCTTGGCAGGCTCGTAGCCGTCATGCTCGCCGCGTCAAGCGGTTGCTTTCAGCAGCACGAGAATAAGGCGAAGATCGAGTTGGGGATTCCGGCTACGGAAACCCCGCTTGCGAAGTCCGCCTCTTACCGCGATACGATCGGGTCCTTGACTTACTACGACGGCATGGGGCCGATGCGGGTGCGGGGCTACGGATTGGTCGTCGGCCTCGGAAAGAAGGGCTCCTCGGACTGCCCGCGACCCATCTACGACCGGCTTGTCCAAAGCCTCTACAAGCATCATCGGTACTCGAGCAGCGTCGTGGGCGACAGGAACATCACCCCCGAGCAGCTCATCGCCGATCCCGATACCGCCGTCGTGCTGGTTCATGGAGATATTCCGCCGGCGGCCCCGGCGGAGTCGCGCTTTGATGTCGTGGTAATGGCACTGCCGGGGACGCAAACCAAATCGCTCCGCGGCGGCAGGCTCTTCACCGCCGATCTGGAGGTCTTCCGCGAGGTCGGCCCGTCGGTGTCAATTTCCGGCCAGGTGTTGGCGATCGCCGCCGGTCCGGTTTTCTTGAACCCGTTCGCCGAGGGCGACGCCGCGACGCAATCGAACCCGCTGGAGGGAATTGTGGTAGGAGGCGGTTTTGTGGTGAAGGACCGTCGGGTCCGGCTCGTGTTGACCCAACCGTCGTACCCCAAGGCCCGGCAGATCCAGGACCGCATCAATGCGCAGTTCAGCGGGCCGACCAAGGTCGCCGACGCTCTTTCGCCCTCGTTCATTCAGCTCCATGTCCCCCAGGAATACGGCGACGACACGGGACATTTTCTGGCGCTGGTCCGTAGTTTGTATTTGAGCCGTGATCCGGCGTTCGAGGCTTCGCGAGCGAACGCGCTGGCCGAGGAAATCATTCACCCTGCGGCCCCTCATGCCCAAATCTCCCAATGTTTCGAGGGGTTGGGGCGGGCCGCTATCTCCAAGCTCAACGAACTTTATACTCACACCAAGGACTACGTCAGCTTCCACGCGGCCGTCGCGGGAATGCGGCTGGGCGATCATGTCGCGTGCGACGGCCTGGCCCTGCAAGCAGCAAGGGTGGACGGTGAGTTTCGTTTTCAAGCGATCCGTGCCCTGGCCGAAGCGAAGGGAATGGGCGCCGCCGCCGTCGCCCTGCGGAAGCTGCTGCTCGATTCGGACCCCAGGGTCCAAATCGCCGCCTACGAGGCCTTGATTAAACGCAATGATCCGACCATCGAATCGATGCCTATTGCGGGCGATAATTTCGTGCTCGACCACATTCCGGACGCCTCCGCAAATTTCATATACGTGAAGCGCACGGGAGCGCGGCGGATTGCATTGTTCGGCGGCGAGCTTCAATGTTCACCGCCGGTCCTGTACCGTGCACCGGACGGCAGCATCACGATCAGCGCCGCCGCCGGCGACGAGGAATTGACGATCCTGCGATCGGTGGTCGCAAGCGGGTCGATGTCCCCGCCGATCTCCGTGCCGCTGGCGTTACACCCGCTGATCAGACTTATGGGCAACGAGGCGGGGGTCGCGCCGGGCGGCAAGGCCACGGGACTGGGACTTGATTATGGGGCCGTTGTGCGGGCCCTCTATTACCTTGACCAGAACAACGCGGTCAACGCCAGATTCATTCTCGAACAACCCAATGCCGCCGAGTTATTCGGTCCCGCGCAGCTCGCCGGCCGTGGGGAGTCGGAACTCTAGCAAGTTCCTTACCTGCGTTAATCCATGAGTCGCACCCTTCCCGCACCGTCCGATATCCGCGCCAACTTGGGTTAGGCCCCATAACTAGCCGAATGAGCCCTTGGATTGCAAGCAAACAGCGGGTACAATGGCCTTCTGCGACCGGAGAGTTTCCCGTTGTCGCCGTGCGACACGAAGTCAGTGCCACGAGATGTCACGCTCACGTAAGATTCGTACTTGGGGAGGGCACCATGACGCTCCTAGCAACGCAGCCGTTAGAAAAAACGAACCGGCCGGCGCCGTTGGTGAAACGATTCCTCGACTATATCTTCGTGGAATGCGGTCTCGCCGGCGCAACCGTCACCGCGTATCAACGCGACCTCGGCGAATTCTGGAACCACCTCGTCGAACGCGACGTGGAGCCCGCCGACATTTCCATGGAGGACGTGCAGGAACACCTGATCCGCTTGCAGCGGCGTGGGCTTGTCGTTTCTTCCATCGCCCGTCACTTAGCGGCGATCAAAGTATTTCTGCGGCACTTGTACGCCGAACGCGTTCTTCGACGCGATCTCGCTTCGCTGATCGAAAGCTCCAAGCGTTGGCGGACCATCCCCGACACCGTTCACTACAACCAGGTCGAAGCTCTGTTGTCCGCGCCCGACCCGCGTGAGGAGTTCTACCTCCGCGACCGGGCCCTGTTGGAACTTCTTTATGCCACGGGTATGCGGGTGAGCGAGGTGGTCGACCTTTCGCTCGAGCAGATCAATCTCCGACTCGGATACGTCCGCTGTATCGGCAAAGGCCGCAAGGAACGGATTGTCCCCGTGGGTCGCACGGCGATTGAGGCTGTTGAAGAGTATCTGGAATACCTAAGGCCGAGGTTGTTGGGCGACCGTCCAGTCTCCGCCCTGTTCTTGTCCCGCACCGGTCGACCGCTAGACCGTACCAACATGTGGCGACTCGTTCGCAAATACGCGATCACGGCCGGGGTCGATAAACCATTATCGCCGCATACGTTACGTCACTGCTTCGCAACCCATCTTCTTGCCGGCGGGGCGGATTTGCGGATCGTCCAAGAACTCCTTGGCCATGCCGACCTTACCACTACCCAGGTTTACACCCATGTTGACGAAACTCAACTCAAACGCGTCCATCGCGAGTATCATCCCCGTCCCTAGTTGGGCGGGACATAGAATCGACAACGGGGCGAGGTGCGGTCCCCTCTGAACGGAAGCGGCGTCACCCAAGGAGCCACGAAGATGTCCTTGATCGATTTTGGTAACTCAACGGAATTGTCCGACGCCAGACTCCGGACCATGTGCCTGGACGGGGTGAACGGTTGGAACGTCGGGTGCCTGATCGTGCGCGTGCGGTATAGCCGTGGGGCCGATTTCTCGGGCACATGCATCTACGCGGACCGGCGGATCTACATCAATCTCGGTCGACATCTCTCCTATCCCTATGGGATCAAGACCAATCTCGCCAAGGTCAAGTCCACGGGGCGCGGCTGGCAACGGCCGGTCTACGTCGTCGAGCTGAAAACCGCCTACCACCTCGCAGTGTTCATCTTCCTGCATGAAATCTATCACCTGCTGATCTACCGCGCGGGGCGTAACACACGCCAAAAGGAATCCATGTGCGATCGCTTTGCCGCTCGGTATCTGGTGGATCATCTGGGCGCCGCGGTCCGTACACAGGTCGGCGAGCGCGTGCCGCGTGCGCAGTGGGACTTCCAAGACCTCGATGGATTCGTGGCCGGGGCGCGCCGAACACGCGTCGCCCGCCGACCACTTACTTCGCGGGCAGTGAAATCGCTCACTGACGGTTGAGTGGGAAGTTACACGTATGCCGGCTACGATTGGAACATTCCTGAACCCGCATCCTGCGCGTGACTACGACATCGAGCACAAAGTCCATGAGTTCACCAGCCTGTGCCCGATGACCGCGCAGCCGGATTTCGCGACCATTACGATCCGCTACGTGCCCGGGCCGACGTGTATCGAGTTGAAAAGCCTGAAGCTGTATCTTCAGTCGTTTCGATCGAAGGGCATTTTCTACGAGGACGTGACCAACGTGATCCTCAAGGACTTGGTTGCGGCCTGTCATCCAAAGTGGATGGCGGTGGAGGCGCGATGGAGCGTGCGCGGCGGCATCCAAAGCGTCATCACCGTTGAACATGGGGACCGCAACCTGCTTTCGTAAACCGGGCCAAAGATCCTCGCGCCGCCCAACGAGTAGGTTCACTACGGCCCGCCGATCGCCCAACGATCCGCCTGCCGAGGAGCGCGTTCTCGACGAACTTCGGTGACGCCCGCAATCTCAACCACTTCAAAAAGCAGTGAGCGATGGGAGCGGTGGTAGTGACAATAGCGGATGTGCATGACCTCGAGTTCGCCTTCCGGCGTCACGTCCCAGTCTTGATCGGTAACCCGGTACTCATCCAGGATACGAAGGATGCGGACGCGCGTCTTGCCGAGATCGGGATGGTAAACGACCTTGCACTGCGAAAACCGGCAGCGCTCGAGCACGCGATGCTCCAGCCATTGAACCATGAGAAGCACGGCGACGACGAGCAGAGTCAACACTATTCCGGCGGCGGCATATCCGCCGCCGACGAGCACGCCGATAGCGGAGGCCGTCCAGATGGTGGCGCCGGTCGTCAACCCTACGATCGCTCCGCGATGTCGAATGATCGCTCCGGCCCCTAGAAACCCCACGCCGGTAACGACTTGGGCGGTGATACGAGTTCGATCGGCCACCTCTCCGGCGATGAGAATCGACGCAAGCGTGAAGAGCGTGCTGCCCACGCAGATCAGGGCCAGGGTACGCGCCCCCGCAGCCTTCTGCTTGGACTGCCGCTCGGCGCCGATCAGCACGCCGCATATAACGGAGCAAAGCACCAGAATGAGGCCGCACCAGTGCGGCGGCAACACCTGATGGAGATCGCCGAAATAGAGCCAAATGTTGTTCATTGGACCGCAAGTATCGCTGTCGGCAATGAAGTAAATGTGGCACAGCGGCCCTCCGCCGTGAAACCCAGCCGAGGGCGGCCGGGCCACATAGGGCATCAGCGCAATTCAAGCTGCACGGGACGGCCGCGGGTTTCACGTACGGTGCCCCCGGTCGACGCATCATACGCCACCGACCATCGTGCGCCTTCGACCCTCCAGGTGTTATCGTCACGGAGGACGCGTCGATACAGGGAATCGCGTTCGGCAGGAGTGCAACCGGCCTCTCGGATCAACCGCCGCAAGTAGTCTACGGTCAATTCCTGATGGGTTGTGCCGCCGCCCTCGCGCTTGGTGATATCGTAATACACGACCGTGCCGTCGACGTCGTCCACGCCCCATTTCAGCGAAACCTGGGCGAGCTTGGGTGTTTGCATGATCCAGAAAGCTTTAAGATGCGGGATATTGGGGCACATCAGACGGGCGACGGCCAACGTCCGCAGGTCGTCCAAACCGCTCGGCCCCGGCAGGTGGGACAGGTCGCTGCCATCGGGCACGAACGAAAGCGGGATCAGGCAATTGAAATGGGATTTGCGCGATTGCAGGCTCGCTTCTTGATGTTCCCGAAGTTTGATCAAATGTTTGATTCGCTCCGCCGGCGTTTCAACATGCCCGTAGAGCATGGTCGCGTTGGTGAAGATGCCCAATTCGTGGGCCGCGCGGTGCACCTCAAACCATTCCGCCTCGCCGACCTTCGTCTTGAAGGCTTCGTCGTGCACACGGTCGTCGAAGATTTCCGCCCCGCCGCCGGGCATGCTGTTTAGACCCGCCGCCCGCAATTCTGACAACACCTTAGCGATGGTTAGTCGGGGCTTGGCGATGCGGGTGAAGTGGATGATCTCGATTGCCGTAAAGGCCTTGATATGCAGATGCGGACAGGACTCGCGGATTGCCCGGCACATGTCGGTGTAATAGGAAAACGGAAGTTTGGGATGCAGACCTCCGACGATATGCACCTCAGTCGCGCCCCGGGCATAGGCCGTACGCGCTCGCCCGGCGATTTCCTCGATCGGCAATTCATAACCGTCTCCGACGCCGGCGTCGCCTCCGGGTCTGGAGTAGGGGCGATAGAATGAGCAAAACTTACATCGCAGGATGCAATAATTCGAATAGTTGATATGGAGGTTTACATTGTAATACGCACGTCGGCCGTGCAATCGCTCACGAACCGAGTTCGCCAATTCCCCAAGGGTGAAAATGTCGGTCGACGCGTAAAGTCGCAGCCCTTCCTCGAAGGTGAGGTTCGCGCCCGCTTCGACGCAAGATCGAATGTCATCCATCGGTTCGGCATCCAGCTCCGTCGGTTGGTCCCTCGTAGTCCGCGGATGGATTATAGACTTCCGCGCCCGCGTTCCAAACCGGCAAGCTTTCAGGAATCTTGGGGCTTCGTCGCCGTCGCATCCGCGCATTGAGCAAGTCTGGGCCGGAGTCCGGCGATTAAATCTTCGAGTGCCCGAAGCTCGGCCGGTCCCTTTGAGGCCGTTGGGAGTTTGACAATCTGCAAGAGTCTAGCGGCCTCGTGAGAAATGGACATAAACCCGTGGATGCCGCTTGTTCCCACCAGTTGATGCAGAAGGTCCCGCGCGCGGGGCAAGTCGCCGCTTTCGAGCGCCGCCCGAATGGCCCCCGCCCGTACGGGAAGCGACGCCGCGAACTCCGCGACGGCGGCGGCCATGCGTCCATCGGTCTTCGCCGGCCCTTCTGCGTCGGCGCCTCCGACCCGATCTGCGATCGAACTCTCCCGCGAAGGAAGATACATGGCCGCCCGCTCCGCCAAATCGTCCAGCGAAATCGGCTTTGACCAGAAGTCGTCGAAGCCCGAGGCCAGGATCTGGTCACGCTCGCGATCGGACGTCGACGCGGTCAGGGCAATGATCGTCGCCCGGCATCCGCGGCGTCTCAGTTCAACCGCGGCGCTCAACCCGTCCAGCTCGGGCATCCGGATGTCCATCAAAATCAAGTCGAACGAGTCGCGCGTCGCGGCCTCGACCGCCTGGAGCCCGTTTTCAACCGCCGTCACCTCGACTCCGCAACGAGTCAGAAACAACTTAATCAGCTCGCGAATGTCTGGGGCGTCTTCGGCCAGCAAGGCCCGCCCTTGTAGACGACATGGGGCCTTGTGACCCGCCTTGGGCAACGGCGTGCCCGACCGCCCCGCTCCCTCGGGCGGAGCCATCCAGGGTACCCCGTCCAAGGCGCCGGTTGCGATGCGAAGAGTGAAAGTGCTCCCCTGTCCGAATACGCTCCGCACGCTTAGAGTGCCGCCCAGTTTTTCCGCAATCCATTTTGCGATCGGCAATCCCAATCCGACACCCGCCGTCGCGCCGCTCGCAATAGGCTCAACCTGGGCAAAGGAGTCGAAGATTCGTGCCTGATCTTCGGGGCGAATGCCGATCCCGGAATCTTCCACCGCGATCGCAAGCCTTGGTTCCGGCGCGCCGCCCTCTACCCGAACGCGCATCCGCACGTAACCGTTCTCGGTGAACTTGAGGGCGTTGCCTACCAGATTGATCACCGCCTGGGTCAGCCTTGTACAGTCCGTATGGATGTGTTCGGGAACCTGCGTTTCAAAAACGACCCGGTAGTCGATGCTTTTGTCCCGTCGCAAGGGTTCGGTGATCGCCTCAACGTCGGCAAGAATATCGACCAGGGAGCAATCCCGGAGATGGATCTTTAGTTTTCCCGCCTCCAACCGGGAAAGCTCAAGCAAATCATCAATCAGAGATAACAAATGCCGCCCGTTGCGCTCAATCATGTGGCCGCGTTCGACATGATCCTGTCGTCCGGGTTCGTCGGATTGCAACAGCTCGGCCGCACCGAGCATTGCCATGATCGGCGTACGGATTTCGTGGCTGATATTGGCGAGGAAGCGGCCTTTCGCCCGATTTGCCGCCTCTGCCGCTTCCCGGGCGGCGCCGAGAGCTTGGTTGGCGGCCTCCAGCGCCGCCGTGTGGTCCCGCAGCAATGCTTCGGTTTTCTTCCGCTCCGTAATATCCGTGGATATTCCGCACACCGCGGTCGGTCGTCCGTCGGAATCAAACAACGGAAACTTCAGCGAAATGTATGTATGCATTTCCCCGTCGTGCGGCACGCATTCTTCGAATTCCACAGCGCCGCCCCTCACGAGGACCTCGCGGTCGTTCGCTCGAAAGACATCCGCGACCTCTTTGGGAAACATGTCGTAATCCGAGTTCCCCGGGATTTCTTCGCGTGAAATATGAAAGAGCTCCTCAAAGCGCCGGTTGATCAGCAGGTACTTACTGTCCGGGTCTTTCACGTAGATGACCGCCGTCGTGCAATCCAGGACCTGTTGCAACCGTTCCTCGCTGACGCGCCGGTGCGCCTCCGCCGCCTTTCGTTCCCCGATTTCGCGAGAAAGGTCTTGATTGACTCGGACCAGCTCGGCGGTGCGGTCCTGGACGCGGCGGTCCAATTGGTCGTGCGCCCGCTGTAGCGCCTCCTGCGCTTTTTTCTGCTCCGTAATGTCAACGGCGAAGACGATTACGCCGACGATGTTGCCGGACGGATCGCAATAGGGGATTTTGTCGGTGCGGACCCAACGCTCGGCGCCGCTGGGGATCTCGTAGCGTTCGACGATCCCGAGCTTAGGCCGCCCGGACTCTATGACTTCAGCGTCATCCCTTTGGTACTTAGCGGCCTCGTCCGGATACAATTCATACGTCGACCTGCCATCGACCTCTTCTACGCGGCGACCGATGGACTCTGCCGCATTCCGGTTCGCGCGAAGAATGCGGCCTTCTTTGTCCTTAAACCAAATCATGGCCGGGACGGCGTGGAAAATCGTTTGTTGCTCATCACGCGTTTGTAGGAGCGCGTAGTGACTGCGGGCCCGCTCTGCGACTTGCGCCTCCATCACGGCCTGCTGCCGCAACACTTCGTTGGCTCTGTTCGAGCGATTCTTCAGAACTCCGATGACAAGCACGATGGTTGGGGGCACCACCAAGGCTACGGAAATCCGCCAAAGACCGTCCGCATTGAACTGGAACGACGTCCCCGGCACGGAAAAACGGTAGGCCCCGTAAAGCGCCAGCAAGGCAGCGCTCGCCAAACCAGGCCAGGTTCCTCCCACAAACGCGGCGTAGACGACCCCCAGCGTGCCGATCCCGACGGGCGTGGGCACGGGAGATACGAAGCGATTCAGGAGTTCGATCAAGCCGATGAGCACAACCGTAAATAGCACGCCTTTGATGCGTGACCACTTACCCACGCGCGGGAGAATCGAATCGATGCCGGTCATATCGGATGGCGCCCGTGATCCGCCGGTGCGATCGACTGCACCGGCGTAATGCCACAACGGGACCCGATCCTAACCAATTAGAACGGATTGGGCAATGTGGACCGTAGTCCGGGATAGACCCTAACCCAAAATGAGTTCGGACGGGGCCGTGGACGCCGAAGAACGAGGAAACGAGCTAGGCCCGCTTTACGAGCGCCCCGCCGCAACCAGCGTAGCGCCGTCTTCAATGCGCGCCCGCACGGCATCGAATTGTTCGTGGGCGAGAAGGAAAGCCGCAACCAGCACCGGGTCGAAATGCCTGCCCGCCTCGCCGCGGATGATCTCAACCGCCTGCTGGTGGGACTTGGCGGACTTGTAGCGCCGCTGACTTGTAATCGCGTCGTACGCGTCGACCAACGCGATGATTCTTGCTGCCAGGGGGATTCGATCACCGGCGATCCGCCTCGGGTAACCCGTCCCGTCGTAGCGCTCATGGTGACAGTAGGCGATGTCAATACACATCCGAAGCAACGGCACGGGGTGAGCGGGGTCCAGGGCTTGGGACAAGACCCGGCGACCGATGTCGGTGTGGGACTTCATGATTTGATATTCCTCGTCGGTAAGTTTCCCGGGCTTGGTGAGAATCTCGTCGGGGATGCCGACCTTCCCGATGTCGTGCATGGGGGCGGCCTGCACCAATGAATCAATAAAACCATCCGAAACCAACGCGGTATACGGCCCGTCGCGATGCAGCTCACAGGCGAGGATTTTGGCCATCCTGGAAACCCGCTCGAGGTGCTGCGTCGTCTCCTCGTCTCGGTATTCCGCCAGCCGACCCACCGTCTGAAGGAGCACGCGCACGGATTGTTGCAATCGTACGCGACGAGTGACGTTGGCCAGGGCGATGGCCGCCGCGTCCGCGACCGATCGAATACACTCGATCTCATCTTCGGAGAAAGTCGTGCTGTCCGTCTTTTCGGTGACGTTGAGTACTCCCAAGATGCCGTCCTGCGTCTCCAGCGACGTAGTGATGAGCGGGGTGCTGAGGAAAGTGTCGCGGGCATAATCGCGGCCCGCCTGGCTCGCCGTGCCGTAAGTCTTGGCCACGACCGTTTTGCCGCTTTGGAAGACCTGACCCGTAATCCCCTCGACCTTGTTCACTTGCAGGTTTTCAGCGATCGCCGGCTCGATGCCCACGGACCGCTCGCACACCAGGTTTTCGCCGGTCGAATCAGTGAGAAACAAGGAGATGCGTCGCGCACCCGTTGTCTGTTCGACACAACGAATCAGTAGGTCAAAAATCTCGTCGCGGGAATCGGCGTGGTTGAGATCGCGCATGAACTCGTAGAGCAATTGCAACCGCCGCGTTTTGACGTCGACCTCGGCCTCCAGTTGCATATTTAGCCGGTCAAGGTCCTTGTGCGCTCGCGCCAACCGGTGCACCGTCCGGACCCGGGCGAGTAGCTCAGCCACGTCGAAGGGCTTCAGCAGGTACTCTTGGGCACCTGCTTCAAGCCCGCGTACGATGTCTTCCGTGCCGGATCGGGCCGTTAGCATGATAATGGGGATCGAAGACGTCCGGCCGTCCGATTTCAGCGCCCGGGTCGCGGCGACTCCATCCATCACCGGCATTCCGATGTCCATGAGGATCATGTCCGGTAGCTTTGCGGTCGCCAGTTCGACCGCCTTCAAACCGTCCACGGCCTCGAACACTTCGAACCCCGACGCACGAAGGTGCGCGACCAGGATGAACCGCAGCTCGGGTTCGTCCTCCACGACCAAGATGGTTCCGATGTATCGAACGCCCATTGCGCCTATCCTCGGATTTACGCGGACTTGCGCGCACGTACTATGCGCGACGTCCTTCTTGAGTCTGCATCGGCTGATTCGAATCCCGCCCGTACCTACCGCCCCCAGGGTCCGCCGCCGCCCGAGGCGGTCCGGAAACGTGTGCTTCGGGGGGCGCCCTCGGCGTCCACGCCCGTCCTTTTGCGGCACGTCCCTTCCATTGACAGGTCTTTGGCCGGGTATACACTTCTAGGACGTTTGAGTCCGCGTGGCACAATTGGATAGCGCGTCGGCCTCCGGAGCCGAAGGTTACAGGTTCGAATCCTGTCGCGGACGTAGCACGCGACGCGAATTCATCAAACACCTTACCGGCCGCGGTTGAGCCTGGATGCCCAAGCTTTTCGTCAAACTCTGCGGCAGGTCTGTTCTTTGGGTTGCACCGCTGTTGGGGATGCTGCTCGCTCTTCCCTCACTTTGGGGCGGATGGGTCATCGATGACCATTTTCATCGCCAGACCCTTCTGGGATCGGAGCGCCTCAATGGCATTCTCGACTCGAGTTTGGACATCTTCCGTTTCTTCGACGGAGACCCCGACCGAACCCAACGCATGATGGATCTGGGCGTCGTTCCCTGGTGGACCGTCAAGGACCTTCGCGGTGCGTTCTGGCGACCCGTCGCGGCGTTGACCCATTGGCTCGATTACGCCCTCTGGCCGGCGAGTCCCGCGCTCATGCACCTGCAAAGCGTCACGTGGTATGGGCTGCTCGTCTTCGCGGTCGCATGCTTGTATCGCCGGCTGCTGGGCGTCGCGCCGGTCGCCGGACTTTGTGCCTTGCTATACGCAATCGACGACGGCCATGGGATGCCCGTGGGATTCCTGGCCAATCGCAATTCAGTGATTGCGGCGTTGTTCGGCGTTTTGACCCTCCTGTTGCACGATCGGTGGCGGCGTCGAGGCGATGGAATAGGCTTAGTCCTCGTACTGCTCGCGTTCTCCACAAGTCTTCTTTCCTCGGAGGCGGGACTGGGCACGACTGCCTACTTGTTCGCCTATGCGCTATCGCTCGAACGCGGTCCTTTGCGGATCCGCGCCCTTTCTTTGCTTCCTTATGCCCTCCTGGTCCTGGCATGGCGGTGGGCTTGGGCGGCCCAGGGATACGGCGTCTCCGATGGACTGAGTTTCTACATCGATCCTTTGAACTCACCGATTGAATTCGTCGCCGCCATGTTGCAGAGGCTGCCGCTACTTCTGCTCGGACAATGGGCGCTTCCCCCTTCGGACGTGGCCATCCTGTGGACCCCATCGGCGGTCGGCGTGCTTTCGGCATCGGCCGTCGTCATTCTCTTAGTCATCGGCTGCATCGTCGTGAGCGTATTGCGAAACGACACGAGTCGCGGTGGAAAGAGCGATCCGTCCGAAACGCACTCGACCTTTGCCGCGCCGCGAGGAGCAAGTATGAACGGGGACGCATCTCCGTTCCCCGCTCGACGCATCTTCTCCTTTGCCGCGGTGGGAATGTTCCTGGCCCTGCTGCCGCTCTGCGCCACATTCCCCTCGGACCGGCTGCTCTTCTTCGTCGGTCTGGGCGCGACGATTCTGGTTGCGAGTTTTCTAACCGCCGTTTTGAATCCCCCTCTGCCGGTGAGAGAGGGTTGGGGGGAGGGCGGCAGCACAATCACCACTCATCGGGCCTCTCCCCTCAAGGGGAGAGGCGGTCTCAGACGCGTTCTAACATTGTCTCTTGCTTACGCGCTCGTCGTGATCCACGGATTCATTGCTCCCGTGGGCTTGGCCCTCCGTGCAGCCTACCCCGTGGGTCCGCCGCTACTGCACACGAGGCTCTATGTACGAACGCCCTTGGATCAGGGCGTCGCTGAGCAGACCGTGGTGCTGGTCAATCCGCCCAGCGTCATTCACGTTTGTTACCTTCCGGCTCTTCGCGAAATGGCCGGTGAGCCCGTGCCCAAACGCGTTCGCGCGTTGGCCCCGGGATTGCCCAGCGTCACCGTCCGCCGCATCGATACTCACACGCTCATGGTTCGCCCCGAACGCGGTTATCTGAACTTGTTCTTCGATCGCCTCTTTCGCAACGGACGGCAACCCCTTAGCCTGGGTCAGAGGATTACGTTGAGCGGCATGACCGTCGAAGTGACGGAGCTTACCACGGACGGCCGTCCCGCCGCGGCTACGTTTCGCTTCGACACGCCCCTTGAAGATCGTTCGCTGCGCTGGCTCGTCTGGATCGAAGGCAGGTTTCGGCCTTGGTCGCCCCCGCCGATCGGCGAAACCGTCGAACTCCGCCCCGACCCCAGCGGCGTGGAGTGGCTACGCTAGCGCAACTCTTTTTTGCATGTAGCGTCGCCCCTCGTGGGCGGCGCTGGTCCGGGCCGCGGGGGGGAAATCGACCGGCGACCCGTAAGAGTTGCGTTCTTGCTTTGGTTTGTGAATCACGGCTGTCAAATGGGTTCGTTTTGCGAGTACAGTTTTTTCGCGAGTGTCGCTGTGTGGCACCAAGCGAATGCGGAAAGCGGAAAGCGGAATGGCGAATGGGGCACGAAGCGACAAAGCGACGAAGCCACGAAGCGAAACGGCAAAAAGCAGAAGCGCGAATAGCGGAGTCGAAAACAGGGACGTAAACTGGGTTTCGGCGGCTTTCCGCTGAAGGCGTGTTTTCATCACTCTCTTTCCCGCAAGCATTCATCAGTTTCGCGGTGGGTTCCTTTGACAACTCGGCGTCTTCGCTGTGCCCGCTCCATCCCTATCGCGGTAATCATACTCGTGTGCGGGCGTGGCGCTACTGACTCCTTCATCCCAATAACGTCACGGGTGATCGGCGGAGACCGCGTGATCCACCGATCATGCGGGTAATTACGACTTGCAAGCTACGAATTGCGAAATACGAAAGACGGCGCACGTCGCGGAGCGCCGGCGCTGGTCGATCCGCCGCGGGATGGCCGTCTGGTTCCAAGGTATGAGTTGGGATCTGCTATGCGACCATTTGAGGACGATGGTGGAGAATCATGAACTGGGTGTGGCGCAGGGCAAGCGCGGCGTACGTCCGTCCGTCGTCATCGCTAAACTCGACTTCGTAGGCGCCGCCGTCGAGCGTTTCAACGATCGTGCCGACTTGTCCCTGAACCAATCCGCGTTCCGGTAGGTCCACGGTCAGAGCGACCACATCAAGGAGTCTTGGTGTACGCGACATCTTTTCGTTCCTTTTCAGGCCACGGGACAACTCGCGTCACGACGGAGCCGAGACGGCCAGTCCGATCCCCTCGACGACAAGTTGGCGCAGGGTATCGCGCCCTCCAAAGCGCTTGACCGCGTCAAGAATCTCAATCCCCGCGAGTTGCCCTTGGGCATCGACGTCGGCGGCGATCCCCTCGCCGAGGTGCTTCGTAGTGACCGTGGTTTCTCGAAACACGATCGACATCGCGTCGACTTCGGGATCATAGGTGATACGCATGGCCTTGCTCCTTCAGAAGTAGTAAGTATACACCGTAACCACGACGATTTCATCCGCTTCTTCTACGAATATCGGGCGGACCTGCTTGGTCTGGAAAAACCGGCCATTCCAGGTGCCCGCGAAAGGAAAGTCCTTGCGTACCTCGAGGCGGTCCCCCTCGGCGGGTAGCCACGGCATCGTGCGGATGGCCTCCTCCGCCTCCGCGGCCGTGAAACCTCGCGGAGCTTGGTACTGCACGGCGTGTGCGGAGAGTCGAATCGGTTTCATATTGTCGTCGCTTCCTCCACAATTCTAACCTCATCATTACTCAACCCGTAGAGCTCGTACACGAGCTGGTCGATCTGGCGACCGGTGGTGGCGATCTGGCACTGAATGGCCGTCTGGTCCAAAAGCGTCTTGCCCCCAACCCAACACCAACGGTGTTCCGGTCCCAACCCAACGCCGAAGGCTTTTGGCCTAAAGCCTAGGGTTGCCGCAACGCGGCTACCCTGGGTCACGTTGGCAATCGTTAAGACAACCCCGATGGGGTTGTGGCGTCTCTCGCCCGCGCCGTTGCACGCTAAAGACAACGCGCTTTTCACGTCCCGTAGGGACGTGCGAACGTAGCCCCCCAGTTCACTGGGGGGTCAACGTGCCAACCAACAACACTCCCCCCTCTCCCTGTTTCAGGGAGAGGGGTCGGGGGTGAGGGTGATGTTGCGTCACGCCTCGTGCGTGGCGCTGAGTGCCACTGCTGTGTCAGCAGTGCGTCCCACCATCCGAACCCCAAGCGCCAGCGCGGGGCCATCAGAGCCGCGACCGGAAGGGAGCGGACCGTCCTCCCCCAAGCCGCGGACGGAATGAAATCCTGGCGCGCCCGGACGCGACCGCGGATCGTGCGACCCGTCCGCCCCTTCTGAGCGTTATCAGTGTCTACGATCACCGCGAAAGTATTCCTGTCTCCGTACCCGAGAAGGTTATGATTGACCCTTCTTCGGAGAGAGAAAGAGTGATATCAGCCGAGTACGACATACGTCCTCCACTCATTGCCACGTAGATTTCCTCTACGAACCCTTCTGGTCCGCCTCCGGTTACCCGCTTGTTAACAATCAGACTATCACCGACGACGGTCAACGATACTTCGACACGCACGGCGAAATCGAAGAGGTTCTCGCTAATAACCAATCCGTCAGAGAGCTCTCGGCCATTCTCCACAGGGAAACCAGACTCGCTTATCACGATCATTGCCGACGGCCCTACCGAGGGGCCCACACTCTCGTAAACTCCTACGCCGCTAATCGTCGCCAATGCAGTTGTTGTCCCGCTATAGACGCCCGCTTCAAGGGGAGATTGCAGTGGAACACCTGAGCCACAGCCGGTGACGCAGAGTATTGAAATGACCATTGCTCGCTTCATGGTACTCCTCCTCAAATGAGCAAAGATAAGCACGTCGCAAGGAGACCGCTTGGGATCCTGCAAGTTAGTCCGGGCTCTATGGTCCACACTTGCGTGCACATGCCGCATACATCACACTCAATAGGGATACCTAACGTAAAGAGACTTTTGTCAATTCCGGCGCGCCAGGAACCCGGGTCGGCTGCAGCACCTGGCTAGGTAAGTACTGCCTGGTCATGAATGCGCCTCGATGAATCCCTGAACCAGCTCGGCGAGCAGAGCATAATATCTTTTACAGGCGGAAAGAGCGTCTGACTGCTCACCTCCGTGATCCAAGTAGCGGACCGGCCGCCCAACCTCGGGCGGCGGAACTCCCGGAGGGGCACTCCAGAATACCTGCCCACCCAGTTCCTCTGACGACAATTGCGTGACCGGCACATAATCCCACTCAGTCCGACGGTCTCCGCCCCCATGCTTCTGCTCTGCGTTCCGCTGTGACACCATCAACTTAAGCAGCTTCTCATCTTCTTCGGGGCGAGTCGCGAGCCATCCTGGGAACCACTGTTTGTATTTCGCCTTCTCTTCTGCTTGGAGGGCGAATGTGACGCTCCGCGCCGCCGACACGAACGCACTCATGAAGTAGTCGAAAGCTTCCGGCTCGTTGCGGACGGTGCGCCGGCTCTCCGTGTCAAGGCGACTGAGGAAGAACCGCGCCTCGCGGAGTTTCTTTTGTGTCCCCTCGATCATCGACACCACCTGGAACGACTAACGGTCCGGCATCAACTTAGTCACCGCGCCAACACCGGCAGCCCCACCCGCGTCGGCTTGGCGATCAGGTCATAACCTTGTTGCGCCTTGCCATGAAACTCAAGCAGCGCTGGTCTCGTAGGAGAAGTCCAGCTTTCCAGTGTGCTCCATCGCGTGCTCGATGGTGAGGCTTACGACTTTGCCGTCCCGGTCGAGGTCAACCAGAACGTTTTCGTTAAGTTCCGTGGTCTCGACCGCTTCGCGATCGTTGAGTTTGATGTAAAGTGAGTCCGTCTCGATAAAATACTTCACCTTCACGGCGCTTACTCCTCGAAGCTGCGGTCAAAGAACGCGTTGTGGATTGTTTCTCCGTCGTCTAAGAGTACCACTCGAAGAAATCGTCCTCCGGCCTGTTCGATCTTTGCCCACTTCCTGATTCTACCATCCAATTGCGTTTGCGTCTTCGCCGGATAACGGACAACTTGTTCGATCCACTTGTCCTGAATCCCAACGCGGTCGGGAAGACTCCGGCGAAACTCAAAGTACTGGGTTGTCTTCAAACGGAACTCATCGCCTTGTACAACTGTTTTCGATCAGTGCCGTCCCGTGTCACCGCCCCAACACCGGCAATCCCACGCGCGTGGGCCTGGCGATCAGGTCATAATCCTGTCGCGCCCGGCAACGCACGTTCAAGAACTCCCCGGCCACGGCTTCGCGAGATTCCACGTACGTCACGCTGTCCACCGCCGGCGCTTGGCCCTGATGCCTCGCCCTTGCCACGGTCGTTCCTTCGTGCCTTTGTGCCTCGACGCCGCTCCCGCCTTGGTCGCGGCGTCCTTCGTGCCTGTCCCCTTCATTCGACAATCGACAATCGACAATCGACAATCCCACCTCATCCACCAGCACCTCGAACTCGCGGCCAACCCGCTCCTCCGCCAGGGCGAACGCGACATCCTGCTGAGCGCTCATCAGCGCCTCGACGCGCTCCTGCTTGGCCGCCTCCGAAATCTGCCCGGACATCCGACCCGACGGCGTCTCCGCCTCCAGCGAATACGGAAACACCCCCAGGGCATCGAATCGGAACGACTTCACGAACTCGACCAGTTCATCGACTTGTTCCTCCGTCTCGCCGGGGAAACCTGCGATGAGCGTCGTTCGGATCGCCACTCCGGGGATCCGATCACGAATTCTTTGCAACAGCCGTTCCGTGGCCGCGCGGTCCACACGGCGGTGCATGGCCTTGAGCATCTTGTCGTTGATGTGTTGCAGGGGGATGTCAATGTATTTGCAAACGTGCTCGCATTCCGCGATCGCCTCGATCATCTCGTCGCTGAGCACCGATGGATAGACGTACATCAGCCGCACCCAACGCAGCCCATCGACGTTGTTGAGCTGCCGCAGCAGTCCCGCCAGCCCCACGTCGAGCTTGTCCTCGCCCATGCCGTAGCTGGTGGTGTCCTGCCCGATCAGACTGATTTCGACGGCCCCGTCGCTGACCAACTCCCGCGCTTCCGCGAGGACCACTTCCGGCGGCTTGCAGTGCATCCGTCCGCGTATCGAGGGGATCGTGCAGAACGTGCATTTCTGATCGCACCCCTCGCTGATTCGCAGATAGGCATAATGCCGGGGAGTGATCCGCAGCCGCGCGGTATCAAGCTGGACAAACGGATGGTAGTCGGAAAGATAAATGTCCGTCGTCCGCTTTCGCCCTCTCCCTCTGGGAGAGGGTTGGGGTGAGGGTGAACCATTCGTGCCCAACACGGCGCGGACAATGTCGTCACGGTTGTTCACCCCGACCAGGGCATCTACGCCTCGAATCCGTTCGAGGATGCCCTCCTTGTCACGCTGCACCAGACAGCCGGCCACGACCACTCGTTTGAGAACTCCGTTGCGTTTGCGGGCCACGGCCTCACGAATGACTTCATCGGCCTCGGTCCGCGATGCTTCCAGAAAGCCGCAGGTGTTAATGACCGTAACTTCGGCGTCATCCTCGTCGGCGGTGATGGCGCACCCCGCCTCGGCCAACTGTCCGAGCATCTTCTCGGAGTCGACCAGGTTTTTGGCGCAGCCCAAGGAGACAAACGAAACCCGTTTTAGGTCCGACATTTTCAATTCTTAACGAAGCCCTACGGTCTCTTCCCGAACCGGCAAAAGCGTGGTACTTTCATTGTAGCCGTTACCGCTGCCTCCCGCGAAGCGTCCTACCGAGCGTACGCCACTCTAATGCCGCCCCTCTGCACAAAGTAAAGCGGCCCGTTGGGTTTTTCAAGTCCCAACGGGCCCAAGGTTTCGCGCTGCCGTTAGCAGCAACGTCTGCCGCTACGGCAGCCTACCTATCTTTGATTCCAATGACCACCTCGCTTTCCAACACGGGACCCCCGAACCCCGGCGTCTTTCGCCCCAGCGGCCCGGATTGACCCATCCCGCAGGTCGTCACCCGCAGGCCCATCGCGCGCCAGCCGTTATCGCGGCCAACGCTCGGCGAGTTCATTTTGTTCGCCCTGATAGCGCCCGTTTTCGCGCCACAGCCGCGCACACAATCCCCCGCGATTCATAGTTTATCAACTACGGCGGGTCGATTCAACATGTAATTAGATGCCAACATCGAAGCAGCGGTAAAGCTATACTTGCATTCACTTGGGGTCGGATGTTGTGGCCCATGCTAGAATCGATCTAAACTCCGTGTTAAGATCCGTGCGATGCCCGATGGCGTGAAAATCTCCCTCGAATACCCATTGCAATCGTAGGTTCGATTGACCACGACTGGAACCGGATCGACGAAAACTGGGACTTCACGCGCTGGATTAGGCGTGGAGTTGGGGCACCGATGGCGGTTTTTCAGCCGCTACCTCCGTTCCCCCAGCAGCGTCGGCGCGATCGCACCCAGCTCTCGGGCGCTCGCCGAGGCATTAAGCAATCCGTTTCGAGATTCGACCGGCCCGGCCTCGGTCCTCGAAGTCGGGGCGGGCACGGGCCCGGTCACACGCTATTTGGGGACGATCCTTCGTGAGGGGGATACTTTGGATGTCTGCGAGATCAACCATGATTTTGCGGAGCTCCTCGAACGCGACGTTTTGTCAAACGCCAACTTCGCCCCCCTGGTGGCGAAGGGCCGGGTGAGACTGCTTCGGCTGCCGGTTCAGGAGTTACCCAACGACAAACAGTACGACTTCGTTATATCGGGCTTGCCGCTGACCGCCTTCGATTTGAGGGACGTGCACGACGTATTCGAAGTCATCCGCCGAAGTCTGAAACCCGGCGGAGTTTTCAGCTACTTTGAGTATCTCGGGTTGCGACGCACCTCACGCGCGTTTGCGCTTGGCAAGCGGCGGGCACGGATTCGCGCCGTCTCCGCCTATCTCACCGACACCCTTCAGCAACATCGAATCACCAGCAAGACGGTCTTTCTAAACTTTCCCCCGGCCTACGCCCACCATCTTCGCTTTAACTCGTCATCCTAGCGCCCACGGTCGGCGATGCGTGGCGCCATCGGCGGAGACGAATCCTTTCAGCTTATGGCGCCCCCGAAGGGGACGTGGTCTGTGAACGGCGCGGGCGGCGAGCCTGTTGTTCCAACAAAGGAATTACGAGTTACGAGTTACGAATCACCAAGAGGGCGGTACCGACACGGCGAGGGGGGTTGACGATCGGCGATCGGCGAATGGACGCCTCGAAAGCGCACATCGGGTCGATCACTCCACGTACGAGTGCTCTCCGATGACCTTGAGCGAATCAATGCCAACCTATGACACCTAGGCATGGCCACGCGAGCGCGGACCATACCGCCCGCGCACTGCCACGCTATGGCACTGCTCACAGAGCAGCGGCACACATCGTCCACACCTTTGACCGTGCCACCCAGCCGCTCCGGCGTCCGAGGCGATCTTCCCGCCGTCGAACCGCCCGACCACCTCACGCCGAACCAAGGGCTGGAAGACGAACGATTCCCGATTACACTCTGTCGCCATAAAGGCTGCCTCCTTGCGTGACGCAAAACTCTTCGTCCAAAGTGTTTTATGCCACAGGATGCAGCCTGTATCTATCCGCCCGGTGAGAAATGGGGACTAATCGTGCGGAGCAAAACAAAGCTCTTTTTAGGCTTCCAGGCGGCGAAGTGCCTACATGCGCCGGGCGACGGTCCCAACAGGGTCTGGGAAATGTCCGCAGAAACGGATCCGCCTCAATTTCTTTGTCAAACCGAGGGTGGCAATCGTGCCGGTTTCCGGCCCGCAGAAACGGACCATCAACCGGCTCACGACCGGTGGGTCGGTCCGCCTCGCGCCAAGAAACGAGAATGCCCAAACGGTAGCGCCGGCTACTCGCAGCTAATCGAATTCCTTAGGCAAAGTGAAGTCGGCGATGAATATCTGCGCTTCGGACAAGCCGCCGCGTTTACTTGTCCACATCAGCCGCTTGCCGTCCGAACCGAACACCGGAAGGCCGTCGAACTCGGCGTCGAAGGTGATTCGGGTGAGCTTTTCCCCGGCGGGCGCCATCATCCATAGGTCGTAGTTGGGTTTCTCTCCACGGGCATGGGCCCCGTGGTCGGTCTGCGTGAAGATGAAGCTGTTGCCCGTCGGATGCCAGAACGGACACCAGTTGAAGATCGGGTTGTCCGTGACGGCCCGATCGTTGGTCCCGTCGGCGTCTACCATGCGGATTTGCAGGTTCATTCTGTCGTCACCGCGACGATCGCCGCGATAAAGAATCGTCTTGCCGTCGGGCGAAAAAAACGGGCCTCCGTCGTAGCCCTTGCCGTTCGTCAGTCGCCGCTGGTTCTTGCCGTCCGCATCCATCACGTAGATTTCCTGGTCTCCGTCGCGCATCGACGTGAAGACGATGCTCCTGCCGTCGGGCGAATAGGAACCCTCGGCGTCGTAGCCGGGTGCGTCGGTCAGCCGGTGTAGGTTCCCGCCGTCGAGGTCGGCCTCGAAGATGTCCATGTACTCGTTGAAGTCCCACGCGTAGCCCTTGGACTCTTTGGGCGGCTTGGGTTGACCAAGGGTCGGGTCCAAGTGGGTCGATGCGTAAATGATCTTGCGACCATTGGGATGAAAGAAAGCGCACGTACACGCGCCTTTTCCGGTGCTGACCATCTTCGGCGTCCGTTTGGCCAGATTCATGGTGTAAATCTGGTATTCCGTTTGCCCGGCGGGAGTAGCTTGGAAGATGATGCTTCTACCGTCGGGCGAGAAATAGGCCTCGCCTGCCTTGCCCAGTCCCATCGACGTATCCGAAAGCTGCGTGACGTTCGCAAGAAACGGTGACTCGCGTTCGCTGGCATTGACTCCTTGGGGGTTGGGGTTGCCCGCCGCCGCCGCAATAGCGGCGAATCCCATAATCACGATAAGTACGATTCCACTATGACTCCGCCGCACGTCAAACAAAGGCCGCGAATTTCGTAATACGATCATCGATCACTCCCCCAAAGGACTCGTAAGGCTAACCTGCACTACTGCACCACATGATACCATGAATTACCGGGCAAGCATGTGGGCGGTTGACGATGTTTGACGCCCTGACGACGAAGCCTGCGGCATGCCGGCCGCCAGGGCGATGGATTCCATGCCCTTTTGTGGTAGGTCGGAAAGGTTTCCTCCCACGTACGTCCGCGTGTGGTCCTTGGGGTCGTTGCCTCCGATGGGATCGCAAAACCGCCAGGGAGCCATACCGACCGCGTGCCAAATCGGGGATTCTGGATGCGCCCGTCTCGAACGCTCCCCGCACGCGGGAATTCAAGGGACTGCTTCGGCCTGCGCGGTATGATGAGTTGGTCATATTGGATGCTGACGTCCAAACCCGTCTTCGCGGTCTGGCAGGGGGATCAGAATGGTGTGGCCGGCTTTTGGATAGACTCGGACCCGACAGCCCGATCCCCAGGAGCCCTTCGAGACTGAGGAACAGTCCGCGTCCCACGGTAGGTGGAGCTTCGCCAAGTTGTCGTAGTGGCGCCGAGTACTTTGAACAAAGCGCTGACGAGCATCCCCAGCGCAACCGTGACGCCCAGAATGTAAGCAAATGACCATGCCCGCGCAATGCCGACGGCCGCATAGAAGCGGGTGATCACGAGCTGCTGTAGGATGACAACGCTTAACCAAGCCCACGCGGCGGGCCTCCAATGCGCAGAGACAACCGCCGTATCCGAGGCACCCCCGATTAATGCGACGCCGAGGCAGACCCAGGGAACCAATACGACTAGGAATACAACAACGCAAGCCGCAAGTATCCGTGCCGGGGTGGCGAACGCGCCGGCGAAAATACGACTCCACCCGGACCAGGCGGCCGGCAAGGTCGGATACATTCGCGTCTGGTACAGCCCCTCGTTCTCCACCACGCGCAGCCGTAGCTCGCGCTGTTTCGCCAGGCGAGCCATTTCGATATCTTCATTCAGCCGAGCACGAACACACTCGTGGCCGCCGACGGCGTTGTAGCAACGACGGGTCATAAGCATGAACGCTCCGTTGGCATAGGCGTTGCGCTTCTTCGGATCATTCACACGTTGGGGAAGGAAGCGAATGATCAGCACGAGCGAACAGGCCGGTTGGAGAATTCGCTCCCAGGCAGTTCGCGCCTCGAGCACCGGGATGATGCTAAGGAAGTCCGACCCGTGGGTACGGGCCTCCCGCATGGCGATCGAAAGGGTATGCCGCGAGGTTTGTTTGCAATCGGCGTCGGTGAATAGGAGCCAGTCACCGCGGCTCTCGGCCACGCCTACGTGCATCGCATGGTTCTTGCCGAACCATCCCTCGACACACTCGCGAACCGTAACGACCCGCAGCCGATCCCCAAATTGCCCTTGCAGGCGGGCGAGAATCCTTGGGGTACGGTCCCGACTACGATCATCAACCGCAATCAACTCGAAGTTGGGATAATCCTGGTCCAGGAGGGTCGTAATACAGGTCTCAATGTTGTCTTCTTCGTCCCTGGCCGCTAAAAGGATCGAAACACGCGGCGCGTCCGCTTCCAGGCCCCGGAATGCGCCAGGTCCGAGGACGCAACGGCGGCGGAGCACCGCACCAAGCGTAATCAGCCGGAGGAGCCAAACCAGCCCGATCCCACCGGCAAAAACAAACCAAACTTGAAAACCAATCGACATTATCTCAGTCTCACCGCGTGGGGATTATGATCGAAAAGGGTTGAGATGCCAGAGTCTGGCCGGTGCATCCCATGAAGGGTGGGGGAGGTAATCGTTTCGTGTCAGGCTGAGCGAAGCGAAGCTTCTCGACGCGTAAGTAGATTCTTCGCGTCCTTCCGAATGACATCCCGGCGCGTATTCGCCCCACCATAGGGGAGGCACTCGAGTCGGGCGCTCCCCGACCTCGACGGTGGGGGCCAGACCCGGTAACACTATGTCTGACTAGCCAACATGAACAAGTTAGAGCAGGCATCCGTTGCGATCATGCGAATCGCCCCGCTCTTTCCGGCGGCGGCGGGACTTATCGCCGGAATCGTGCTCGACGAGACCCTCCGACTTTCCGTCCTTGCCTATGTCTCGCTGTTCGTGGTTAGCAGTTTGCCCGTGATTTTGGGCACGATCCGGAAGACCATCGGACCCCTTCTCATTCTTGCCGCTGCCGTAAGCGTCGGCGGTATGTTGCACCTACAAGCAGCGCGAACCGTCTCCGCCTCAAGCATCGAACACTACGCCGATCCCGCCGGACGGATCGCTCGCCTTCGCGGGACCGTCGTATCGGAGCCGCAGGTGTTGGGCGACTCGCCCAATCCTTTCGCGAAGTGGACCTTTCAAGGGGAGCGCACGGCCTTTCTTCTTGAAGCCGAATCCATCGAGGGTGTGGAAGGTGAGATCACCGTCACGGGTCGAATCCGAGTTACGGTCCATGAGGCCGTTCTCGATTTGAGCGAGAACGAGAAGGTCGAGGTTTTCGGCCGGCTCTTCGCCCTTACGCCGCCGCAGAATCCGGGTGGATTCGACTGGCGCAGCTTCCAGCGCCGTCAAGGCGTCGCCGCGCGGATGAGTTGTGACCATCGCCTGAATGTTCGGCGACTTGGCGTTGACCCGCGACAGCGGCGATGGATCACCTCGCTGCGGACGACGGTCCGCGGACTGTTGACCGACGACCTCGCCGCCGGGACCCCGGAGGAGGTCAGCCTCTTAGAAGCGATGGTCCTGGGGCACCGTTCGCGGTTCGACCGGCGGCTCAACGAGGTGTTCATCCGCGCGGGAGTGATTCACTTCATCGCCGTGAGCGGCACCAACGTGGCCATCCTCATGTCGTTCGTTTGGTCAATCGGGCGGCTGCTCCGTCGGACGAAGCGTCGCTGCACGTGGATGATGGTCCTTTCCATCATTGTTTATGCCTTGGTGGCCGACCCGCGTCCGCCGATCCTTCGCGCAACAGTCATGGGATTGCTGTTCTGCGTCTCTTTACTCCTACGCCGCCCGCAGACGACGCTTAACTGGACCTCAGCAGCCGCCGTCCTTTTGATTCTGGTCGATCCCAAAACTGTTTTTGACGCAGGGTTTCAGCTTTCGTTTGCGGCCGTCTTGGGAGTCGGATACCTGGCCCCGGCTTTACTTCGCGCGTTGATCTCAGGTGGACTTTGGTTTGAACGCGTCGTTCTCGCCCGTCAGTTCGCAGTGCAAGACCGGCTGCTCGCCCGCGCAGCCGTAACTCTGTCCAAGGGTCCCGATCGGCATGTTCGTCGGCTTGGGCGAGCAGCCTCGAAATACGTCGCTGTACTTCTCGTTGCTTGTGTGGGAGCGTGGCTCGCGGGACTGCCGATCGTGGCGGCCTACTTCCATCGCGTGCAACCGTGGGGGGCGATCAGTTCCGCGATTGTGTTCCCCTTGATGTCGATCGTCATGGTCCTGGGCGTGCTCAAAGTTGCTATCACCGCGGTATCGCCGAGCCTGGCTTCGGTGGTCGCGGTCCTGCTCGACGTGACGGATGGATGGCTCGTCCGAATCGTCGAGGTCTTCGCAGCTTTGCCCGGTACAGACGTAATTGCCTCCACTCCGCCGTGGTGGCTCGTCGCCGTGTATTACGCCTTCTTGGTCGCATTCGTGTTTCGGTTTCCAAAAACGCCTCCGTCGGAATCAGGACGGCGGGGCATTCGGCAGTTTCGCACCGCCCCAATAGCTCTGCCTCCCGTCTGGTGCCTCGCTGCACTATTGCTCATGGCCTTGAGTGGCGTTGCGTGGTGTTGGCCGGAAGGGAAACGCGAACTATTGCGCATGACCGTGCTTGCCGTCGGGCGCGGGTCGGCCACGGTGATCGAATTGCCCGGGGGGCAGACGATACTCTACGACGCCGGTACGTCACTGCCTTCCGATGCGGGCCGAAACGTTGTGGCGCCTTTTCTGCTCCATCGCGGCATCCGCCACATCGACCGGATATACATCAGCCACCCCAACCTCGACCATTTCAGTGGAATCCCGACCCTACTGGATCAGGTCGAAGCCGATGCGATCATCCTTAATCCATGTTTTGAATCGAAGAGCGCACCGCGGTCCCCGAGCCGGCACCTGCTGGCGTTGTTGTCCGCGCGAGGTCAATCGGTGCATGTCATTGATCCATCGGCGACGACTTGGGAATTCGGCGGCGTCGGGTTTGAACTGCTCTCCCCGCGAGGCGACTGCGATCCCCAGCTTTCCGCCAACGACGCGTCCACCGTGCTGCGACTCACTTATGCCGGACATTCAATCCTGCTGACCGGTGATATCGAGGACCGCAGCCAACGGGCTATGCTGGAGCGCGGCGATCTTCATGCGGACATCGTGCTGCTCCCCCACCACGGCAGCGTTCGACCGAGCACCGCCGACTTCATCCGCGCCGTCGCTCCGATCGCGGCGATCCGATCGAGCAACGAGCGCACCCGGCAAACCCTCAGCGGATTCGACGACGTAATCGGAGACGTTCCATTGTACAACACAGCCGATGGAGGAGCCGTGGAAGTCGTCTTTGATCGAGAAGGAGTCCACCTGGCGACCCCCTGTTTGGTCACGAAGTAAGTCACAACTTCATACAGTGCACCATGTCGCTCGGTTTGCTTTGACTTTCCCAAGCGGCTATAGTCGCCGTTGAACTCGTTTGGAGCGACTTACGTGATTGTCGGCGTACCCAAAGAAACCAAGACCCACGAATACCGCGTGAGCATGACGCCCGGCGGCGTGGACGAATTCGTTCGCCGCAAGCATCAAGTGCTGGTGGAGTCCGATGCCGGTGTCGGCTCCGGCATCACCAACGACGAGTACGCCGCGGTCGGGGCACGAGTCGTCACCTCGGCCAAGGAGATTTTCACCAGGGCCGACATGATCGTGAAAGTCAAAGAGCCTTTGGCTCCCGAGCGGGCCATGATGCGCGACGGGCAAGTGATGTTCACCTATTTCCATTTTGCGGCTGACCGAGAATTGACCGAGGGGTTCCTCAACACTGGCGCCGTCGCCATCGCCTATGAAACGATCTTCGACTCCCAGGGCCGACTTCCGCTGCTCACGCCCATGAGCGAGGTCGCGGGCAAGATGAGCATCCAAGAAGGCGCGAAATACCTTGAACGCCCCATGATGGGTCGCGGCATTCTCTTGGGCGGTGTGCCGGGTGTCGAACCCGCCGAAGTACTCATCATCGGCGGCGGCATTGTGGGGACCAACGCCGCCAAGGTCGCGGCCGGTCTCGGCGCCAACGTGACCATCATGGATGTCAACATCGACCGGCTCCGTTACCTCGACGACGTGATGCCCGCCAACGTCCACACCGTTTACAGCAACCGCCTTACCCTTCAAAAATACCTGACCAAAGCGGACTTGGTAATCGGCGCCGTGCTCATCCCCGGAGCACGCTGCCCCGTTTTGGTGCCTGAGGCATTGCTCTCGTCCATGCAGCCGGGCGCGGTCATCGTAGATGTCGGCGTCGACCAGGGGGGCTGTTGCGAAACCATCCATCCGACTACCCATGACGCCCCGACCTATATTGTCAACCACATTGTGCATTACGGGGTGACCAACATGCCCGGCGCAGTGGGTCGAACGTCGACGTTCTCCTTGACCAACGCGACCCTGCCCTACGCCCTGAAACTTGCGGATTTGGGCTACGCACGGGCGTGTCAGGAGAACCCGGGACTGGCCGCGGGGATCAACGTCGAACGCGGTAGAGTCACCAACAAACCCGTGGCGGAAGCTTTTGGATTCGAGTTCACCCCGTCTTCAGCGGCCAAACAAGCGTGACCCAAACGCAGAAAAGTGGAATCATAAACCCGTGAAGAACGCCGTCATTGCCGTTCTTATCTTGGCCGTCGTCGTGGTGGGATACTACGCGGCCACGACCTTGCGATTGCCGATGGAGAATATCGAGGGAAAGACGGAAAAAGTCATCCGCTCCGATCTGACCCTCCCCATCAATGCGACGGGCGAGGTGCGGCCGGCCCTTCGCATCGAGGTCAAATCCGAGGCCAGTGGAGAGGTGATCGAGATCGCCAAGCGCCCCGGTGATCGGGTCCGCGTCGGCGACCTCCTCATCCGCCTCCAACCCGACGATGAGCAACGCAGCGTGGATCGCTCGACACAGGAGTTGCAGATCGCCGAGGCCCGCCTCAACACCTCGCGGATTAATCTGGAGCAGGCCCGTGGTGCGGATATCGTGTCGGCACAGGCGCAGGTAGATCAACTCAAACCCTTGGTAGACCTTGCGAAATTCCGTAAGGAAAAGCTGGATCGACTCCCCGACGACCAAAAGAACGATGAGGAAATCATCCAGCGAGAGGTGGAGGTCAAGCGACAGATAGCCCAACTCGAAGCGGCCAAAGCGGGTCTGGAAAAAGCCAGACTCACCATCCCCCGCGCTGAGCATGAGCTGAAACAGGCGGAATCGTCGTATGCCACCGCGAAGGCCAACCTCGGTGACGCCCAAAAACGACTCACCAAGACCACCATCCTCTCGCCGATCGACGGCGTCGTCGCCGATGTCAAAATACAAATCGGCGAGGTCATCCAGGGCGGCAAGACCACGTTTACGGGAGGCACCATCCTCGCCGTCCTTCTCGACGTGGAGAAGCTCCTCGTCCGTGCAGAAGTGGATGAGTCCGACATCGGTCGCGTAATGGCGCTGGCGCCCCCGTGGGCCCAGCCTGGTCACGACGAATCGGTCAAGGCGCCCGACAAGCCGTCCGAGGCCGCCAAAACCATGCAGCACCTCCCGGTCATCACCGTCGAATCATTCCGCGATGAGGAATTCCAAGGCCTGATCGAACGGATTTACCCCGAACCGAAATCCCTCCAAGGGGTTGTGACCTACCTCGTCGACGTTGTGGTAACAAGTGCCAACCGCGGTCGGCTACTTTCGGGAATGCGCGCCGAAGTGCGCTTCACGTCCGAGCACGTGGAAAACGTACTACTCTGCCCCAATGAAGCCATTCGCGAAGGCCCCAATGGCAAACTCGGCGTCTACGTCCCCAAAGCGGGGGCCCAACCCAGCGAACATGAAACCGAGTTCGTGCCCTGCAAGTTCGGACTTGATAACGGCAACTACTCTGAAGTACATGAAGGACTTGATGAAGGGGCGGTTGTTTACACGAAACTGCCCTCCAAACGCGAGGAAAAGGAAAAGAGCCGAAAAGGCGGGCGCGACTCCTAGGAGTAACCGTGTATCGTAATACCCCTCTCCCCCGCTGGAGGGTCGGACGAGCCGACCGTGGGTTGGACGAGCCGACCGTGGAGGGAGGGTCCAGGGGTAGGGTTAGGGGGCTTCAAGACGCACTCTGCGGTATTCGTCCCAATGGGGCGACGGTATGTAGCCAGGGGTGGAGCACGCCGAAGGCGGACGCTCGACGCGACCGAGGAGGAAGCGGCGAGATTGGTTGGGTAGCCCTCCCCCCAATCCCCGCCCTGAAGGGGCGGAGGACGCTTTAATAGAAAAGCGCCACACGGTTAACGCATACACCGAAACTGTCGCAGACGTCTCGACCAGATGATCGAAGCCGCCCAACTCCGCAAAGAATACCACATGGGCGAATCGGTCGTGCATGCCCTGGACGGCGTGGACCTGCGCATCGAAGCGGGCCAATTCGTCAGCATCACCGGGGCCTCGGGCAGCGGCAAGAGCACCTTGATGCACATCATGGGTTGCCTGGACCGGCCGACCTCAGGAGTATTACGCGTCGCCGGCGAAACGGTCAGCTCCCTCAACGACAAACAACTCGCTCGGATTCGCAATCAGCACATCGGGTTCGTCTTCCAAACCTTCAACCTCATCAATCGGACCACGGCCTTCGACAACGTGCTCGTCCCCTTGGTATACACACGCCGCGCGTTCGCCAAGAATGCCGCCCGCGAGGCCCTCGATCGCGTCGGCCTGGGCAAACGCTCCAAGCACCGCCCCAGCGAGATGTCCGGCGGTGAATGCCAACGCGTCGCCATCGCCCGCGCCATCGTCAACAAGCCGCGACTGATCCTCGCCGATGAGCCGACGGGCAACCTCGACACTCGCACCGGCGAGCAGATCATGCAGATCTTTCACGAGCTCCACGGCGAAGGGATCACCATCATCCTGGTAACGCACGAAATGGACGTCGCCGTCCAGGCCGAGCGCATGATTCACATGAAAGATGGGATCATCGTCGACGACACCGCCGTGGACGATCGCCACCGCGAACAAATCCTCACCCAGACCCACGACGCCCACACCAAGCTCTTCCGCCAAAAAACCGCCGCCAAGGCCGGTAACCCCTGAGCCGCGGCTCGAGCGAAGGAAGAGGAGCCGCCGGAAATGAGTATGATGTCCCCCGAATTCTGAGGCGTGGGGGATAGAGTTCGGCCCCGGTGATGAGGTGATTGCGTAGCATAGTTGGGTGGGGACCGCTCACCGGGTGATCGGAGAACGCAAAGCATCGTGGACCGTGTCCACGTTACGACTGAAATGTGCGCATTCGTAAAGATTGAGCAGACCAAGAGCGCAGGGCGGGTAACGTTTGCCCGTCCCGACCTCCACAACGCCCTTAACTAGGTTATGATCACGGAGATCACCGAGGCGTTCGCCAAGCTAGGCCAGCGCGACGACGTGCGCGTCATTGTGCTCGCGGGGGAGGGAAAGTCGTTTTCGGCGGGTGGGGACATCCGCTGGATGAAGAAGATGGTGGGCCGGGGTGCCGCTGACGATGTGTGCCGCTGCTCTGTGAGCAGTGCCATAGAGTGGCAGCGCGCGGGCGGCACGGTCCACGCTCGCGTGGCCATGCCTAAGTGTCATAGGTTGGCATTGATTCGCTCAAGGTCATCGGAGAGCACTCGTAGGTGAAGTGATCGACCCGATGCGCGCTTTCGAGGCGTCCATTCGCCATTCGCCAATCGTCAAGCCCCCTCGCCGTGTCGGAACCGCCCTCTTGGTAATTCGTAACTCGTAACTCGTAATTCCTTTCCCCTTCGTGCCCTACGGCCTACGGCCTTCAGCCTGCGCCCTAGTTTCCAGTCTCCGGCCTCCGGCTGATCGGTCCCATACGCCCCGCCCACCGCGCGCCCGTGAAGTTATTAGTCGGCCCTGAAAAAGCCGTCTATTCGTTGTGGCCTATGCGGCAATGGCCAATTGGGGAGCGCGCTGGGCCATCGCCAGTCTGTGGATCAGCGAAACAGGCCGGTGCCCCGAATGCGGCTCAGCCGCTTGATACCATAACGCTCGTGATGGCTCGCTGCGTTCGGTAGCGTTGCTCCGTTGAGACAGTTCGGGTGCAAGACCGTCGATGTTTTGTGAATCCATCGTTTGGCGTTAGCTTGATGGGTGACTTACAATACTCGCCATGGCCCAAACAGCAGCTAAACCGCGATCCACCGGTTTTTCCCGAACCGTTCGCGCGCCGCGGGGAACCAGCCTCACCTGTAAGAGTTGGCAGACCGAGGCCGCCTTGCGCATGCTCATGAACAACCTCGATCCGGAGGTAGCGGAAAAACCCGACGAGCTGATCGTCTACGGCGGATCGGGCAAGGCCGCGCGGAGTTGGGCGGATTTTGATCGCATCGTCGCGGCCCTCAAACAACTCGAAAGCGACGAAACGCTGCTTGTCCAATCGGGCCGGGCGGTGGGGATCGTCAGGACCCACACTGACGCTCCGCGAGTGCTCATTTCCAACGCGATGCTTGTGCCGCACTGGGCCACGTGGGAGGAGTTCCGCAAGCTCGAAGCGCTGGGGCTCACCATGTTCGGGCAGATGACGGCCGGGAGTTGGATTTACATCGGCACGCAGGGGATTCTGCAAGGCACGTATGAGACGTTTGGGGCGGCCGCGAGGGAGCATTTTGGCGGGTCGCTTCGCGGCCGGCTTGTCGTTACCGGCGGGCTGGGCGGCATGGGCGGCGCGCAACCGCTGGCTGCGACGATGCACGACGGTGTGTGCCTGTGCGTCGAGGTGGACCGGTCGCGCATCGAACGACGTCTTCGCACGAAGTACCTCGATCGCTCGACCGACAGCCTGGAAGTAGCACTTCGCTGGGTCAGTGATGCGCAAAAGTCCAAGCGGCCTCTCTCTGTTGGTTTGCTGGGCAATTGCGCCGACGTGTTGCCGGAGCTCATTCGTTGCGGCGTGACCCCTGATTTACTAACCGATCAAACTTCGGCACACGATGCGCTGGACGGTTACGTGCCGAACGGCATGCCCTACGACGAAGCTTTGCGCCTGCGGAAAAACGACTCGGATCGCTATATCAAGGAGTCCATGCGTTCGATGGCCGAGCATGTACAGGCCATGCTCGAATTGCAAAAACGCGGGGCGGTCACCTTCGACTACGGCAACAACATCCGCGGCCAGGCGAAGCTCGCGGGCGTCGCCAATGCTTTCGACATTGAAGGTTTCGTGCCGCGGTTCATCCGGCCGTTATTCTGCGAAGGTCAGGGGCCGTTCCGTTGGGCGGCGCTCTCCGGCGATCCCAAAGACATCGCCCGCACCGACCGGGCCGTTCTGGAAACTTTCCCTCAAAACGAACACCTATGCCGTTGGATTCGACTTGCGGGGGAGCGCATCGCATTTCAGGGTCTGCCGGCGCGGATTTGTTGGCTGGGTTACGGCGAACGGGCGAAGATGGGGTTGGTCTTTAATGATCTGGTTGCGAAGGGAGAGGTCAGCGCACCGCTCGTCATTGGCCGGGACCACCTGGATTGCGGCAGCGTCGCCTCACCGTACCGCGAGACGGAAGGGATGAAAGACGGCTCCGACGCCATCGCCGATTGGCCGATCCTCAACGCGCTCGTCAACACCGCCTGCGGGGCGACCTGGGTATCAGTCCATCATGGCGGGGGCGTGGGTATAGGCTACGCAATCCACGCCGGTCAGGTGATCGTCGCCGATGGGACCTGCGAGGCCGCCGCCCGCCTCCAGCGCGTCCTCACCGCCGACCCGGCCACCGGGATCTTCCGCCATGTCGATGCAGGGTATGAAAAGGCGACAAAAACCGCCGAAGAACGGGGGCTGCGTTTGCCATGATCTGTGGTACAATTGTTGTGAGGTGATACATGGTGAGACTGGTCCGCGCGATTTACGAAAACAGAGTTTTTCGTCCTGTTGATGCGCTTCAAGGGCTGCCTGACCAAACCGCCGTGCGCCTCCGTGTGGAGGAAGGGCCAGTTGATGGCGGCCGACTTTCCGACTTCGCGGGTATGTGGAAGCCAGAAGAGGGGGATGAAATCGGAGCGCTGATCGAAGCAGAATTCGAAGAAACGGTGCAGTGAACTGTCGTTGGATGTGTTGAATGAACTGGCAAGACTACATTGAGCAACGCCCGGAGATCATGATGGGCAAGCCCGTACTCAAGGGCACGCGACTGACCGTCGAGTTGATCCTGGAGCGCCTGGCCGACGGAAACACGGTGCAGGACCTGTTGGACGCACACCCGCGCCTTCGACCCGAGCACGTGCGCGCAGCGCTTGCCTACGCAGCCGCTTCACTCTCCTGCGATGAAACGGTGTTTCTCTCCGAGCGCGCAGGATGAGGCTCCTGGCCGACGAGAACATCGACGCCGCCTTGGTCGATTGGCTGCGGACTCAGGGCGTCGAGGTCGTCTACGTCGCCGAGTTGGCGCCGGCATCTTGCGACGACGACGTGCTTCGTATGGCGCAAGACGAGGGTCGCGTCCTTCTGACGGCGGACCTGGACTTTGGCGAGATCGTTTTTCGACAGAAGCGGATGGCCCGCGGCGTGATCCTGCTCCGCTACCGCGGGCCTTCTCAGGCGGAGCGACTGGAGGTCTTTCGCGCCCATTGGGCGCGAATCGCGAGCCGCGTCGAAGGCAAGTTCGTGGTGGCGACCGACCGCAAAGTACGCCTCCGGCCACTGCCGCCGACGAATCCCGTCTGCGGCTGAGCGTCCCCCACGGTATTTTCCGGCCCGTCAATGCGGGGTATGAAAAAGCGTTGGAAATCGCGAATGCGCGTGACGTGAAAGTGGCAACGAGGTGAGGACGTGGGGTTGATCTCCCAAGATTCCTGGGCGCGTGTTGGTAAGTGGCTTGCCACGCTGATGTCTGGAATCGTTGTAGTTGTAGTCGGAGACTGGTTGCTGTCACCAACGGGCGTACATGTTTCCGCGACGGTGAGCTTCGGCTCGGTACATTATCCTCCGCGGATCGCAGAGCAGCTCGAAGCTGCTAATGCCGACGTGGGAAAGGAGAGCTCCGAACTGCGGCAAGCATACCGCGAGACGCATTCTGCACTTCGGTTGGTCGAGATTCGAAGCCTGTTTCCGGCCGTGACGGACCTAGACGCGCGGAAGGCCGCCAATGAGACCGCTGATAAGGTCGCAGAGTACATCCAACAACATCTTCGCGCGCTTTCGGAAAAGTGGGACTACTTCGCGTGGTTTGGCTTCATGGGGATCCCGTCAAAGTACGATTGGCTCGCAAGGCAGAGCTCTTGGCCCAAAGGGTACTGGGCCGTTGTGGTTCGCAACTCCGGTGACCGCAGTGCGCTAGGAGTCAGCCTACACCTTCCGGGCGTGACATACTTTCTCATCGAGCGTAAGGGAATGACGCCAACACATGCCCGCGCGGATGAGGTGATCGAGTTGGGGAGTATGAAGCCGCAGGACGAAGTACAAGTAATTGGCTGGACACAGTTCAAACCCTCAGAGTACGACGTGGACGAAATCACACTCAAGCATGAATCGGGCGTTGGCACAGTGAAGGGGCTGTACCCCGTCGGGGGTGCTTGGTATGGGCTAGCATGCCACTGGAGGTTCTGGGTTCTGCAAACGTTGTGTTTCGCGGTTCTCGTGTACTGCGTTGTGATGTTTGTTGCCAACTGGCGCGCATATCGACGCCGCAGTCAGAGTGCTGCGGTTTCGGAAGCGCCAGCGTTGACCACGGGAGCACCCCGTGACGGCTGAAACGCGATTCCAGCATGTTGCCGCAGAGGTCAAGCAACAGCTTCAGGCGACTTACCATAAGCGCCTTGTGGAGGTCCTGCTATTCGGCTCCTACGCGCGTGGCGAAGCGGATGATGAATCGGACCTCGATGTGCTGATCGTCCTTGATCGCGTGAATCATTACGCCGCCGAAGTGGACCGCACGAGCGAGATCATCAGCTCGTTGTCGCTCGAATACGGCGTGAGCATCAGCCGCGTCTTCGTGTCGGAGGATGAGTGGTTGCACGGCGATACCGTGTTCCTGCAAAACGTCCGCGAGGAGGCGATTCCTGCGTGAAGGAGATCGCCCGCAAATTCCTCGACAAGAGCGAGCAGTCCATTGCCGCCGCCGAGCATCTTCTGCGGGACGGTTACGCGGAGTTCGCAGCGTCGCGGGCGTATTACGCCATGTTCTATGCCGCCGAAGCGCTTTTGTCGGAGCAAGGGCGTCGGTTCCGAAAACACGCCGGGGTCCATTCCGCGTTCGGTGAGCAATTCGCCAAGACCGGCCTGATCGACCCCAAGTTCCACCGTTGGCTCCTCGACGCATTCGACAAGCGCGTCAAGGGCGATTACGGAGTCGATGAGGTCCTCGCCAGAGGCGACGCCGAAGTCCTCATCCGCCAGGCCGAGGAGTTTCCGGCCGCAGTGTGACAAATGCTCAATCCACCTTAGCAAGCCAGCCGGCACCAGATGGTCTGTTTATAGGACGATTCCGTACTCTCCGAGTTAGGATTTTGTAGGAGGCAGGCCTAGAATGGATCAGAGAAGGGGAACCGCCGCGCGCTCGTCAAGTTATTGAGCGGGTCGTAGGGGGGCGATCCGGCGAGATTCAAGGCAATGTCCAACGCGCCAGCTATGCGGTCATGCGTGGAACCGCAAGGAGTAACGGAATGAAGCAAAGTACGATTTTTCCATTGGTGGCAGCTGTTACGGCGATGGCCTCTCTGTCATCGGCAGCGGCGCCGGTTGGATCAACGTTTACGTATCAAGGCCAGCTCAAGCGCGGAGGAGCGCCGCTCAACGACACCTGTGCGTTTGAGTTCAAACTGTTCGACGCGGCTGCGACGGGTTCACAAGTCGGAACGACCCAGGTTCTCGCCGATCAAACCGTCGTCAACGGGCTGCTCACCCTTGATCTGGACTTCGGTCCGACCGCCTTCGACGGCAACGGTCGCTGGTTGGAGGTCGCGCTGCAATGCAGCGGCGACGTAAGTGCCACAGTTTTGGCACCCCGGCAAAGGCTCACCGCGACGCCGCACGCGGCCAACGCCAATGTCCTTGACGGGTTGGATAGCTCCGCCTTCTTACGGGGCATCCCCAATCCCCTGAGCCTCACCGGCAGCCAGGCCTCCGGCCATATCATCAAGGGCGGGAACTCATCCGCGACATCGGGCGCCGCGGGCGTCCTCGGCCAGGCGACGGCGGCCGGCGGAAACACCTTCGGCGTCTGGGGGTCGGCCAGCAGCAGCGGCGGGATCGGCGTTCTCGGCCAGCATACGTCCATCTCCGGGACTTTCGCGGGGGTAGTGGGCGAATCATCCTCCGGCGCGAGCAATGCGTCGGGAGTCTATGGCAAGGTGAACGGGACGGCGGCGGTGAACTACGGAGTGTTCGGGGAAAGTCCCAGCACCGCCGGGCGCGGCGTGTACGGCAAAGCAACCGCGTTGTCCGGCACGACTTACGGTATCTACGGCGACAACGTGAGCGCCGGCGGCGCTGGCGTTTTCGGTTTCGGCGGCGACGGTGACGGGCTCAGTGGACGTAGCGACGGAGACTCCAAATCCGGCGTATTCGGTCATACGACCAGTGCCCACGGATGGGGCGTCTATGGCAAACACACGTCGCCGGCAGGAGAACGACCGGGCGTACAGGGCGAAACGGCGTCCCTTGCCGTCGGAGCGAAAGGCGTCTACGGCTTGGCCACGAATACCACTGGGAATATCTACGGCGTGTACGGCGAGTGCGCGAGCAATGCCGGGCAGGGCGTCTTCGGCGTCGCCACCTCTGCAATGGGTACCACGATCGGCGTACAGGGGGAGACCCGATCTACGACGAACGGAGCGGCGGGCGTCGTCGGTCTTGCGAGTGCGGGCCTGGGCAAGACGTACGGCGTCCTCGGACAATCCGCTAGCGAAGGCGGATACTCCGTCTATGGCAATCACGCGGGCAGCGGTCGCGGCGTATACGGCGCCAGCGCCGGCGGCGTGGGCGTGTATGCGACGACGGTAACAGGAAGTTTCGCGCTTTATGCGGAACGAACGGTCAACGGGAATAAGGTGTGGTTAGGCGGGTTGAATGAGGCCGCGGGGGCGGAGAGCGGCAACGGCACCGCATTGATCGGTAAAACCACGAACGGCACGACGGCCATCTACGGGGAGCGCACGGCCAACGGAAACAAAGGCTGGTTCGGCGGGATCAACGAGGGTGCGTGGGGCCAGGCAACCCAAGGCAGTGGAGTGTCGGGAGTGACCACGGACGCCCTTGGCTACGGCGGATACTTCCGCAATGACGGCGGAGGGACCGCCCTGTTCGCCGACGGTCACGCAATCGTAAGAACGCTCGAAATCATCGACGGCGGCGACCTCGCGGAACCGTTCGAGGTGCGTGGCGAAGGGATGCGGGTCGAACCGGGGGCGGTGGTGGTGATTGATCCGGCCAATCCCGGCGCGTTGAAGCTCTCGACGCAGGCTTACGACCGCAAGGTCGCGGGAGTCGTGAGCGGGGCGAACGGACTCTCCGCGGGGATGGTCATGAAGGGGCAAGCCCGCGGTGTGGCCAACGGTGACCATCAAGTGGCACTCACCGGGCGTGTTTGGTGTTGGTGCGATGCATCTCAGGGAGCGATTTCACCGGGCGATCTGCTTACTACCTCCGCGACTCCCGGCCACGCCATGAAGGCCGCCGACCTGGCCGCCGCCCAGGGCGCGATCATCGGCAAGGCCATGACCCCTCTCGACCATGGCCGCGGACTCGTGCTGCTCCTGGTGAATCTGCAATAGGCGGCTGATCCAAGCCCGTACCCCGAGCACCGGTTCGGCTTCTTTGGAAAGCCCCGGCCGTCACATGCCCGTCTGCAACCGCAAGAAGCAGACCGCCCCCGGCTGAACCGAGCATTCCGCCGGCAACTGTCCTCCCCATTCGCCGTCCACTTCGATGGGCACATTCTCATTCGACCGGATTCGCGCCGTCCGGCACTGCCGGTAGATCATTCCCCCGCGTCCCACATGCCGCCGTAGGAACGCTCTGCACGCGTGGCCTACCAATTTCCGTCGCGACTCGCACGGGAAAACACCGAGGTCCAGCAGCCCGTCATCATTCCGCGCCTTCGTCAGCATCCGTAGTCCTGATGAGTACCGCGAGATATTGCCGATGAGCACAAACCCGGGGCCTTCGAAGATCCGCTCCCCGTCTCCATCCACCCTCAGCACGGGGTATCGATACTCCCAGAACGTCCGCCAAATCGGCCAGAAATAGTCGCCGTGGGTAATATGCCCGCTTCTCGAGGGGTTCATCCGAACGACGCACGCCGCATCGAATCCGATCCCCGCCACGGACAAGAACCGATACTCATTGAGAACTCCGAGGTCGGTCACAAATGGTTCTCCGCGCAGAAGCGTGTCGGCGACCTGCTGCGGATCGGTCGGCATGTTCATTTCACGGGCGACCAGGTTCTCGGTGCCGGTGCGCAGGATGAGCATGGGCGTACGGCGGCCCCCCCCTCCTCGGTCGGCTCGTCTGACCCCCGCCAGACCGTTGACCACCTCACCGACCGTGCCATCGCCGCCCACGACGAGCACGGCCTCGACATCATCCGAAAGACCCGCGGCAAGCTGTGTCGCATGTCGCGGACCTTGGGTCACTTGAAGGTCAAGGCGGCCGCCAACCTTCTCTACCGCCCGCGCGATCGTTCGTACGCGGGAAAGCATGTTTCGTCGACCGGAAATCGGATTGAGGATCGCAGCGAATCGACGACGCTCGGCCATCAATTCACCAACGTGCCGCGCATGGTCGTAATCGCCCGCCCGCCGATTCGCACGCCGAAACGACCCTCACCCTGGACCTGCACCAGGGCGTGCAATAGCCCCATTCGTCCGCCGGGCTTGCCCTGCACGCAGGTAAGACCCGATAGCCCGTCATGGAGCGGCACGAGCCGTTTGGACGCCAGGTACGCCGCCAATGGACCATGAACGCTTCCCGTCACCGGGTCCTCGTTGATCCCGACGCTGGGAGCGAAAAATCGCGATTGCACGTGGATCGACGGCGTGAGGGTGTTCACCGTCGCCAAGCAAAGCCCGCGAATCCGCTCGCGGTTCAGCAGTTCGGACAGAGCCGGGAAGTCGGGAAGGCATTCGTTGAGCGCGGCGACACTCCGCACAAGAACCAATAAATCACCATCTTGCGTACTCATCATCGGCTGCTTGGACTCCCACGCATCCAGCGGAAGCCGCAACACACTGAAAAGTTCGGCGGCGATCATAGGCCGCTCGGTAAGCACGGGGTCCGGCAGGTCCAGCCAAATCATGAGCGCCGTCTCGTTTCCAGGAATATTCTCAATGAAGCCCATGAGCGTCCCGGACTTGGTGTCGATGCGGACCTTGGTGCTCCCCGTCGGCTTGAGGTGACGCACCTGCCCGGAATCGAGCAGGGCCTGGATGCCCGCTATCGTTGCGTGGCCGCACATATCGACCTCGGTCGTCGGCGTGAACCATCGAAATTGAACGTGCGGGCGGCTGTGATCTGACATGCGCGCCTCCCTGGGCGGCAATACAAAGGTCGTCTCGCTCAGGTTGAACTCGGTCGCAATCGCACGCATCGCCGATTCGTCCAGCCCGGCGGCATCGAGCACCACCGCCGCCGGGTTGCCCGTGTAGCGCTCGCTCGCGAACACATCGACGACGTAGTACGACAAGCCCATATCCGATGTCCGCAATCTTGTACCGGCACGCGGCCTCTATCCCCCGGGCAGCGCGTAACGATCTTAAATCCTGGATTTCAAACCGGCAACCGCCCAGGGGGAGTTGTTAGCGAGGGACGTTTCGCGAAACGAAGCCGGTCCGTAGAAGGCCCCGCGAGGCCAGCGCGCCCCCGGCTCCGAGGAGCAACAGCGATGTCGGCTCCGGCACCGCGACGATGTTATCGACAGTGAGTTCTTGCCCGCCGATCAGGACGCTGTCGATGTCGCCGGTGAGTGTAATGAAACCGCCATCCACCAGCGCCGTCACTCCCGGCGCGACGTTGACCGGGAGTTCGGCGAGTTCCGCAAGCTGGAGGATCGAGCCGCCGTTGACCGCAAAGTTGTCGTTGCCGCCCCGTTCCACGTATTCGAGTGTCAACGAGGTGACATTGAATCCCACGTTGGTGAGATCGATCGAAATATTGATGTTGTCGATGGCGAGCTTGTGATCGTTCGCCGGGCCGACAACCTCGGCCCAGAAGAAACCCGTGAACTGGTTGAAGAGAAACGGCTCGACGGACATGTCGATGCCGTCTTCGCTGGGAATCACTTGCTCAAACCCGGCGCCGTATTTGGTGCCTACGGGAACGGACTCGAATCTCACCGTCGCCGCCAAGCTGATCGACGGCATCCAACAAAACGTCGCAAAGCCGATGCCCGCGGTCAATAAGCTGTGCCTCATCAATCCCCCTCCGCCCGACTTGCGAGCGGAATACCCCCGAAAGGCCTCCGTTCCAAGTGTAGGCGCGCATAAGCCATTGTTCCGGCTCGTCTGGCCGCGTTAGCAACCTTACCGGAAAAATTCAAGTACGTCGGCCTGCGGACTTACAAAAGAAACCAGCGCCGCGATAGCAATCGCCCACCACAGGCTTCGCCTCAAAGGTTGGCCGCCCATGGAAGTCGAGGTTCGTACTACCACGTGTGCCGGAGCTTCAACAAGGATAAAGTCATTATTGGACGCCTCCACTTCTGATTGAATCGTTTTTCAATCACCGCTATAATGAAGTGCTTGGCTCTTGGCGACATCGGTTTCGACCATCTTGCGCTAGACGATGGGGACGATTCGTGCTAGAGTTGGTATCCCGCTCCGATCGTGGGTCGGCGGAATGTCGGTTGCGTCCGCTCTGCCGATTCCATAGATTGGAACGCCCCCGAGGAGGGAGAGGCGCATGAAGTTAATTCGGCCATCTCCGATAACATCGCCGCTTCGCCGTTTTGCTAGAGGAACGGGTCGGGGATGTTGTTGACTTTTGTGGATCAAAGTAGGCCGTGCATGCGTATTGGGCGCCGCGAAAGTCGGCGAGGATGTTGGGGGAAACGGCGATGACGTCCAAATGGGCGAGGCGGAGCCTCCGAAGTTCGCAGTCATGCAGGTCCAGGGACCGGTCGTTCTCTCTTGTCGCAGCGGCCTTTTTTCTAATGGGCCTGAGCGGCATCGCCCGTGCCCAATCATGTCCGACAGCGGATTGCATGGGCAACGATGCGAATTGCATCGACGGACTGTTCTGCACCCTCGATTTTTGCATCGCAACGAGCTGCTTATGCATACCGAACAATTGCGATGACGGCTTGTTTTGCACGGAGGACACTTGCAACGAAGGCGCCAGCGCGTGCGAGCACACGCCCACCAACTGCCCGGCGATGACGCCGCACTGCAACGACACTTTGAACGAGTGCGTCGAATGCTTGGATGCCGGGCATTGCACGACGCCGCCGCGGCTGCGGTGCAGCGCCCAGGGCGCGTGCGTCGAATGCACCAACAGCGCCCAATGTCAGGATTTGTCGTTTTGCAACGGTCAGGAAAGCTGCAATTTTTCTACCGGTCTGTGCGAGGCGGGCACGCCGCCGACGTGCCCTAGAGCGTGCTTCAAGGGCTCCACGCCGGGCGCCACGTGTACGTCGGACGCCGACTGCGGGGCGGGCGGGCGCTGCCCCGGTTTCTGCTTCATGGGACCCACGCCCGGCGTTTCCTGTTCCACCGACGCGGATTGCGGCGCGGGCGGGGAATGCGGCAACTGTAGTGACCTGCGGGACGCCTGCGTGCAGTGCGAAAACGTGAGCCATTGCAGTAACGCGTTGTATTGCGACGGGCCGGAAGCCTGCTCAAACGACCTTTGCGCGGACGCCGCGGACCCCGACTGCCGAGAGTGTGTCGGCGGCACGACTCCCGGAGCGGCCTGTGCGAGCGATGGCGACTGCGATGGCGGCGGAACGTGCCCCACGACCGGGGCGGTGAGCTATTGCGACGAAGCGAACGACCGCTGCCAAAGTTGCCTCTCCGACGGGCATTGCGACGACGGCCTGTTTTGCACGGCCGACGATTGTACGCACCTGGGCAGCCTGAACGTCTGCAACAACACTCCCGATCCTTGGCAGTTTTGCGACGACCGCGTCTTTTGCAACGGGGCGGAACAATGCAACACGCTGAACACGGGATGCACCGACCCTCCGGACGTAACCTGCCAGAAGACCTGCTTCCTGGGACCCGCGCCCGGTTCCAACTGCACGTCCGACGTGAACTGCGGCACGGGCGGGAAGTGCCTGGGCTTTTGCAGCGAAAACTTCGGCGGCTGCGTGCAATGCGAAGTCAACGCGACCTGTGTGGACGGTTTGTTTTGTAATGGAACCGAGACTTGTAACGCCAATGGTCAGTGTGTGGCCGGGACCGCGCCGAACTGCGTTCCCTTCGGCACTCCGCCATGCTCCGAGGGCACTTGCAACGAAACCACCGATCAATGCGTCGCCACGCCCACCAACCCCGGCGCGGTGTGTGATGACAACAACCATTGCACGGCCTCCACGCGATGCAGTTCAGGTCTATGTGTAGACGATCCGCCGACCGCGAGCGATCCCTTTCGCTGCATACGCCTCCAATGGCAACCCGAAACACCGCAAAACGTGACCGTCGGCTCGACGGCCATGCTGACACTCTATGCGGTGGCGGACGGGTGTAACACGGCGTCAGCTGATTGTCCGGCCAACCAACACCCCGTATTAGGAATCGAGGCGTTGGTTTCATGGGACGAGACGAAGCTCGGATTGCAAGCCTCTACCGCCCAGGATCTCAACCCGCAGGAATCGTGCGGCAGCCCCAACTCGTGCGTTCAATGCCAAACCTGCACGGGCGGAACCAACCCCGGCAAAGCGTGTTACCAGCAGTGCATCGGCGGCGTAAACCACGGCCAGTTGTGTTTCAACGGCACGCAGTGCCCGAATGGCGTGTGTTCCAGCGGTCCGGTCTGTAGCGGCGGGACCAACGCTGGAAACTCGTGCACCATCAATGCCAATTGCCCGGGGGGCGGGGTGTGTTTCAGCGGTCCGGCCTGCGTCGGGGGAAGCAACAACGGCAACGCTTGCACCACCGACAGCAATTGCCCGAACGGCGGAACCTGCGCCGGCAAGTGTCTCGGCGGCGGCGCGTGTGCCGCGCCGACCACGTTCAATTGGGATTCCAATTTGTTCCCCAACGACTGCGACTCGGGAGCAATGAACGGTCCCTGTCCGAGCCTGGGCTTTCCCGGCAACGACGGCGATCTTTACTATCAGTCGATCCAGCCGCTTACCTGCTTCGGCGCGGGGGCCCGACCGGCGTGTATCCCACCCGCCGGCCTACCCGTCACCACGATCAAGTTTAAGGTGCTACCCGGTACGCCGCTGGGAATGACAAACGTCTCGCTTCTTTCATGTGGGCCGTTCCCGCGCACTCCCACGGTGCAAAGCGCCCTGCTTCCGCCCGCGGGCTACACGACCGACAATGCGCTAAAGTCGCTCGGCCCGGCTGCGATCGTCAATGTCGTGGCCTGCGCCGGTACCGAAGAATGCGACGACGGCAATCCGTGCACAATCGATTCCTGCTTAAACGGTGCATGCAGCCACAGGGCCGTCGTTTGTAACGATGCGAATGCATGCACCGAAGACGCTTGCGTCAACGGTTCCTGCACGTTCACGCCGGTTTCGTGCGGCGCCGGCGAGGTGTGTTACCTCGGTGACTGTTATACCCCGTGTTCGACGGTCGGCCAGTGTGACGACGGCGTCGCATGCACGGACGACTCCTGCGACACCAGTCCGCCTTCGCCGATCGACGGCATCTGCCGGCACACGCCTAATGACGATCTATGCGACACCGGGCTCTTTTGCAGCGCCGACGTGTGCGATGCCGAGCTCGGCTGTGTGTTCGACCACCCATGCTATCCCGTGGACGGCAACCCCTGCCCCGTCCCCTCGACGTGCGACGAGACCACCGATACGTGCGGCGGATGCCGTGCCCCCACGGCGGTCGGCGGCGGACCCCGGTATCTATTGGTGACTCCCGACCCGGCGCAGGGGACCACGCCTGTGGCCCTCAGAGTCAAGGGCGAATGCGGGGATACCCAATCCGCCTGCGTCGACCGATTCGTCCGGAGTATTTGTTCCGGCGGCCCGAACAACGGCCTGGATTGCATAACCGATACCGACTGCCCGAGCCGCTGCGTCGGTGGACTGAACCCCGGTGCGGTCTGCATGACCGAATCCGATTGTCCCCTCGGGGCTTGCGAGGGCAAATGCGACGCCGGTACGCTTGGGGGAACGCCGTTCTACAAAACGGCGGCTCAATGGGGTACCGCCAAGGTCCGGGGACCACAGATTCGTCCCGCAGCGGACTACCTTGTGGAGACGGCGTGCAACTTCCCCGGAGTTGTTTTTTCCGCCGCGGCAAAGGCAAGGACAAGCGTGTGGGGAGACGTCGACGGCAACGGTGTTGTTAACTCCATCGATGTCGCTAATGAGGTCAACGCCTTCAGGGGGTTCTTTGGTACCCTTACGTTTGAGGCGCTCAATCTTTATGGCTGCACACCCGATGGGGTGATCAATGCCCTCGACATCACTTTCTGCGTCGATGCGAACAAAGAGCTCGCTTTTCCCTGCGCGATCGTCTGTCCGTGAAAGGTCGCGATTTCAGCGGCGCGGAGTCCGCTTGTGCTCCCCCTTGCGGGGATAGACGCTGATCGCAAGGTCCTTCGAGGAATCCCCCTTTTAATGGACTAGGAGCGTGTGTGTACGATCCCTGCCCCCCTTCGAAGTGTTCCCCAAAATCCGCACTTGACAGGGCCTTGAATGCGGATAAGCTGCAAGGCGCGCTTTGTTGCGCGAAGTTGGTTGAATTTATACTTTATCTATGATCGGGCGGGCCCGCCCTGGTGGCGCTCGTGCTCGGTCGCGGGTTGATCTTGAGAAGGAGAATCACCGCCGTCGGCGGTCGGTGTCGTAGCCAATCGGCGATTGGGGCCCGGTCCTCCGCTGATTGCTCGTCTAAGGAACCAGGCCATTGACGGAGGTAGACTTTCGGGTTCGCGTTACGAACCGCGAGCTACCAGGTGATTCGACTTCTTGTGAGGTTTCGACTGCGTTGCCCACAACCTCAGCACGGCGAGCGGCGATTGCTTCCTTTCACCGACCCACTCGGTTGATGATCGGCGGTACGCGCGGCTTGATGTGGACGGCGATACGCTTGGGTATGGAACAGACGGAATGGCTGCCTACTGCCGGTGGCTTCGCGGAGTGGTCGCGGACGTAGACCTTCCACCCGTCCCATTCCCAGACCGCGCGCCAATCATGGCGCCAAGTGTCGCAAGCAGCGAACAACCCCCCGAGCCGCCCACCCCACCCGAAAAGGTCCATCGATCGTAGATGCAAACTCATCGGAGGTGTCGCGCACCGGCTCCGCGCGGCGCAGCGGCGGTGTCGTAGCGTCGGCGCCGCAGAGCTCGTTTCAGCCTTCGATGTTAACCGTGTAGTACGGATGCGGATGAAATGGATACTTCTACATTCTACTTGATTCTCGCCCAGGCGGGCGAGGGTACGCCGTACGGTAAGTTAGCGGTCGCCGGGGCGATGGGCGCCGTGGTCGCCTTACTGGCCGGCTACTTGCTCATGCGCTGGCTTGGCCGAGCACGCCTTGACGCCGCCCGCAATGACGCCGAACGCCTGCTGGCCGAGGCCCGCAGCGAAGCGGAGGTCATCCGGAAAAGCGCCGAAGTAGAGGCCAAGGGCGAGTTCCTCCGCAACCAGGAGCAGCTCCGAAAAGAAGGCGACGCCATGCGTGCCGAACTGAAGGAGACCGAGAAACGCTTCGCCAAACGGGAGGACAACCTTGAAGCCAAGCTCGATACGCTGGTGACCAAAGAAAAGAACCTTGAGCAGACCATCAAGAAATTGTCCGCCCGCGCGGAAGAGGTCACCCAGCGCGAGGCGGATGCCGCCGCCCTCCTTGCCCAACGCCGCGAGCAGTTGTTGAGGGTCGGCGGTTTAACCGTCGAGGAAGCCAAGCGCACCGTGCTCGACGAAATCGGTCACGAGGTCGGGCGGGAGGCCGCCCTGATGATCGAAAAAACGGTGGCCACCGCCAAGGAAGAGGCCGTTCACCGCTCCCGCGAAATAACCCTCACCGCGATCCAACGTTATGCGGGCGAGCACACCTGCGAAAGCACCGTCTCGACCGTCGACATTCCCAACGACGAAATGAAGGGCCGTGTCATCGGCCGGGAAGGTCGAAACATCCGCGCTTTCGAGAAAAGCACGGGCGTCGATGTCATCGTCGACGACACGCCGGGCGTGGTGGTGGTCAGCGCCTTTGACCCCGTTCGGCGCGAGATCGCTCGGCGTTCGCTGGAACGACTGATTTCCGACGGGCGCATCCACCCCGGCCGGATTGAAGAACTTGTCGAGCAAGTCAAGAAAGAACTCGAAGAAGAGCTTTTCGAGGCCGGTAAAAAGGCGGCGCTGGACGCGAGCATCGCCGGCCTGCACCGAAAACAGCTCGACCTGCTCGGACGACTGAAATACCGGACCAGTTACGGTCAAAACGTGCTCCGTCACAGCCTGGAAGTCGCCTTTCTGTGCCAGGCGATCGCCGATGAACTCGGCTTGGACGGGCGGATCGCACGCCGTTGCGGGCTGCTTCACGATATCGGAAAGGCGATTGACCACGAGGTCGAGGGCAGCCACCAGAAGATCGGCGCCGACTTCTGCAAGCGCTTCAACGAGAAGCCTGAGGTTCTCAATGCCATTGAAGGGCACCACGGCGACATCCCTTCGACGAGCCCTTATACGCCGATCGTGATGGCCGCCGACGCCATCAGTGCTTCGCGGCCCGGCGGCCGGCGCGAGTCGCTCGAACGGTATGTGCAGCGTCTCCAGCAGCTCGAGGAAATCGCCAAGTTGCACCACGGAGTGACGGAGGCCTTTGCGATCCAGGCCGGGCGGGAAATCCGGGTGATCGTGGACGCCAAGCGCGTGGACGACGCCGTCGCCGCCATGATCGCCCGCGACGTGGCCAAGCAGATCGAGGAACAGATGACTTACCCCGGCGAAATCCGGGTCACCGTCCTCCGCGAAGTCCGCGCCGTGGCCCTCGCCCGTTAGGCTCCGAGCTGCGGGCTTCAGCCGGCGCGACCGGTCGCGCAGGCTGAAGCCCGCGGCTCGGAGGAACGACGCTGCTCTCGGCTCAGTGCAGAAGGGAATGGCGATGCTATTGAAGCTCCTGTGCATCGGCGACGTGGTCGGAGCGCCCGGTCGCAAGCTTCTTCAAGAAACCTTGCCCGTATTAGTAGCCAAACACGAAATCGACTGCGTCATCGTCAACGCCGAGAACGTCACCCAAGGCGCGGGGCTTTCCGCCGAGGGCTATGCAAAAGTTGTCCTAGCCGGGGCGCACTTGATTACCCTCGGCGACCATGTCTATCGCCGGCGGGATATCATCGGCGTGATGGAACGGGCGACGAACATCGTCCGACCGGCCAACCTGCCTTCCACCGCACCCGGCCGAGAGTTTGCGATCCATGAGACGACCGCCGGCCGCAAGGTCGCCGTGATCTCCCTGCTGGGCCGGATGTATATGAAGACGATGGCCAACTGTCCCTTCGCGGCCGTCGATCGAGTCTTGGCGATGCTGCCGCGGGATGTCAAAATCATCGTCGTGGACATGCACGCGGAAGTCACCAGTGAGAAGGTCGCCATGGGTTGGCACTTGGACGGTCGGGTCAGTGTCGTGTTTGGAACGCACACGCACATTCCCACCGCCGACGAACGGATCCTCCCCAAGGGGACGGCCTACATCACCGACGTGGGCATGACCGGCCCCTACGATTCCGTCCTGGGCCGGAACAAAGAGCGCGTGGTCGGCTCGATGGTCAGCGGCGTGCCGAGTCCTTTCGACGTCGCCGACGGGGATCCGTGCCTTTGTGGGGTGTTGGTTGCCGTGGACGACACCACCGGCCTCGCCACGCACATCGAACGGGTACGCAGCGGAGTCCTGGAAAAGTCGCGCAATTCCTGATCCCGGTGCCGCTGCCCCGTGAGCTTTCTTCCCCGTGTGGCATGGGGAGGTGCCGGCGAAACTGCGACGGCTCATTCGGTTTCCGCCATTTCGTGCTCGCAGAAGGCTTCGGGAAGGTAGTCAATGACGTCGAGGGCGGTCATCGACCATCGCCCAAGCTCTTCCGCGGCATAGTCGCCGGCAAGGCCGTGAAGGAAGACGCCGAGGATGGCCGCCTCAAAGGGGTCCATTTTTTGGCCGATCAACGCCGCGATCACGCCGGTAAGCACGTCGCCCGTGCCGCCCGTGGCCATGCCCGCATTGCCGGTTTCGTTGGTGTAGATGCGGTCGCCGTTGGTGACGATCGTTTGGCGACCCTTCAAAACGACGGTGCAGCCGTAAGCCTCCATCAGCGCACAGGCGGCCGCACGGCGTGAAGGCGCAGAACTGTCAATCACCCGGTCAACGCCTCGGGCGGCCAGAAGCCGCTTCGCTTCACCAGGGTGCGGCGTAAGTACGACGCGACGGGCGTCGGGAATGTCAAAGCCCTGCCCTGAGCAGCGAAGGGGTGGCACGTCGGCGAGCAGGTTCAGGCCGTCGGCGTCAACCACGACCGGCCCGCGAAACCCGCTCAGGAATTCGGCAACCACCGATGCGGAGAGTGAATCACCCAGCCCCGGTCCAAGAGCGACTACGTCGGCGTGGAAATCGGTCGCGGCCCGGAGCAATCCGGCCGCGTCGGTCGGCAGGCGACGGATGGTCGCGCAGGGCGCGAGCACCGCGACCGACGTGCGAATCTCCTCCGGCACGAGCAACTGGACCAGCCCCGCACCGCTGCGAAACGCGCCATTGGCCGCCAGCGAGGGGGCCCCGACCATGCACACGTCGTTGCAGCAGCCGCCAATGATGAGGATTCGCCCCACGTCGCCCTTGTGAGCGTCGTCGCGGCGCCTTGGGGCCGCGGCGATTTCGTGGGTGACAATCAACTCAGACGCCATTTATTAACTCTTGGGGGGTTGAGCACGACGGTTCATCAGCGACGCCGCGTACCCGGCCCCGAATCCATTGTCAATGTTCACCACGGTCACGCCCGACGCGCAACTGTTGAGCATGGCGAGAAGCGCGGCCACTCCGCCGAAGCTCGCTCCGTAACCCACGCTGGTGGGCACGGCGATCACCGGACAATCCACCAGGCCCCCCACCACGCTGGCCAATGCCCCCTCCATGCCCGCGATCACGATCGCCACGCTCGCGGACTGCAATTGAGCTGCGTGGGCGAGCAGGCGATGAATTCCGGCCACGCCAACGTCGTAGAACGTCGCCGTGGTCTGGTCCATGATTTCGCAGGTGACCCGTGCCTCCTCGGCCACGGGAAGATCGCTCGTCCCCGCGCACACCACGGCGATGGTGCCGGAGGATGGCACTTTGTCTTTTTGTCGAAGTGTTATTGTCCGGGCCGCTTCGTTGTATTCTGCTTTCGTGTGGGTTTTTGCGACTGCTTCAAAGACTTCGCGCTTGGCTCGCGTGGCGATGACGTTTACGCCCGAACGGGCGCAGGCCGCGAAGATTTCGGCGACTTGGGCCGTGGACTTTCCTTCACAGTAAATGACCTCCGGGAACCCGCAACGGAGGGAGCGATGATGATCGACTTTGGCGAAGCCCAGGTCCTCGAAAGGCATGGCCCGCAGCCGGGCGACGGCCTCGTCGATCGACTGCCGCCCCCCGCGGACCGATTCCAACAACTCCCGAATCGCCTGCTCGGTCATGGAGGGGATTGTCGATTCCTTCGAGGCTCAGGACAAGCGTCGAATGTCGATTGCCGAATGGAAGGAACAGGCACGATGGCACTGAGGCACGTAGGGAAGGAAACGCGGAAAGCCGGAAGGCCGGAATCGGAGTCCGCAGAGGGCGTTCTTGCTTTGATTTGTGAATCAAAGCTGTCAAATGGGTTCGTTTTGCGAGTACAGTTATTTTGTGTAGTGTCATTGTGTGGCACCGATCGAATGCAGAATGTCGGTAAGCGTACGGCCAACCCCGTCTTCAATTCGCTGGCCAGCCAGCGCAAGATGCCTTCACCATGAAGGAGGCATTTGCGATGCGCCCAGCGAGACGGGATCGGAAGAAGGAAGCATTCTGGCGGCG
>Ga0326597_10000663_pt1 | contig 59780 bp, 58 predicted proteins | sample RVTome_12_FD_203789 | JGI IMG/M metagenome (GOLD analysis project Ga0326597, IMG submission 203789) | Soil microbial communities from uranium-contaminated site in the Upper Colorado River Basin, Wyoming, United States - RVT100D185 | ecosystem: Environmental > Terrestrial > Soil > Contaminated >...
GGTTCCCCCGGCGTCTTCAAAATGCGTTGGGGGACCGCGGGCTTTGGAACCCGGCGCCGTCTAACGAAAAGAACGTTAACACTACATTGAAGGAGGAAGCTCGGATGGAAAAGTTTCTTGCTCCCCATGCCTACGCACTGATGCGGATTGTCGTGGGGCTCCTGTTTGCCTGCAACGGGGCCCGCAAACTGTTTGGAGTTTTCGGGGGAATGGGTCGCTCCGGTGGGGCGGCCGAGCTGTTTTCTCAAAATGGGCTTGGCCGGTACCATCGAATTTTTCGGCGGCATCATGATTGCCGTGGGACTGTTCACGGGCTACGCCGCCTTCATCGCCAGCGGAGAGATGGCTGTAGCATATTTTCAGGGCCACTTCCCCCAGGGCTTCTGGCCGATTTTAAACCGGGGAGAGCGGGCAGTCTTCTATTGCTTCGTTTTTCTCTACATCGCCTCCCGGGGCCATGTCGCGTGGGGCATCGATTCGCTTTGGACGAAAGGGGGAAAGGGATAGGGCGGAAACCCCGCGACACCATTCGACTCGCTTCGGATCGTATATGGCGTTCCCCGTTAAATGGGCCCGCCATGAGCGAACCCTGAGATTATCGAATGGCGAGTCGAATGGTGGAGCCGATGGGATTCGAACCCACGGCCTCTAGAGTGCGATTCGTTTCTCATCCTCCACGGCAACCGTCCCCTTCGACAATAACCCACAGTTTGAGCCCTTCGGCGGTTCCTGGTAAAGCAAAAAAGGGGGACTGCGTGTTCCCGTCACGGACAAAAGACGGACAGCGGATCGATGTTAGCCACAGCTATAGTAGAGAATTTGGTTAGCATTTGTGGGAAGGATGACTCGGGCAGGTGCTTGACCAGCTAGCAAATAGTCGGGAGAATCAAGGCTATATGCCGAGATCTTCTAGCGGTATTATTGTAAGTACATGAAGGAAGCTTGTACTATTAGCGATGGCCGCGTCTAAGAAGCGTTGTTTGGTCTCCGAAGAGATGGGAGGTGCATGGTCCCTACGTGCCTTTTTTAACGGACGGCTTACGCTTGAGGAGGTTGATGCCCTTGCCGCTTTTGCAGAGGCCTATGTGCTCCATGATCAAGTTTCCTACATCGGTGAAGGTGTCCGTAATAATATAAATGCCCTAATCTCATCCCTACCCGGATCAAAACTAGTTATCCGGTGGCATAGACCCTCCACGAGTATCCATCGCCTTTTCCGAAGCGCAATTGACAAATTCCTTAGGGCAGATCTCAAAGACTACCAAATCGCCTTGCGTGCGCTAAGGCATAATGATAATGAAGGAGGACAACTTCCAGACCGGGTGAGGTCCGCGCGCGACTGGCTTGGCATTGAAACTAGGTTAAATGTTAATTTGATCCAAGCCGAACTTGCGGTAAGTAGCCGTATTGGTGCCACTTACTACCCGAGTCCTAGTGGTCAGCGCGTAATTAGGAGCGAACTGAGGGATTTTAGTAAAGCGGGAGCATCATTACTACGAGCTTTTGGCTCCGCACGCGCTGCGGCCCTTCAGACCGCCCAAGTGCTTCTTGAGCCGGACGACACTGACCTTAGCCCCCCTCTGATTCTAGCCTACGCTGTCGAAAGCGCAGACACTATTCAGGGATTGATATCTGTTCTTAAAGATTTGCGAGCGAGCCGCGAAGTTAGGGACCTGCGGTCTCTTGTGACACGGCTATCATTTGCTGACCCAGCAGAAAAGATCAAGTTAGCGCACATCATAAATGCGGAGTTCAAAGCGATTCTGGGAATAAAAGGGGAACCGCTTATAACGGCGAAGGAAGTAATTCAGTCTGTCCCAACAATAAGTACTCAGGATTTGCTAGTTGCGGTTCCTAACGCAGCTGTCGGGCTTATAAAGATTACTGATTTCATTGAGAAACTTAGAGTGCAACGTAGTCTTCGAGTCCTTCGAAAAGCACACTTCCGAGTGATGGACGTCAAAGGTCTGTACGCTGGGTTAAGCCGGTTATTCGGTGCGACGGAGTTTGACGAGATTTCCCTCAAGGCTTTTTTAGAACGCCGGATTGTAGTCAAGCCTTCGCGCGAGGATGTCGAAAGGTGGCAGAGGATGGAACGGGACACGGCAGAGAGACTCGAACGTCTAAACAAGGCAATCGAGCGGGCAAGGAATCCGTAATCTTCACGTTAAAATTCCAGCTTCTTTCCTATCCGGGGCAACGCAGTGATGTTAGTTCTATGCGTGAATTGATTTGCCTCAGACAAAATAGACTGCTACAGCACCTCCACTTGTTGATCCTAGTGAATGAGGCAATTGATTGCCAATCTAGAGGCCCGTGAAAAACCCTTAGCTGGTAAGTGTTATTTTGCCCCTGTCCGTGTTCTGTCCGAGTCCTTTTGGTGCAGTGAGGCGCTCGGGCTGTCCGCGAGGGGCCGGGGGAGGCAGGTCGATGAGCAAGGTGGGAGCCGGTCGGCGGGGAGCAATGACCCCCGGCGTTTAAATTTATGAAACCCGGCGCTCTAATATCTCCCCGGCCCTCACTCCCAAAAATTTTCAATTTTTTTTGGGCTGGTCGAGGCAAGGGGCAAAAGGCAAGGCACTTGCGCCGCGCGGCGCGATGACACATCATCATTGAAAAAGGAGGCAGGACCACATGGACAACGATCTCAACCGGATACTGGATAAGCTCAGGGTGCGCTGCCCCCATTGTCGGGAGTTGTTTGGCCTGTTCTACGTCGTTCCCCGGGATATTGGGCGGCTGGCAAGCGACCTTGGCGTGCATGCTAAGCAGGTCAAGGGATGGCTCGCACTCGGCAAGATCCCGGTACGGATAGGGCCTGAGGGTATCCGGGTTGTTCTGCAGGGGGACTTGATCGATGTCTGCGAGATGGTGGAGGGTGTGTGCTGAGCAGCCCGGAGCGGCGATAATGGATAAGGAGCAGATAGAGTCGCTCAAGAATTTCATTCGCGAGGCTATCGCCGAGGCGTTGCGAGATGCGGGCAATGATTGCTCTCCCTTTCCTCTTTACACCAAGGCCCAGGTTGCGAATTTCTTCCACGTCTCGCCGCACACGGTGTCGGACTGGCATAAGAAGGGGCTGCTGCGTGGCGCTCGCTACCAAATGATGAGCGGCCGGTGCCTGCGCTTGATGTTTTCCCACCGGGATTTGCTGGCGTTCATGGATGAGCACATGCCGAGGGTGAGCGACCTGGAGGCCAACAGCGTCCACGATCCGCGCAGTAAGCGGACTGAGAGAATCGAGCGCATGTTAAGAATGACCCGGCTCTACCACCGCCGGCGCGCTGTGAATAGGACGAGCGAGTAACCAGTTTCCCGCCTCTAACCACCCCCCGAGCGCGATCCCCATATACCCTTGACATCATATGCCGTAAGAGGCATAATTATCCATGGGCTGGACGGTCCGGTTTCATGAAGCCTTCGAGCCGGAATTTGATTGCCTCCCCGAGGGGGTCCAGGACGAGATGCTGGCGCACGCCAGGCTGCTGGAGCAGTTTGGACCTACCTTGGGCAGGCCGCGCGTTGACACGCTCAACGGATCGCGGCACGCCAACATGAAGGAGCTGCGGTTTCAGGCGGCTGATGGCGTATGGCGCGTGGCCTTTGCCTTCGACCCGCAGAGGCGGGCGATCTTATTGGTCTGTGGCGACAAATCGGGTGTGAAGGAGAGAAAATTTTACCGGGATCTCATCCGCAAAGCCGATGAACGATTCAAACAACATCTCGCTCGGCTTAAGGAAGAAAAAAGGGGGGAGTAAAAATGGCAACAACGCTCAAAGAGAAAATCGGGTCGTTCGGCGCGAAGCGTAGAAAGAGGATCGAGGCGCGCGCGGCCGAACTGATAAACGAGGAGATGACCTTGCGCGATCTGAGGCGGGCGCACCACTTGACGCAAGAACGGATGGCCGAGCTTCTCGGGACCGGCCAGGAGAGCGTATCCCGGCTTGAGGTGCGCACGGATCTTTTGATCTCGACGCTTTCGAAATACTTGAAGTCCATGGGCGGGCGGCTGCGCCTTGTTGTTGAGTTCCCGGACCGGCCCCCGGTTGTTTTGTCCGGCCTTGCCGGCATGGACGACAACCAGCCTGAGCGACACAAGAGAACGGAAGCGCGGCATTGAGCTGAGTTTCCCGCCCCTAGGACGACGGTCCGAACGCCGGCACCTGCGCCGGCCAGCGTCGGGGACAAGGATCCCGCATCCCGGGGGGCAATAATTCAAAGCGGGAAATCCTCGAGCGGGAGGGGATATGGACCCCAAAGAACTTCAAAACTTTGAGAGGCAGCCAGCCTTCGGTATATATCCGCCAGGACAGAAAGATCCACTACCGGATCACATCAAGAAAATCAGGGACAAATGGGCACGGCTTAGAGTGGATCTCAGCGCGGTCTGGAGAATCATCCGAATGGGGTATAACATTTCGGAAGAAAACAATGTCATAGACCCTGCCACACCTTATAATCTCACCCCTCGCTACAGAGCGCGAGGAGATTACAACAAGCGATTCTTAGATTCATTGAGTCTACACATGAAAGCCTTGGTAAAGAAAATCAGGAACGATAAAAGGACTCAGGAACAAAAAGATAGTGACCGCAAGATACTTGTAGCCCACTGTGGAAAGTGGACAGATGAAAGCGGGCCGGTAGATGCCTTTGAGTCCTTTTGCGAAACGGTTAGAAGGAGAGATCCCCTTTTGGACCGGGTTCCGCTACCTGATCCAAGGAAGAGAGAGCGGGGCAGGCCTACCGAGGTCGTGGGGCCAGCCACTTACTTCATTGCTTCCCTTTTAAAGCTGAGCCTGACTTCAAAAAAAGGACCCAAATCCCGCAGATTTTATTGGGGGGAGATCGGAGAATTATTGTCCTTCTACTATCCCTGGGAGACACACCTAACAAACGACGACCTAAAAAATTTCTATAACCATCATCTAAAAGCTGGTATCCCTTCAGACTGGCCAACACTTAAAGTCCTCCTTAAGCCCTCTCAAAAAAAGAAATAGCGTCCACTTTTTTCGCATTTATCTACCCTATGACTGCTGCCTCTTCTTTCTATAAGACGGAGGTATGTTTACTAGACTTTCAGAAGCAGCGAAGGCGCTCTCCGTGAGTGAGCGGTTTCTCTACCAGCTTATCAAGCAAGGCCGCATACCTTTCTACCGGCTCTCTCCGCGAACGTTGAGAGTAGATCTGAACGAGCTGCGGGGCTACATGAGACTATTGGCAGAAGGCAAGCCAGGGGGGCCGCAAGAGGAGACCCGCAAATGAGTCTGGTCGATATTGCGCTCTCCCTTCTGAGAAAAAACAAGCCCGTTTTCCCCGTGGTCCGGCAAACCAAAAAGCCTTGGGTGGCATGGAAGCCGTATCAAGACCGGCTCCCCACAAGGGAAGAAGTGGTAGCCTGGTGGACCCAGTGGCCAGATGCAAACATCGGTATGGCGACCGGGAGGCTGTCAGGTCTGATGGTTGTAGATTCTGATTCAGAGGAGGCCGTCAAGCGGTTTATCGAAAGCTACCCTGAAGGCGTAAAGACTTTGCGGGCCCGGACGGGCAGAGAAGGCGGGCAGCATTTCTATTTCTGGTTTGAGGAGGGAATCACAAATGACGCTGGTAAAATCCTTGGGCTGGGAATTGACATACGAGGTCAAGGAGGTTTTGTTATCGTTCCTCCGAGCATTCATGGAAACGGCAAAGCCTATCAATGGATCAACAGAAATGAACCCTTACCGCTTCCTCCAGAACTGCGAGACCTCTTAGTAAATCGCTCAGCAAACGGTAGCCGGTCGAATGATAACCCTCCGGCGGTGGGTGAGCGGATCATAGAGGGACAGCGAAACGCTACGTTGATTTCTCTCGCCGGGACTATGAGGCGGAGGGGCATGGGGAAAGATGCAATCCTAGCGGCCTTACGGGAAGAGAATAAGGCCAAGTGTGATCCAGCGCTCTCAGAGCAGGAAGTGGAAGCGATTGGGAAGAGCGTGGTCCGCTATCCAGCAGGCAACGGAAAAACAGAGAGGCAAGAACCCATACCAGCAGTTGCAGAGATGGAGGATGAGATTGAACCGCTAGATACTACGCCCACCGCATTTCCCGAGGCGGCATGGTCCGGGATATTCGGCCAGTGGCGCGATACCGTAGCGCCATGCACGGAGGCCCCCCTTGAATATCTGTGGGGCGCCTTCCTGGTCGCCGTTGGCTTGATGCTAGGCCGCACTGTCTATAGGCGCAGCCCGAGGCCCCTTTATCCGAATTTCTATCTTCTCCTATTGGGGGCAACCGGGGACTCAAGAAAGAGTACCGTGCTTTGGCTGGCGAGCGAGCTCCTAAAGTACATCGGAGAGGACGTTGAAATCTTAACAGGCATCGTATCCACGGAGGGACTTTTCGAGCGTCTCGCAAAAAGGGAAGATACCCGGGGCTTGGGCTACGTGGATGAATTACGATCCCTCTTAAGTGTTGGCCGGCGCAAGGGAACACAAGACCTATTGCCAAAATTAAACTCCCTTTATTCCTGCCCGGCCCGTGAAACCATTGACCGGAGGGAGAAGGTCACAACCGTTGTCCGTCCTTTCTTTTCCATTGCCGCGGCCACGGCGCAAGAGTACGTCGAAGATCTTTTCGGGAATCTTGAGGTTGTCGGCGGGGTGCTCAACCGTTTCCTGGTTATCTCGGGGCCGGAACAAGAACCCAAGCCAAACGTCCGTCCTCCCTCAGAGGAGGCGTGGGAGAAGCTGGCCGCCCCGTTGCGCGAAATACGCGACCGTTTCGACTCCGACCCGGGGGAGAGGGACTTTTCCTCAGAGGCCCACGAGCTATGGAACGATTTTTACGTCCAGTGGCGCATGGGTAGGAAGCAATGGAGCTCGAGGGCTGCCAATCTCACGGCCCGGACCCATGAGCATATCCAAAAAATCGCCCTGGTTTATTCCGCCCTGGCGAACGAGAGCGAGATAAGCGCCCGGTCCCTGGCTACGGCCATAGCCGTTGGGGGTTGGCTTGAGAAGACCACCCTTCGACTATTCGGGGACGTTGGCATGGACCGTCAGTCTAAGGCTCAAAAGGTTATCGTTGAACGGCTCAAGAAGCATGACCGGCCCATGTTCGTCAGGGATCTTCAGCGGGCAGTAAGCGCCAGAATCCCAGGCCGGGATTTTCGGGATGCCATACGAATTTTAGACGACAACGACCAGGTGCAGGTTTACGACGATGAGCAGCTTTCAGGTCAGAAGCGGAAGGTCATTTCCCTGGTATGTCAGATAGACAGTAGACACCTTTCCTCAAGCGAGACAAGGGAAAAGGTGTCAGGTGTCTACTGAGTATCTCCCCCGGAGGCCCCTATGAAGGACCCTTTTGCGGTAGCCCAAAAGTACCTTGAGTGCCCGGGGCTCACCCGCGATCGTGCCAAAACGGCAGAGGCCCGGGAGGTCCACGAGGGGGAGACTATCCAGGGGGTCAAGATATGCTCTCATGTCTTGGAGGATGATATCTGGCTCATCCTGGACCACAGCTTTGTTCCCCACGACGGCCTGGCCGTGTACTACGCCGAGGAGCTGCCCGAGTTGAAAACGAAGACCCCCGGGGACCTGCGAGAGATCCACAGGGCCAAGCTGGCCTTCCCCGGGGCCAGGGTGATCCAGGAAGGGGCGGAAAGACCCGAGACCCTCAATGACTGAACGAGCCCGCCAAGAAAACCCCCTGGAGGGCCTGGAAGCCTGGCTACGGGGGCTCATTCGTGAGGAGATCCGGGCCGTAAACGGCAACGGACACCGCGGCGACGACAGGCTGTTAAAAGCAGGTGAGGCCTCCAAAGTGCTGGCTGTTTCCAGAGATTGGCTCTATCGCAACGCCCACAAGTTACCCTTTGCCCGCAGGCTACCCCCCAACGTGGTCCGCTTTTCCTACCAAGGGATACAGAAATATATTGCCACCAGAAAAAATGCCTAACCCCCTTGACAATAAGGCTGTAAGGTTATACGTATAGCTTTATGAAACTAAAGAAAGGGGGAAAGCCCATGAGAGTCAAAGTGACGACCACTATACGTGGTGACCTCTGGCAAGGGTTGCAGATCGAAGCAATCAAGCAAGTAAAAGACTGCAACACCATCCTGGAGGACCTGATAGCCGCCTACCTGAAACGGCGTGGGAAAGGAGGTGGTAAGCAATGAGTGAACACAACGGTTCGCCGGATCTTATTAAGGCCCTTTCAGATACGCTTACCAGGACCATCGAGAGCGGCGATATCGCCCAGCTCAAACAGTTCCAGAAAGAGGCGGACAGGGGGATTGCCGAGCTGCAAGAGCGCCCGCGCAAAAAAAACCGGGGAATGGGGCGGATATTCAAGCGTGGGTCTACTTGGTGGATCGGGTATTCCCACCGTGGCAAGGAATACCGGGAGAGTTCAGGTTCGAATAAAGAGACCGAAGCAACGAAGCTGTTAAAGAAACGCATGGGGGAGATGGGCCATGGGCGCTTTGTAGGCCCCACAGAGGAGAAAGTCACCTTCGATGAGATGGCGGAAGATTTACGCCGGGACTACAAGGTGAACGCAAGGAAGGCCGTGGACGCGATTGAGTTCCCGCTCTCCCACCTGGAGGAGTCATTCGAGGGAGCAAGCGCCCTGGACATTACCACCGACAAGGTTAACGAGCACATATCCCGCCGGCAAGGGGAGAAGGCGAGCAACGGAACCATTAACCGTGAGATGGCGGCGTTAAAGCGGATGTTCTCCCTTGCGATCCAGGCGGGGAAGCTATCGCGCAAGCCCCACATTCCCACCCTGGAGGAGCACAACGCAAGGCAGGGGTTCCTTGAGCACGCTAGCTTTGTGGGATTGAGAGATAACCTGCCCGTCCACCTGCAAGGCCCGGTGACGTTCCTCTACTATAGCGGGTGGCGGGTTAGTGAGATGAGGGCGCTTGAATGGCGGGACGTGGATCTAAACGGCAAGGTGATAAGGCTACGGCCCGAGATCAGCAAGAACAAGGACGGACGGGTGCTGCCCCTTAGCGGGGAGATCCTGGCAACCGTCAAGGCGGCGGCAGAGGAGAGAAGGCCGGAGATCCCGTATGTGTTCCACCACGAGAGGCGCCCGATTGGTGACTTTGGCAAGGCGTGGGCCACAGCCTGCAAGACGGCGGGGCTTGCCGGGATCATCGTTCACGACATGAGGAGAACGGCCGTCCGTAACCTGGTAAGGGCCGGTGTCCCCGAGCGGGTAGCCATGGCGATCACGGGCCACAAGACAAGGGCCGTGTTCGACCGGTACAACATCGTGAGCGAAGCGGACTTGATGATGGCATCCGAAAGGCTGCAATCTCACATTGACAGGCAGCCTAAGCAAGCCGTGGTGGTTAGCATCCAATCGAGAGAGAAAAAGGCCAGCTAACGGAGAGAACACGGACAGAACACGGACAATTCAGGCAATGACGTTAAACCTACCAGTTACTAACTCTCTGTTTTCTATGGTGGAGCCGATGGGATTCGAACCCACGGCCTCTAGAGTGCGATTCTAGCGCTCTCCCAACTGAGCTACGGCCCCACACACCTGCTGTTCGGTTTTTTCACGACCGGCAGTTTTCTATTTTAAGCAATTGCACCCGCTAAAAGCAACCTCGGCAGGTCGCCTACCTTTTCTACTCCCACTTGAGTTGCGGAGCGATCATGCTCGGGATGGTCTGATGGCATGTCCGAAAGACTCCTTCCTTGAAGACCGGAACAGCCATGTGGCTCGGACGGGTTCGGTGGCAACGCTGGAGGGTTGGAGCGCCTCTGCCATTGGCCTCGAGGCGGAGGCCTCGAAGCCAATGGCAACCGGCCGAGGTCAGGTTCTCTACCCTCGCGAACGGACTCTGGGACGAATGGGTTTGCGGGTCCGGTAGTCGATGGTTTGCGTTTCTTCGACGCTTCCCGAGCGGTTGCCCATCATGACCATGGGGCCGGTTCCGGAGTTTTCCAACTGGTAAAAGGACCCGCCCGTGATCAATGCGGCCATGTTGGGCTTGAGGATTTTTTTGGTGCCGTCGGGAAAGTGCATGGTGCATTCACCATCAATCACGTAGAAGGTCTGGTCTTGATTGTGGCAGTGCATGTCGTCTTTGTCGCCCGGGTTGGGGTAGTAGTGGAACCAGGCGTGGAAGCGCGAGGTATTGATGAGAACCTTACGCCGCTTTTCGTTTTGCGCGAGATCGTTCATGTCGGCAAATTCGATGCCCATGGGGTATCCCTCCTTGCGGTGCTCGGTTGGATTGCCTCTCTGTTTGCTGTTAGGTGCTTTTATCACCCCTCTGATTTTGAGTCAATGGCTCGGGAAGAGCCCGGCTTGACAAGTTTAGGAAGTTAATGAGAGAAGCGGGGTACGCAGTCCGGGGGAACGGCCACGATCCATCCGGGCGCGTGGGGCAGGGGCGGCGCTGGGTGGAACATTTCAGAGGAGGGCCATGATGAGCTATTATCGGGACTTTCGGGAATATCTTTTGAGGCTTGACGGGATGGGAAAGCTAAGGACCATTACAGACCCCGTGGACAAGGATCGTGAATTGCATCCGCTGGTGCGCTGGCAGTACCGGGGGCTGGAGGAAGTTGACCGGTTCGGATTCCTGTTTGAGCGGGTCGTTGACCGCAAGGGAAAGAGTTATAGGGGCAAGGTGGCCTCATCCGTCGTGACACCCAATCGGGAAATCTATGCACTGGCCATGGGCTGCTCGGTAAATGAGATCCACGATCGTTGGTCCCACGCCATGAGCCATCCCATCCCGACACGATCGGTAACAGCCGGCCCGGTGAAGGAAGAGATTCATAAAGGAGCCTCCCTGCTGGAGCACGACGGCCTCAAGGAGTTCCCCGTTCCCATCGCAACCAATGGGTGGGAGGCCTTCCCCCGCATCACCGCGGGAGGATTCTTCACCCGCGATCCGGACACCGGCGTGATGAACGCCGGGATGTACAACAGCCTGGTGCTGGGATCGCTCCGTGCCAACGTGCGAACATCGCGACACCTCCGTCTGCATTGGAACAAATGTCGCCAGAGGGGCCTCCCCCTGGAAGTGGCCCTGGTTGTCGGGGCGGTGCCCGTGGTGCCGTTGGTGACGGCAACGGATATTCCCCTTGGAACCTACGAACTGGACGTGGCAGGAGGCCTTATCGATGAGCCCATCGACGTGATCCGGTGCGAGACGGTGGACCTGGAGGTGCCTGCCACGGCGGAGATCGTCATTGAAGGGGAGATCCCGACCGATCGCATGGACATCGACGGCCCCAGCGGGGAGAACCGCGGACACGTGATGCCGGGCGGCGTGGTGCACGCCTTCGAGATCAAATGTATTACCCATCGAAAAAACCCCATCTGGCACGACGTCATTTGCCAGTTTCCCCCCAGTGAGTCGAGCCTGATGCGGAGCGTCAATTGCGAAGGCCGCGTGCTGGCGCTGCTTCGCTCCCATGGAATCCCCCATATCAAGGACGTAGCCTTCCACCACTGCGGCAGCGCCAGGCACCTCTCGGTCATTCGCTTTCGAAACGTGGAAAACGCTCCCGTCCCCAACGCTGAAGTCTGGCAGTCCCTCTATACCGTGATGTCGGTGGATCCGAGCTGGCCCAAGATCGTTATTGCCGTGGATGAAGATATTGATCCCTGGGACCTTGAGTCGGTCTTTTGGGCCGTCTGCAATCGTTATCAACCGCACCGGGACATGAAGGTTCTCCAGGGTCGAAGCGCGGGCCTGGATGAATCCGTGGCGCCACGGGAACTCTCGGCCCGAGCGCGCGGGTATCCGACGTCCACGACCGGTCCCCAGGGGGCCTCCATCATGCTTATGGACGCTACCCGGAAATGGCCCAATGCGCCGATTTCTTTGCCCAAAAAAGAGTACATGGAACACGCGCGGGAGCTCTGGAAGAAATTCGATTTGCCGCCCCTCAAGCCCAGGGAACCCTGGCACGGTGTTTCTTTGGGTTTCTGGCACGAAGACGACGCCTCCCTGGTGCGCCTGACCGAGGAGGGCCGCGAGGAGGAAGCGGCGCGCCTGCTGCTCGGCCGGCGGCCGGCGTTATCCAAGCCCGAGGAGCAGTGATTCGGTTGCAGGGGGAGGCGGTAATTGCTATGAGATCGGAATCTATTCATTGTCAGCGAGGAGGAATGCGAGGATGTCGGCACTTTATCGATCATGGTTCGTAAAATACAACGGGATGAAAACTCACTTTGTGGAAGCCGGGGATGGAGAACCCGTCGTCCTGGTCCATGGCGGAGGACCTGGAGCCTGCGGGGAACACAACTGGTCCAACAATATTCCCGCATTGGCCAAACATTTTCATGTCTTTGCTATCGATCTGATCGGTTACGGTTTAACCGACAAGCCGGCCATTGAGTATTCCTATCAGGCAAAGGTAGCCCACGTAGCTGGACTCATCGATACCCTCGGTTTGGAAAAGGTACGTATGGGTGGCAACTCTATGGGTTCCTACATCGGGCTGCGCTACGCCATCGACAATCCGGAAAACGTCAAGAAGGTTTTAATGGTGGCAACGGCGACAGTGGCCAATGCCATGGGGGTGGGGCAGGTGAGCCAGCAGGGGACGAAAGTTAGATCGGTCGTGGGAGACGTGGTGAATGAGCAGACCATGCGAGACTGGCTTGGCATGCTGATCAACAATAAAGAACGTATTACCGACGAGTTGGTGAAACGCAGAGTAGCGTATGGCAACCTTCCCGGTGCCGTGGAGGCCCAGAAATCGTATCGAAATCACAGCAATCGGATCAAAACGGATCCCAATCTCCTTCAGTACTTCGACATCAGCCAGCGCTTGCCCAAGGTGACGTTCCCGCTCGCATTGGTTTGGGGAAAAAACGACCGGTTTGCGCCTGTGGAATTGGCAGAGAATCTCAAAAAGGCGCTGCCCAACCTGACCGAATTCCATCTCGTGGAGGGGTCCGGCCATCAGGTGCAGAACGATCAGCCGGACAAGTTCAATGAGATTGCCATCAACTTTTTTCTCAATGGGTAGCCCCGGGTTGGGAAAAAGGTGAAACGTTCTTATCATCAGGAGTCCATATGGCAAGAAGAAAGGTTGTAGAAGTTAGGGAGCATCCGGGGCATCGGAACCCGATCCCCGTATGCGTTACCCTCGGAGATTTGATTCTTCCGTCGGTTATCGGTGGCATGAATCCAAAAACCGGGAAAGCTTCGCCGGACCCTCAGAAGCAGGTGGAACAGGCGTTTTTTAATATGAAGGAAATCGTGGAGGCTGCCGGTGGGACAACGGGCGGGATTGGTAAGATCATTTTCTATCTCCAGGACATGAAATACCGGGACTTTGTCAACGTGGAATGGTTGAAGATGTTTCCCAACGAGAACGACCGGCCCGCCCGCCATGTGATTAAAGCGGAGCACTTGACGGGCAACACGATCATTCAAATGGATGTCATCGCTTCTCGGTAGACACCCTTGCGGCGGTTCCGAGGAACAACGGAGGTGCGCTAGATGCCCATTGGGCTAGGCCTTGCTTCATCCCATGCGCCCAATATGTTCCTGCCGCCCGAGCAGTGGCCGGTGCGTTATCGCCAGCTCACCGCGCGCGTTCCACAGCCTCCCGAGGCCGAGCAGGAGACCCCGGAGGTCCTGCGGGATTACTCCAGGCGGATCGAAGAGGCCTTTTTCGAGCTCCAGCGGCGGGTCCGTGAATACCGTGCGGATGCCCTGATTATGGTCTCGGACGACCAGGGCGAGGTCTTTGATCGCCAGGCCTGCATGCCGAGCCTTGCCATGCATTTGGGAGCTGAGGCGGAGGGGTCCATGGGGTTCGATTTTCTGGGCAAGGATGCGCCTGCCCAGCGGGTCCGCCTGAAGGGGCACCCGGAGATGGCCAAATTCGTGGCACAGGGTCTGGTAGACCGAGGGTTCGATTTGACCTGCGTGCGCGAGTTAAGAGCGTTGGGCAAACCAGAGAGGGGTCTTTCCCACGGCTTCACGCGCACGGCGCCCAAACTCATGCCTGATCTTGACATACCCGTCCTCCTGGTGTTTTTGAACTGCTACTTTCCCCCGCTTCCTTCGGCGCGCCGCTGTCTGGAGTTGGGCCGCGTTATCCGCGAGTTGCTCGACGGGCGCACGGAGAGGGTGGCCATTTTTGGCTCCGGGGGACTATCCCATGATCCCATGGGTTCGCGGGCTGGGTGGATCGATCGGCCGCTGGACCAATTTTTCTTAGACTCCCTTGCCGCGGGTAAGCCGGAGCGTATGCTGGGTCTTTACACGTTTGATTCCGATACCATTCGGGGAGGTACCGGGGAGATCCGTAACTGGCTAGTGGTGGCGGGCGCCATGGGAGACCGCAAGGCGACCATTGTGGATTACATTCCGGTCCATCATGCCGTAACGGGACTGGGTTTTGCCTTCTGGCTTTAGCCGGTGATCTTTGGCAGCGGGAAAACCCGGTCCAGGGAAATCCCAGGATAAAAACGTCGCTCGCGGCAAACCGGGGCGGGTGTGGTTCCTGGCCGTCCGGTTTTCCTGTTGACAGAGATAGGGGTTTTCACTATGAGAGGGACTGGCTGGCGGATGCCGGAACCATCATGGGTTCGCCGAGCACGGGAGCGGGGGTAACGGGGGTAAGGCCTGCCACCGCTCGCAGTTACGATTTGCCGCCCCAAGATAGGGGACGCGAGGAACCATGGCGAAGCCGTCCATACCCTTTGACCAGTGGTACGTCAAGAGTTCTTACCAGGACTTTATCAAGCGGGAAGGCGTTCCCATGTACGAGGGGAGTGCGTTGGAAAATCTTGCGACCATGCCCCTGGGGGATTGGGAGCGCAGGGGCGGGAAAGCGGCCTACACCCATTTGGGCGACCAAGAGACGAACAACCTTCAAATTGTGGAGATTCCACCCAAAGGGCAACTCAAGCCCGAGCATCACATGTACGACGCGATCATGTACGTGATGAAGGGAAGGGGCGCCACCAGTATATGGCAGGAGGGCGAGCCCAGGCAGACCATCGAATGGGAAGAGGGCGCCCTGCTGGCCATTCCGCTCAACGCCTGGCACCAGGAGTTCAACGCGTCAAGCGAAGAGCCGTGCCGTTTCCTTTTCGGAACCAACATGGCGCATATCGTCAATCATTTTCACAACCTGGATTTTGTCTTCAATAACCCCTACGTCTTCAAGGACCGCTACTCGGCTGATATGAAAAACTTCTTTGCCGATGAAGGAACCCACTGGAACGTCAGGACCTGGGAGACGAATTATGTTCCCGATATCCGAAGCTTTCCACTGGACTCCTACCCGGAGCGCGGCAACCGCACTTCCATTATGCGATTCTCCATGGCCAGCACCTCCCTGGGCATGCACGTTATGAGCGCCTCCGAAGGCACCTACGTGACCGCCCACAGGCACGGCGCGGGGGCCCATGTCATCGTCATCGGAGGGCAGGGCTACGAGCTCCTGTTCATGCCGGGGGAGGAGAGCAAGCGGAGAAAGGTCGCCGCTAACCCCTATGCCGTGGTGGCGCCCAGGCACAACGAATTCCACCAGCACTTCAACAGCGGCAAAGGCGAATACCGGATGCTGGCATTCAGGGGCATGGGACTCAGGTACGGGACGGGAAGGACCTTCGATCCGGCCTACACGGCGCAGTCGAAAGATCCCCACCGGCTGCATTTCAAGATTCGCTTCGATCGGGAAGATCCGGCGATTCGGGAAGAGTACTACGGGGAATTGGAAAAGAACGGTGTCAGCCTCCGCCTGGAGCCTTTGGACCAGGGCGGAGGGTAGCAGGCGGCAATCCCGGGAAACACTTTGCGATTCGCACCGGCAAGGGTGCCACACCGGGGCCGTCCAGTGCCGGAGGGGAGGACGAGTTTAGGCCATGCTAAGAGTCGAAAAGTTGAGAAAAACCTACGCCACGGACACCGGGGAGGTGGAGGCCGTCAAGGGAGTTTCCTTTGAGCTTCGGCCCGGCGAATTCTATACATTGCTCGGGCCGTCGGGGTGCGGCAAGACCACGACCCTTCGTTGCGTGGCGGGCTTGGAAGAGCCCAACGGCGGAGAAATCTATCTCGGTGATCGGGTGGTCTACTCGGCGCCGAAGAGAATCAACGAGCCCTCCCACAAGCGTGATGTGGGCATGGTTTTTCAGTCCTATGCCATCTGGCCCCACATGAACGTCTTCGACAACGTGGCGTTTCCCCTGACCTACGGGAGACGCAGGGTTTCCAAAAGAGAGATTAAGGAACGCGTCATGAGCTCGCTGGAGCTGGTGCAGATGGGAGGCATGGAATATCGCCCGGCCCCCCTGCTGAGCGGCGGGCAGCAGCAGCGGGTGGCCCTGGCAAGGGCCCTGGTTTACGAGCCCAAGATGCTTCTGTTGGATGAGCCGCTCAGCAATTTGGACGCCAAGCTCAGAACGGAGATGCGCCTCGAACTCAAGGCCCTGGTGGAGCGCCTGGGACTTTCGACTCTGTATGTGACCCACGACCAGATCGAGGCGCTCTCCATGTCCGACCGCATCGGGGTCATGCATGCAGGGTCCATTGTCCAGGAAGGTTCCGCGCGGGACATCTATCTCTCGCCCCGGAGCCAGTTTATCGCCACTTTCATCGGGAGCATCAACGTGCTCAGGGGGCAGGTCTTGAAAAAGGCGGACAACCAGGACGTCGGCACGGTTCGAAGCGGAGGCATCGAGCTCACTTGCTATTTGCCCAAGGGAGTCAAAAAGGGCGACACCGTGGATATCGGGGTGCGGCCGGAAGCCATTGAGGTTTCTCTGGAACGTCCCCAAACGCAGGAAAACCTCCTCGAAGGAGTCGTCGAGCAGTCGACCTTCGTGGGGGACGCCCTGGAATGCAAAGTCCTTTGTGGCGACACGCAGTTCCAGGTTCGCACCGCCGGATTCATCGATCTGAAACGAAACGAGCGCGTTTTCCTGTACCTGCCGCCCGCTCGTTGCGTGGCCCTGTCCATGAGCGGGGAGGATGCTGCCCTGAGCGGCTCGTCGAGCGCTCAGCAACAAGCCACCTCGTGTTAGATCCTTTGTGGGTCCATCGCGCGGTTCATCACCCACTCCCTTGATCTCTGCACCGCCCGGCGCAGAGCCCGGGCCTGTCACCCTATCCCTTGCCCACGCCGGGCGTCGAGTTTGATCTCGATCGATGAGACCCATGGAGCAGCCATGATTTATCGCCATTTGTTTGAGCCTGTTCGCATCGGGCCGATGACCGCCAAGAACCGCGTCTACATGTCCCCCCACAGCACGGGATTTGCCGACCACGGGCGCGTTACGGATCAGTACGTTGATTATATTGAAGAACGCGCCAGGCAGAACGTCGGGACCGTCTCCACCGGCCACTACCTCATCATGGCCAACTCCGTCAACTCACCCGGTGAGCTGACAACCCTGGACCGGGAGTGCGTGCCGGGCATGACGCGTCTGGCGCGCGCCATTCACCGTCATGGAGCACTGGCCCTTGCTCAACTGAACCACGCCGGACGGCAGGCGGACAGCACCTTCAGCCGCTCCGTGCTCTTTGCCCCCTCCCCCATCCCGTATGCGGGGAGCCGTCAGATACCTAAGGAAATGGACAGCGCCGATATTGCGGCGGTCCTGCATGCCTTCTCGCGGAGCGCGAGCTATGTCCGGGAGGCGGGGTTTGACGGTGTCGAACTGCATGCCTCCACCGGATATCTGGTGGAACAGTTTCTATCACCCTTCAGCAATCGAAGGCAGGACGCCTACGGTGGGTCCCTGGAGAATCGTTGTCGCTTCATATTCGAGGTCCTGGATGCGTTGCGCAGCGGCTGGGGAGAGTTCTCCATGATCCTCGGCGTAAAGCTCACCGTCCAGCAACGAATACCCGGCGGCTTGAGTCTCGAAGAAGGCTGCCTGATCGCCCAGCGGATCGAGCAAGAAAAAAGTGTGAATTTCGTGCATGTCTCCCAGGGGCCCTACGAAGACCGCGATGGTTTCGGCCGCGGCATGCATACGGCCCTCGGAGACCTAGTCAAGGACGCCGCTGCGGTCAAGGCGAGGCTCAAGCAGGCGGTAACCATTGCGAATCAGAGAATCAAATATCCCGAACAGGCCGAAAGGATCCTCGCCGGGGGCAAGGCGGATTTGATCTCCATGGCCCGCGGTTTGATCGCCGACGCGGCCTTTGTCACTAAAGTCCGGAGCGGGGACGCAGATTCCGTGCGTCTGTGCATCGGCTGCGACCAGGAGTGTTTTGGGCGCTCGTCGAAAAAAATGCCCATCTCGTGCCTGCAGAACCCGGCGGTGGGACGGGAAAGGGACTGGGGAGAGTATGCCTTGAAAAGGACGGACGCACCGCGAAGCATCGCCGTCATCGGGGGCGGGCCCGCGGGGATGAAGGTCGCGGAGGTAGCCGCCCGGCGCGGGCACCGGGTCAGCCTCTACGAATCGGCTTCGGAGATGGGAGGCCAGATCTTATTGGCCGCTCGGGCCCCGCTGCGTGGAGAGCTTGCCGAGATAACGACTTATCTGGCTGGGGCGCTCATGCGTCTGGGAGTTGAGGTTCACACGGGCCGCCGGTTGTCGGCCGGGGATGTGCTCGCCCTCAAGGCCGACGTGGTGGTGGTGGCCACGGGTTCCCGCGCCGTGGTCCCGGACCTCCCGGGGTGGAACCCGGCCATACCCGTGATGAGCGCGCGCGAGGTCTTAGCCGGCCAAGTCCCCGGCACTCGCGTCCTCCTTCTCGACCTTGACGGTCATTGGCCGGGGCTCGCCACGGCAGAGCATCTTGCCGCCATAGGAAAAAAGGTTACCCTGGTTACCCCCATGCCTACGGTGGGCCTGGACATCCCCACGGGAGGAGACCGGCTGGCGGCTATGCGGCGCCTCTACTCCATGGGGCTTCGTTTCCATCCGGCCCAGGCGGTTGCCGGCGTTATGGGTAATGACGTTATCCTGAAGAGTCCCCTTTCGGGGATTGAGGAGCGCGTGCCGGCAGTGGACGCGCTTGTCTATGCAGGTCATAACCAATCAAACCAAGAGCTCCACAAGGCCCTAAGCGGCAAGGTTGCTTCGCTCTACGCCATCGGCGACTGCCTGATCCCGCGGCGCGCTACGGAGGCGATTTTCGAAGGCCACAATCTTGGGGCGACGCTGTAGGGCTCAAGGAGCGGTGTGTTATGGACCCCGGACGGGAATGCGCTCATCGCCAGCGTATATTGCGATAAACGAAGTGTTTGATTTAACAGGGGAATGTGATATCTGGATTAAATTGAGTAACCCTGGGTGCCGGCCGTAAGCAGGGGAATAAGGGGCCTCGAGGGAGGCAGCCTGCCATAGGCCGTTAAGGAGGAGGCACGCGATGGAACCAACAGACGAATATGCGGTGTTGACTCAAACGGATCCCGGATCCGCTTGCGGGAACCTGCTGCGCCGTTACTGGCAGCCGGCTGCGCTCTCGGAAGAGTTGCCCGTGGGAGGGGCTCCGATTCCTGTGCGGATGCTGGGGGAAGATCTGGTGCTGTTTCGAAACGATGCAGGGGAAGTGGGCCTTCTCGGAATCCATTGCTCTCACAGGGGCGCCGATTTGAGCTATGGCAGGATCGAAGATGGGGGGCTTCGCTGCATCTACCATGGCTGGCTCTATGACATTCGTGGAAAGTGCCTTGATATGCCGGGGGAGCCGGGCGGCGGCAAAGCGGAGCAAAAGGCCGGAATTCGCCATCCGGCCTATCATTGCCAGGAGCGGAACGGTGTCATCTTTGCCTACCTCGGTCCGGGGGAGCCACCGTTGCTCCCCAATTACGAGTTCCTTACCGTTCCGGCGGATCATGTCTCGGTGACCAAGATGTTTCATGAATGCAATTACCTGCAGGCCAGCGAGGGTAACAACGATCCGATCCATAACACGCTGCTGCATTACCCGTTTCAAGTGAGGGGAGTCGACATCAGCGGCGTCGCCGAGTACCAGGGATTTCGGGGCGGCCGGGGCGCGGCGCCGGGGTTGGACAGAATCGACGCTGAAATCACGGATTTCGGGGTCCGGCTTTCCCGTACCTGTCCTGCGGGACCGGATAAGCAATACCTGCGGGTCTTCTGCTTTGCGCTGCCTTCGTTGACGGCGTTCCCCGGCGGGCCCCAGGGCCCGGAGGGTTATTCTGTTAACTGGCATGTTCCTATCGACGACACGCATCACTGGAAATTCATCTTCAGCTTCAGCAGGGAAAAGCCCGTGGCCAGGGATCTCGCTCAGTTCGGCAGGGGAGCGGGTGTCACGGCGGATTACCGGCCCGTTCAGAACAAGGCGAACCGTTTCCTGCAGGACCGGGGAAGCATGAAGACCAGGAGCTACAGCGGCATCGACGGCGTTCCGATTCAGGACATCTGCGCCGTGGAGGGGGCAGGGCCCATTCAGGATCGCACCAAGGAACACCTGGTTTCTTCGGACAGGGCCATCGTGGCGCAGCGAAAATTACTCCTGAAGGCGATCAGGGACGTCGAGGAGGGCAAGGATCCACCTCACGTCATCCGTGACCCCAAGCAGAATCGATTCCCGAGCATGATCATCTACGTGGGGGTTGTACCAAATTCCGTGGGCTGGAAGGATCAATGCAAGTTGCTGGAAGAAGAGGCCAGGGCGTGAGACTGCCAGGAAGAACTGCCCCGCGACGCGCACCGGCGCCGGAGTGCAGGTTGTCCTGAGGAGGAGGATCCATGCTGTGGGAGGATATGCGCCATTACCTCAGGAAGCTCGAGGAAGCCGGCGAACTGCGCAAGGTCGATGGGGCAAACTGGGAAGAGGAGATCGGGGGAATCACCGAGCTCATGACGGAAAAGTTGGGACCCGGGCTCCTCTTCGACGACATTCCCGGCTATCCGCGGGGCTATCGAGTGGCCTCCAATCTGTTTACCACCGCCAGGCGCACCGCCATCGCCTTTGGCTTGGATCCGTCTCCCGAGGGCCTGGCCGAGCGCTGGCGGCAGCTGATCACGGGGTTCAAGGCGGTTCCCCGCCACGAGGAGGAGTCAGGACCCGTGATGGAAAACGTGCTCACGGGCGAGGCCGTGGATCTCTTTAAATTTCCCACCCCCAAGTGGCACGAGAACGACGGGGGACGCTACGTCGGAACCGGTGTGTGCGTGGTTCAGAAAGATCCCGATACGGATTTCGTGAACGTCGGCGCCTATCGGGTTTCCATCTACGATAAAAAAACCTGCACCATATTCATGGAGCACGGCAAGCATGGGGACCGAATCCGGCGCAAGTATTGGGATCGAGGGGAGAAGGCTCCGGTTTTGATCTCCGTAGGCCAGGAGCCGGTGTTGATGGCGCTGGCGGGCCCCAGCGTCTATATGACGCCGGAGGGAGTCTCCGAATACGATGTGGCCGGATACCTTCACGGTACCCCTTACCCGGTGGTCAAGGGGAAGTTCACGGGCCTACCCATGCCGGCCCACAGTGAAATCGTCATTGAGGGTTTCATGCCCTCGCCGGAGGAGGCCATGGTCCCTGAAGGTCCCTTCGGCGAGTGGACGGGATACTACGCCCATGGGCGGAGGCCGGAAACCATCATTGAGGTGAAGGCCATTTACCATCGTAACAACCCGGTCATCTTCGGCCAGCCGCCCATGCGCCCCATCGGGACCTATAACAATCCCAATTTCGGCGGAGACGATCTCGACGCCCGATTGCGTCTAGAGGCGGCCGGTATCCCCGGCGTGCGGAGGATCTTCTACCTGGGACGTCCGAACCTGCGCGCCGTAGCCATCAAGCAGATGTCTCCAACCCATGTGAACGATGTGATCCGCGTACTGGTGCCCGGTGGAGACCAGTACATGGGACACCACATATGGATTTTACTCGATGACGACATTGACATCAGCAGCCCTGAGGAGGTCCTCTGGGCCATTGCCGGAAGATGCGCCCCCGAAATTGGAGTCGAGGTTGTGCCGGGAACCGCGGTGTGGCAGTTGGACCCCCGGCTTAGACCGGAAGACCGTTCGGACCCCAATCAAGGGGAGGGGAGAAAGCGATATACGGCCCATAATCTCGTTATCAACGCCTGCCGGCCTTACGATTGGATTGAACACTTTCCCCCGGTGGCGGTCAACGGACCGGAGCTGCGCAAACGCATTCAAGTAAAATGGAAATCCCTGCTGGAATAGCCCGGCAGCCGTCGGCTCGAGCCCTGGGACCGACAGTTCTTCGAGTCCAGCCGGGAACTTTTTACGTCAAGGAGATCAATTATGGGTGAAATCATCGGTATCGGTATGAGCCACGCCCCCCATCTCCAATTCACGGACAGTTCCATGGCAAACATCGTCCGGCGTCTCATGAAGAGCGAAAGCACACCGGAGAATATGCGGGATCCGAAACAATGGCCCGCCGCGATGCAGCGGGAGTGGGGCGATGACGAGGGCCTTGCCTCCGCCGCCAAGCACCGCTCGGAGCAGGTCCGTGGGCTACGCGCCGTTAGGAAAACGCTGGATAAATTTCAGCCGGATTTTATCTTAATCTGGGGAGACGATCAGTATGAAAACTTTCGCGAGGATTTGATCCCGCCATTTTGCGTTTACGTCTTGAACGAGATCGATTGCCCCCTTTTCAAACAGAGCAAAGGCTTGGGGGCAACGGCCAACGTATGGAACGAACCCTCCGATAAGGTCCTCCGAGTCAAATGCCACCCGGAGGGGGCGGACTCCCTTGCGCGGGGCCTCCTTGCCGACGGATTCGACGTCGCCTGGTCCAATGGCCTGCGCCATGCGGACGCCCTAGGCCACGCCTTTCTCAGAACGGTTCTCTATTTGGACTATGACCGCAAGGGGTTCGACTTCCCCATTGTGCCCTTTCACGTCAACTGTTATGGAAGCAATCTCCGCGTGCCCCCGGGGAGGATCCGGGGGCCCGAGGGGCTGGGGCTTAAGCCGCCTCCTTCCCCGCCTCCCTGGCGTTGTTATGATTTGGGCAAGGCCGTAGCCAATTGGGTGCGAAACAGCCCGTGGCGGGTAGCGGTGATCGGCTCCTCGAGTTGGTCCCACGGTTCGTTGACGGCCAAACATGCCTTTATGTACCCCGATATAGAAGCGGACCAGAAACGCCTCATGGAGTTGAAGGGAGGCGATCTGAAGAAGTGGCGCCTCATGGATGCTGGGCAGATGGTGGACTCCGGCCAGCACGAGATGCTCAATTGGGTTTGTCTCGCGGGGGCCGCGGAGGGCATGACGCCCCAGGTGCTTTCCTACGCGGAGACCTACCTTTTCAATTCCGATAAGGCCATCGTTTTATTCGAAAACGACAACGCCATGGCGTAAACCAGGGCCCGCTTCTCCTTGTTGGCGATCTTGTCCCGGGTGGCGCGGGTCATCCCCCACCATGGCCCGTTCTCGCATCCGCGATTCCGAGTTAAGGGGGGATAAGCCGGCTGAGGGCAAAATAGCCCTCCGGGACTTTTCTCATTTGCGGCAGATTGGCGACGGCGGATATTTCGATGGCCCGTACCATGATTGCTCCTGATGTAACTCGTAGCCGCAATGGCAAACGTGAAGGGCCGGGCAAAGCACGGGCCGGCCATGGATAGGACACATGTCTGGGTTCGTGTCGGGTCCTTACCCCGGGTCTGGGTGGAGGAACTGCAAAGGCGTGAAGAAAGGGCCGGGTTCTGGCATGGAAAGGATGCCGAAGCCGACCCCGATTGGCTTTCCAAGATCGCGGTGGTATTGACCGATGCAGCCCTTCCCGACTCCCTGATTGATCGTTTACCTAGCCTCCGTTGGGTGCAGTTCACCCGGGGCACTGCCTATGAGTTGATGGAACCGGCCCTGAGGGATGGCCCGGTGAATGTCAGCGTGATCAAAGGAATTGACGGGGTCCAGTTCTCGGAATTCGCCATGGGTGCCATCCTCCTGTGGGCGAAACACTTTCCTTCCTTTTACCAGGCGCAACAAAAAAAGCGCTGGGAGCGCCACATGCCCCTGGAGATCTCCGGCATGACGCTTGGCATCCTGGGATTGGGCACCATCGGTTGCGCCGTGGCGCGCAAGGGCAAGGCTTTCGGCATGCGAGTCATCGGGATCAAAAGAACACGGGTCCCCAAACCGGATTATGTGGATGAGCTATGGACCCCGGAAAGGCTTACCGATCTTCTTGGCCGGTCGGATTTCCTGGTGATCTCGATCCCCTCGATCCCGGAAACTTTCGGATTGATCGGCCCGGAGGAACTCAGGGGGATGAAGAAGACAGCGTATCTGATCAATCTGACGGGCGGGTACGCCATCGAGGAGGAAACCCTTATCCAGGCCCTACAGGAGAACTGGATTGCGGGGGCGGCCCTGGATGCTTTACCCCGACAGCCGTTGCCTCCGGACTCCGGGCTTTGGGGGCTCGCCAACGTCGTTATTACCCCTCGTATCGCCGGATACACCCCAAACCGCTGGAATCGCCTGATTCCAGTCTTTCAAGATAACCTGAGTCGGTTTCTGTCCGGGAAACAAATTCCAATCATCGATAAAATGGTTGGGATGTAAGCCCATAGAGCCCCGGAGCTCGGAGGGAAAAATGGACTACAGAAAAAAGGTTATCTTCCCCCAGGGAAAACGTCTCGCCGTGTCGGTGCATTTCCCCGTGGAATGGTGGACAAAGCCGCACGAGGATTATATCCAGAACTACCGCCGGGAGTATGGGGTCAAGGTGGGAGCCTGGAGGCTTCTTGATGTTTTTGATCGGGTCGGTATCAAGGGGACCTGCCACATGAGCGGCATCGTGGCGGAGCTCTTCCCGGACTTAGCCCAGGAAATTGTTCGTCGCGGTCATGACGTTGCGGGACACGGGTACGACCAATCGGATCCGCAACATCTCATGGCTCCCGATGAAGAGAGAGCCGTGGTGGACAAGACCCTGGAAGTTATTGAGCGAGTCACGGGCTATAGGCCGCGGGGTTGGGTGACTACGGGTCGAAGGATTAGCAAGGATACGGTTCGCATCCTTGCCGAAGCGGGGCTTTCTTGGCATAGCAACCACGATATCGGGGATTATCCAACGCCCGTGGACGTCGACGGTAGAATCATTCTCGATTGCCCCATCCAAAGATACATGAACTGCGACGAGAGAAGATTTCTGGGAGTCGATGGTAAAGGTCCTGCCCTCAGCTTTCGGGGAGTTCTAGAGTTTTTTGAAGACCAGGTGGATGTTCTGCGGGGGGCCTCCCAGTACGAGCCTCTGTGCTTCCAGTTCGGTGCCCACGCGTATATGTCGGGGCTACCGGCCTACTCATGGGTACTGCAACGAATGCTCAGCTACTGCAGGTCCTTTTCGGAGATCTGGCTAGTGACGACCACGGAGTTCGCTCAACATTGGCTGGAAAACAACGTAAAGAAATAGAACCCCGTTGGGACTGGGGTGCGGCTGTCAAGATTCCCCGTTCTCCAAATCCCAGTAGGCAACGGACATGGCCATGGGCGCGCTGTAGAAAGGCTCGTAGGCAAGAACCTTCGCTGGAGCTTTTTCCATGGCTCCAAGGAGAGTAATCCAGCTCCTGAGCTCAATTTCACCGTGGTCAAGCAGGTCCTGGGATGTCAGCGATCCCAGCGCCGTCCCCTCGCCGCGAGCCATGGATTCCAAAATCCGGCGATCGAATTCCTCGCAAATGGAACCATAACCATGGGGTCCCTTATAAAAGGGCCATGGATATCCTGCCGTGAAGTGGGAGAGCCCGCCCGAGGCGTAGATGGCGACTCTGTCGACGGCGTTTAGGCCCTCCACGATTTCCTTAACAGCCCATCCCAGGCTGTAGCATCGGGATGGACTAATGGCCGGCATGTGGATAGCGTTGACGAAAAGCAGTACGACGGGGATTTCCGCTTCCGGTAGGACGGTGGATAACACAGGGGCATGGGCGTGGGCGAGAAGCTCGTCCCTCGGGAAGCTCTTTGCGTAGGACAAATCGAATCCGCGCTCGACTAAACCATTGAGCAGGCCTGCGGCGAGCTCGGCATGACAACGGTAAGGTTTCCGTACTTCTCCGGCCCCGGAGGTGTGCCGGTCGACGGCAATGAATCGCTCTCCCAGGTAGAGGGCGACTTGGGGTAGATTGGATTCGCTGAAGTTCTCGTCTTGATCATCGCCTATGAGGATCAGGGCGTCGGGTTTCTTTTCATGAAGCTGAGTACGAAGGAAGTCCAGTCCCTTACGGACGCTCTGGTACCGTTGCCGCTTCACCTCCAGTGTCTCCAGGGCGACGTTGGGATGATTGGGTGGCTCCACGTGGTACCGCCGCCGGTACATCGATCTATTTCGTTCGCGCCTCTCGTCCCACCGGCTGGGGTCGACCAGCGTATTCGCGTGGGAGGAGGCCAGACCGCTTACGAGCATTCCCATGTTCGGGCCCTTTCGCTTCATGGAGCGGAGTATCGGTGAAAACGTTATATGGGATCTCCTATCCACTCGTACCCGGATTGTCAAGGCGGACGATGGTATTTCCCCCAAAGGGATGAAAATGTGATATTTTCGTGTCATAGACTACTTCAAACATAGGCACGATAAAATCCGAGAATTCACGACGGGCGGTTTCGTAGCCCTGATGCCGCCGCGCCGGAGATTTGGGGCAACGACATGAAGGTTCTAACATGGCTGGTGATGGGATGGGTGCTTGGCCTTGGGGGATGTTCGACCATGAAACAAACCACCGCCATTGAAGAATGCCCGTATATGCTCATACAAAACCCCCGGAGTCAGAGGGTGGACCGTTTGGGGGAACTGAGCCAACGTGAGTGCCACGCTATTCGTTCCCAAATAGTCGAGACCGATGAGTTTAAATCGGCCTATGAATTTGTGAGGCTCATCCGAGTCCAGTATCCGCCCACCTTAACCCTGGTGGTCAAGCCCAAGAGGCCGTCCTCGGCAAAGCCGGTGCTCATCAAGTCCGGAGGGGCTCGCGATCGGGTGTTTAACTCCGTCGACCATGCCGTGGATTACACCGGAGGGAGCCACCGCTATACCTTTGGCCGTTTTGCTGCAGAGTCCCTGGAGGGGATCCGCGACGAAGGATGGGACTACCGGTTGGTTCTCACCCTCGAGTCGGCTAAGCCATAGCGCCGGCCGCGGTCTCCATCGGGTTTCATTGAGCGCAAACCTTATCCGGCTCCTGCTGCAACTTGAGACAGGAGTTCCCATCTGCGACCCCCACCGACTGCTAAATCGTTAAAATCGTTCGGCTTCTTCTCCTGGCACGGCGATTGCTCCCCTAGAAACGCGAGGTAAATTATGCGAACAAATCCTGGATTCCCAGTGCGTAACAAGGGGGGCTTTACTCTTATCGAACTGATGGTGAGCCTCGCCGTTGTGGCGCTTCTCGTTGCCATTTCCATCCCGGCCTATTCGAGTTTTAAGGATAAGGCCAGAATCGCACAGGCCAAATCCGACCTCAAGGGAATACAAACCGCCATTCAGGTCCTGGCAACGGATACGGATCTGTGGCCGGGGCCCAATCCCGTAGGTGCTGTCTCCAACGGTGAAGTCTGGGATCTCACCGATCCCAACGCGGGACTAATGGTGGCGACTGGCAGCTTCCTTAACTGGAATGGACCCTATCTATCATTGATCAAAAAAGATCCCTGGGGAAATAACTATTTTTTTGATCCAGATTACGAAATTGCCGGCATCAAGTTCCCGGTGGTGGGTTCCTTTGGTCCCAATAAACAGGGACCCAATGTCTACGATGCGGATGACGTTTTTATGATTTTGCCCACGCTATAGAAGATTGCGTGACGGTCGGGAGTTACTCTTTAAGGTCTAGGATTTCGGAGGTTAGTCATGGAAACAATACTCACTGCCTTGAATGCGGTGTCCATCGCACCCTGGGAAGCCGTATTCTTCGCCCTTTTAATCAGCGTTTATGTGCTTCTCGGGCTTACCAGATCCTGCTTTATGATCATTTTCGGGTTTACGTTTTACTGGGGACTCAAGAATTTTATGTCTCAATCCCATGGATTATCCGATGGATCGCTTCTCCTCTACGTTGTCAGTGGCCTGTTGGTTATTGGCCTCGTCAGCTTGAACTATTTCCTCAAGGAATTTAGAAGCGCGTAGACTCTGCAAGGGCTGCCGGGAGATCTCCTAGCGCAGCTTGCTCTGCCCCGCCTGTGCGAGCAGCTCGGCGTAAAACTTTTGGACCGGCCCGGGATCCAGGTATCCCAAGATGGGATACTCTCTGTTCTTTGTCCTGCGTCCGATGGGAATGACGTCTTCCTTGGGGATATCGACCCTCATGGAATCCGATTCTTCCAAAACGATGGTGTTCATGACACGCTGCCAGGTTGATTGTCCTTCCCGTGAGAGAAACCAATTGATAAAGACCTTTGAGGCGTTCGGGTGCGCGCATGGTTAAGAAAGGCCAGCACGCTGCCGTTTCCTCCGCCCATGGCGCCCGCCTCCTTGATGTTCTCGTAGGGGTAACCGTCCACGGGCAGGCCCTGTCTCCTGGCCCGCTCGAGATCCCGGCACATAAAACAAAGGCTATACTTGCCCGTGGCCAGCCAGTTGGTTGCCTGCCGACGGTCCCGGGACAGGGTCAGGTCCATTTCCTCAAAGAGTCGCTTGAGAAAATTGGGACCCACCTGGGGGTTGTAATAGAGAACGAGAATTGGGGTAGGAGCGGATCCATAGCTGTAAAAACCGATCTTGCCCTTCCATTTGGGCTTTAAAATATCCCAATAGGATTTTATTTCGTTCAAATCGGTGAGTTTCTCTGTATTGTAGCCCACGCTGGAACTGGCAGGGGTTCCTTCGTACAGGAAGAGGTATTCCCCATCAGGGTCGGGGTAGACGTGCTTTCCTCCGTACCAGAGGGAGGTGTCCGTGACCTCCGGCAGGATCAGGGCAGGACGGATGGGCTGAAGAAATTTGGCCCTGTAGGCGGTGCGGGCAGAACCCGGGCCCAGGGAGTAGAGGTCGGCGAGGAACTTCCGCGCTCTTCGTTCGGCGATAATCCGTTGGATGACCTCGGCATGCCCCGAGGCAGTGACCACTTTGATTTCTGGGAAACGGCGGCTAAAGACCTCAAGAATGCCCGGATGCGTGATCTCGTCGCCGCCGTAAATGTTGACCTGTCCTTCCTCCCGGGCGGCCTGGACTGTTTTCTCCCAGTTTGATTGGAGGGGCTGTTGCCCCTTAACCGGTGCTGCGGTGCTGAAAATCAAAAGCAGCCCCAACGGTAGTGTCAAGTATAAGGGTAACGGGATCTTCATCGCTGCGCTCTCCTATCGACTTACTCCGTCAATGTCCATTTTTGCTTGTCGTCAAGATCTGCTCGCCGTTATTCTCTTTGTCTCCGTCCCGCCTTGATGAGCAATTCGGCGTAAAATTTTCCTACCGGTCTGGGATCAAGGAAACCCAGCATTGGGTATTTCCGTCCTTTAGCTCTTCGACCTACCGGAATAACATTGTCCTTGGCGATGTCCACCCGCATGGAGTCCGATTCCTCCAGCACAATGGTGTTCATCGCTCTTTGCCAGGTATCCTGGCCCTCCCGGGATAGGAACCAATTGATGAAAATTTTTGCCGCTTCGGGATGGGGCGCGTTCTTCAAAAAAGAAATGACGCTGCTGTTCCCACCACCCAAAGCACCGGCTTCTTTGATCAACTCGGCGGGGTAGGCGTCCACTGGAAGTCCCTGTTGCTTGGCTCGCTCGAGGTCCCTGCACATGAAACAGAGGGTGTATTTGCCTCTGGCCAGCCAATTGGTGGCTTGGCGCCGGTCCCTCGATATGGTAAGGTCCATCTCCTCGAAGAGGCGCTTCATGAATTTGGCGCCTACCGAGGGAGTATAGTACAGGGTGAGCATGGGGGTGGGAATGGATCCAGCGCCGCCATAGCTGAAAAACCCGATATCGCCTTTCCATTTTGGATCCAGGATATCCCAGTAAGAGCGGATCGTGGTCAGGTCCGCGAGCTTCTTTGTATTATACGCGACGCTGGCGGTCCCGGGAGTTCCCTCATAAAGAAATATATATTGACCTTCCGGGTCCCGATAGAAGTGCTTGCCACCGTACCACTTGGACGTATCCAACACGTCGGGCAGCATGAGTGTGGGGCGCAGGGGTTGCAGAAAGTTAGCCAGGTACGCCGTTCGGGCGGCGTTGGGGCCATAGGAAAAAACGTCCACCAGGAATTTATTGGCCCTCCGTTCGGCGATGATTCGGTTGATGAGCTCTGCGTGGCCGGATACCGAAACTACTTTGATTTTAGGGAAACGCTTTTGAAATGCTTCCACGATCGCTGGGTGGGTGATTTCCTCGCCCCCGTAGATGTTGACGGTTCCCTCTTTCCTGGCAGCGGCCAGGCTCTCCTTCCACTTGGCTTGGGTGTCGGATTGTCCCATTGACGGGGAAACCCAGAGGCTAAGGCAAACCAGGACAACCGAAATAAAAGAACAAGATTTCTTGCTTGATGTCATAGCATGTGCCTCCTTATTCCTGGCGCTGCGCGACCGATGGATCTAAGGTCGCACTTGATCAACTATCTTTCGTGACAATAGCCCAAAAGGGCCCAGCAACCCAAAAAGGAGCTAAAAAGCCATGGTTCAAGCCGGGTTGCCGGTTCCTACGCAGCTATCCAGAGAACCGCGGTTGCTTTGATCGTAGCTCATATTAAAGGAGATAGGTCATGTCAATGGTTTTTAAAACATACGGGTCCACATGAAAGCACGACCCGGTTCCTTACCCCGTCTTGACAGCTCACGGGAATATGGTATGAAAGGCCTTCCCCCATGGCGTGTTATATCATAAAGTTAAACATTATGTATTATGCATAACATGCTGTATTAAAGAGATATTATAAAAAGGAATGATACCGGGGAAAGGTCGGGGACGTCGAAAACCTAGGAGGATCGATCCATGGAACAGACAAAGGGCTGGGAAGAAAGTGACATTACAAGGCTTGGGCTCTTGCTGGTTCAGGCATTCAATAACCTGGATCGGGGCGAGGATGGCGAGTTTGATCTGGAGTTGGGGGGACGGTCCTTGCGGCTGGTTAACGATTCCATCAACAGGCGTGTGGTGATTTTTGAGCTTTCCAACCTCGTGGAGCAGAGAAAATGGCAGTGGGAGGAAGCGTTGCCGGGCCGGAGCTTGGATCTCTTGGAGGCCCAGGATGAGGCCGGTAAGAGCCCGCTCAGATAGTCCTGCCGTGTGATTGGTCTCGGGCCGTGTTCGCTGCCTTGCTAAAGGCCTCATTCATGTGAGTGCCCGTGGCTGTCCCCATGACTCCCCGCAGGGGAAAACGAAGCCCTGACAAAGGGTGGAACTGGAAATCGTAACGAACCATTTCAGCGCCATTTCGAAATCTACCGGATTTTGACTGAGATTTCCACGGTATTTGTTCTGCAGACCGACCCACGGGATAGCGGAATGGGTCCCCGGAGAATTCTTTAATTTCACTTCACAGAGGGTTTGTTGCGGCGTATAGTCTTTTGGTTCCGCGGGGGGCGCGCAAAGATCCGCGGCCCGGACCTAGGGGGCGAGTGGGCCCTAAAGGGATTCGGGTTCCGCAGGCAAAACCAGAAAGGATCGGAATATGAGACGATGGATCTTGATCGGTGGTAGCGTACTGGGAGCTCTTATCCTGGTGGTTGTCATCGTACTTTTCTTCGTTGTCTCCTCCCTGGATTCCCTGATCAAGGTTGCCGTGGAGAAGTACGGATCGGAAATAACGCAGGTGGAGGTGCGCCTCAAAGAGGCTCAAGTCTCCGTCACATCGGGCAAGGGGGCACTTCGCGGCTTGAGTATCGGTAACCCTGCCGGGTTCAAAACCGACACGGCTTTTCGCCTGGGGGAGATCAGCCTGGCGCTCGACGTGGGCAGCGTGACCGGGGATCCCATTGTGATCAAGGAGCTTGTCGTCGCCGCGCCGGAAGTGACCTATGAGATTGGCACCCAGGGGACCAACATTGATGCCATCCGGAGGAACGTGGATGCGTCGCTGGGGAAGGGAAAGGACGCAGGAGGAAAATCGACCCCTTCCAAGGGAAAGGGAGAGTCCGGGGGCCCGAAGCTCGTCATCGAGAACGTTTATATCCGCAGTGGTAAGGTCAACGTCAGCACGCCCTTGGCCCAGGACAAAAAACTGAGTGCGACACTGCCCGACATTCACCTAACCGGAATCGGCAAGGACAAGGGAGGGGCAACCTCAGCGGAGGTGGTGGAACGGCTCCTAGGTGCATTGGCCGAGGGGACGACGAAGGCGGTTTCCACCCTCAACTTGGAGGGCGTCATGGGAACGGCCAAGGACGCCGCAGGCGGTGTTAAGGGCGCCGTTGAAGAAGGTACCAAGGGAGTCGGTGGTGCCTTTAAGAAACTTTTTGGACGTTAGGCTCCCCACCGCTGCAGGACCGGACCTTGGCGCATTCTCAGGCAAGCATTTCATGAACCGACAGCTTTCCCACCGGCTGGCCAGTTCCATTCAATTCCTCAAAGCGGACATCTGGCGTATACGAAGCCGCCAGCTCCCTGCCAAGAAGTTTTTCTGGATCCGGCAGCTGAGAATCCTGCTGCTGGCCATCCGCGGCTTTGGGGAAGACAAGTGCCAGCTGCGCGCCTCCGCCCTGACTTTCTATTCGCTTTTGTCCGTGGTCCCGACAGCCGCCATGGCCTTCGGCATTGCCAAGGGGTTCGGTTTCGAAAAACGGCTGGAACAGCAAATCATGGAAAACGTCCAGGGGCAGGAGGATGTGGTGGAAAGAATCATCACTTTCGCCCGGTCCCTTCTGGACAACACGCGGGGGGGGCTCATTGCCGGGGTTGGCGTGGTGGTCCTGTTCTGGACGGTGATCAAGCTCCTCAGCAACATCGAGAGTTCCTTTAACGACATCTGGGGCATCAAGACGCCCAGGTCGCTGGGCCGGAAATTAAGCGATTACCTTTCCGTCATGCTCATTTGCCCTATCCTCTTGATTATGGCCAGCAGCGTGACGGTATTGGTCACGAGCCAGGTGACGCTGATTGTGGAAAAACTATCCTTTCTGGGCCCCCTGGGGACGGTCATCCTTCTTTCGCTCAAGCTTGTGCCCTATGCGGTCATCTGGATAGTTTTTACGTTCCTGTATTTTTTTATGCCGAACACCAAAGTCGGTCTGCGCGCCTGTTTGGTGGCCGGCGTTCTCGCAGGCACCCTCTACCAGGGGCTCCAGTTCTTCTACATTAATTTCCAGGTAGGGGTGACCAAATACGGGGCCATTTACGGGAGCTTTGCAGCCCTGCCGTTGTTTCTCATCTGGCTCCAATTGAGCTGGCTGGTGGTGCTCTTCGGGGCGGAAGTGTCCTTCGCGGAACAGAATGTCGAAACCTATGAGTTTGAACCTGACAGTTTGAATGTGAGCCCGTCCTTCAAGCAGCTCCTGGCCCTCGGGATAGCTCAGCTGTGCGTCAAGGGGTTCCGTGATGGCGTTGGCCCGCCGGGAGCGGGCGAGATTTCGGAGCAGCTTGAAATCCCCATCAGATTGGCCCGCCAAATCCTCTACGAGCTTACGGCGGCGGGGATTCTCTCGGAGGTCAAAGTGGACGATGCCGGGGGGATGGGCTATCAACCGGCTCGAAGTATCGAGGACATCACGGTCAACGATGTCATACGGAGACTGGAAAGGCGCGGCCAAGATGCCATTCCTGTGGCCGAAACCAAGGAATTCCAAGCCTTGCGGGGGAGCCTCGACCAGCTGCACGAGCTCTTCGACAAGTCCCCGGCCAACTTGAGGCTCAAGGACGTCTGAGAACCGTTAGGTTCTTGACAGGCAGCCGGGGATCAAGCATACGTATGAGTGTATTGTGAGCGAGGTTCCCTACTGAAGAGTCTGTGCCCGTAGGAGAAAAATCAAAATGAGTAAGGATAAGCGCTTGGAGGCCAAGGTCATTTATCGTTCCAACCACTCCCAACTGTCACTCATTACGGTCTTGGATCGCGCGGGGATATGGGATCGCCTGGGCATTGACGTTACACGTATGGACCTCAAACGGGATGCAACGGACGCGGAAAACGAACTCATAGAAGGCAAATGCAATGTGATTTTCGGCTGCCACATCACGCCGCATTGGAGAGTTGCCAACGGAGTCCCCTTGGTTTGCATGGCTCAGGCGGTGAACGTCGCCGAAGATATGCTGGTAAGCACGAAACCGGTAAATGACTTGAAGGAACTGAAAGGTAAGACACTGGCCGAAAGCAAATTGGTCGATAGCCGCGGACACCTGACCAGCCACCCGCGGGGAACCCACGAGCTTTATCTACGCGACGCGGGTATTTCGTCCGAGATGATGGATTGCCAACCCCCGTCCAAAGAGGCGGACACGATCAAGTTATTGCTGGATGGTAAGGCGGATGCCGGTTTTGTCAATGCCACTCAGGAAGTCGCCTGCAAGCGCCTTGGCCTCTACACGAAGGTGATGCCGGTTTTCCCCATGGTCAACTCTATTACCTTGACCACCATGGTCCCGTACGTCGAGGAGAACAGCGAACTCTATCTCCGGGTCACCAAGGCGCTGGCCCAAGGAATTGCCTTCATTCGCAACGAGAAGGAGAAAACTCTCGAGATCCTAGGGGGACAGGTCGCGGACAGATTGGGGATCAAGGATGACGAGGAATTGGAAGCCTATCACGGAAGGCTCCTTAATATCCTGAATCCGGGGCTCTGTCCTAACTACGATTCTTTATACAACGCCTATCGCATCGCTGAGATCGTTTATCCTGGTCTCAAAGACCATGGCAATCCGGTAAAGCTCTGGGACCTCCATTTCGTGCGCAAGCTGGAAGCGGAAGGCTTCTTCGAGAGCCTGCAGCACTAGCCCCGGTTCTTCCAATCGGGCAAAGGAAGGCTAAGTAGAAACCTAATACCCGGGCCGTTGGTGCCGTTGGGTATTTGCACCTGCGGTGCAGGACGTCCGCGGCCTCCTTGACTCCTCGGGACCTGAGCCTTCCGGCCGTTCGCAAGAAGTCGCTACCACGGGGGCCGCCTCCCAACTCTCCCCAAAACAGTCATACCCATGGCAGGGCCTGACGTGCTTTTTACCCCGTGGAGTAACCTCTCGGTTGAAGCTATTCCGCTCATCCGTGGATACTACTCCACGGGGTGAACATTCACAGCGTCCGGCCTTCAGGCTCACCTCCCTCGGAACCGCTCTGTCCATTACCGCAGTCGCTACAAGGAGAGGCGATGGGGGCGTGCCCCGAAGCAGGGAGACGTCCGACTCGAGTGGTTCTGGAGGGATTGCTGCTCGATGAAGGTAATCCGGGGCCTCAAGGCAATGGCCTAACGGCGACCGCATGTGGGGCAGGCCAACAAAGCCTCTCTGTTGCTTGGGGAGCGACACTTCCGGCCGCGGCCTCCAGCCTCGTCCCCTCCATCCGAGCTACCCTCCATCAACCGTAATCAACAGCCGGATGGGTTCGGGAAGGAATACTGCGGTGGATAAGCCAAAGCGGGGTCTCAAGGCGCCAGGCCATCGGGGGCCGGTGAGGGGGGTTCCCTTAAAGGCTCCCGTCTCGAATGACCTTTCGCCATACCCGGCAAGAGTGGAAATTCGCTGCCAAATGTGGCACATAAGAGACACGCGTAGAATGTAATTGGTGCGAAAGGGGGGAATCGAACCCCCACGGGTGTTACCCCACAGGATCCTGAATCCTGCGCGTCTACCAAGTTCCGCCACTTTCGCATGGCCCAGGCAGGTCCCTATATCTTATCCAGAGATGCAACCTTGTCAAGACGAGGCGAAGAGAGTTCCAAAGGGATAAGAGAAAATGGCTAAGATACTGCTGGTTACGCCCGATGCGACTCTTAGACAGGCCATCCGATTATTTCTCTTCCCCGATCATGACGTTTTTAGTTTGGCACACCTCGGGGGGGCCGATGCCGGCCACCTTGACGCGCAGGACCTGTGGATCATCGGCGCGGCGGCGACATTGCCCGAACGGGAAGGGTTTTCGGAATTGATACGTGGTCTGGAAAAAAGGCGGGGTCCCGTAATCTGGCTAGAGGAAGAGGGGGTACCGTGCCCCGTCAAGGGGGGGCGGATCTTCCCTTTGAAGATGCCGCTCCATAGGGAGTCCTTTCACGCAACTCTCAAGGGCCTGCTGCCGGGAGCAGATTCAACCGCAGGCAAGGGAGCGTTCCCGGTGGCGCCTGCAGCGGCGGAAGAAAAATCGGCACCCAAGGGGCCGAAGGGGAGTTCCCGGCGCCCGAGGGATGAGGCCAACCCCATTGATCTCGTAGAAGTCGTCGACCCAGGAGAGCCCGGTGAAAAAGGAAGCAAGGAAAGCCGGTGAAGGGCGCCATGAGCAGGCAACTGGATAAGGCTTACTCCCATCATGACGTCGAGGCTCGTTGGTATCCTCACTGGGTGGAGCACTTCAAGCCCTCTCAGCCCGCCACCCGCCCGTTCTCCATGGTCATCCCGCCGCCCAACGTCACGGGTTCGCTCCACATGGGTCATGCCCTCAATAACACCCTGCAGGACATTCTCTGCCGTTACAAACGCATGGATGGCCACAGTGTCCTATGGGTGCCTGGGACCGACCACGCCGGCATTGCGACACAGAATGTGGTGGAGCGCCAGTTGGCAGGGGAGGGTACGGACCGATGGCGGCTGGGCCGGGAAAATTTTATCCAGCGGGTTTGGAAGTGGCGCTCCGAAACGGGGAGCACGATACTCAATCAGTTAAAAGCCTTGGGGGTCTCCTGCGACTGGAGCCGCGAGCGCTTTACCATGGACGAGGGTCTTTCCCGGGCCGTACGGGAAGCCTTCGTCCGGCTTTGGCGGGAGGGGCTCCTGTATCGAGCGCAGCGGCTCATCAACTGGTGCCCACGGTGCAAGACGGCCTTGGCGGACATCGAGGTCGTGCACGAAGAGGCCGGTGGTCACCTCTGGCACGTCCGTTACCCCTTCGACGATGATCCTTCCGAAGGGTTAATTGTCGCCACCACGAGACCTGAGACAATGCTGGGAGACACCGCGGTGGCCGTGCATCCCGAGGACGAGCGCTACCGGCGTTACGTCGGCCGGAATCTCCGGCTCCCTATCGCAGGGCGTCTGATCCCCGTAATTGCCGACGCCTACGTGGATCCCCAGTTTGGCACCGGCGCGCTGAAGATCACGCCGGGACACGATTTCAACGACTTCGAAATCGGCCAGCGACATGGATTGGAAGTTATTGGTATTTTCGACGACGACGCACGTGTTCGCACATCCGCCTTCGGCGATCTTGGAAAGCGGCTCGAGCGGTACCTCGGAAAGGAACGCTTTGAAGCCCGGCGCATGGTCCTTGAGGAGCTCAAGGAAACGGGGGCCCTGGCCAAGGTCGAGCCATATGGCCTCGCGGTAGGACATTGCTACCGCTGCCACACCATTGTGGAGCCCTACTTGACGCCCCAGTGGTTTATCAAAATTCAACCCTTGGCGGAGCCCGCCATACGGGCCGTTAGAGAAGAACGCATCAAGATCGTCCCGGAAGGTTGGTCCAATTCCTTTTTTGCCTGGATGGAAAACATCAAGGACTGGTGTATCTCCCGCCAGATTTGGTGGGGTCATCAGATCCCCGCCTGGTACTGTAAGACCTGCGAGGCAGCGCATATTCAGAGCCAGGGGGGCGGTGGTGCCGCGTCGGAGTTTGTTCTGGATCACGAAGCCCGGCCCATTGTCCAGTTCGAGGCCCCCAAAGCCTGCGACCGGTGCGGCGGGAGGGAATTCCTGCAGGACCCCGACGTTCTGGACACATGGTTTTCTTCGGCCCTCTGGCCATTTTCCACGCTGGGTTGGCCCGAGGAGGGCGCGGACCTCAAAACTTTCTATCCCACTTCGGTGCTTGTGACGGGCTTCGACATCCTCTTTTTCTGGGTAGCCCGCATGATGATGATGGGGTTGAAGTTCATGGGGGATGTTCCTTTCCGCCATGTTTACATCCACGCCTTGGTTCGGGACTTGGAGGGCCAGAAGATGTCCAAGTCCAAGGGCAACGTCATCGACCCCCTGGATGTCATGGGCCGCTACGGAACGGACGCGTTCCGCTTTACGCTGGCGGCCCTCACGGCCATGGGGCGGGACGTCAAAATGGCAGAGGAGCGGGTTTCTGGCTACCAGAACTTCGTCAACAAGTTGTGGAACGCTTCGCGCTTTACGTTGATGAACCTGGGGGAAGGCCAAGGGGGCGCTTCGCCGGAAAAGACCCCGGGCGAGGGACTCAATCTGGCAGACCAGTGGATTCTCTCCCGCTTGACGGACACCATCGATCAGGCCCGGCAGGCCATTGATTCGTACCGGTTCAATGACTTTGCCAACCAACTCTACCAGTTCACGTGGCATGAATTCTGCGACTGGTACCTCGAGATGAGCAAGCTGTCACTGGCCGGCAAGGTCGGCGACAACGCCGAGGCGACCCGGCAGGTTCTCGTTACCGTGCTCAATCAGGTGGTTCTACTGCTCCATCCGATCATGCCCTTCGTCACAGAGGAGATATGGCAGGCCCTGGCAGGAGACCGCGGGACGTCGACCATTATGGTTCAACCCTACCCCAGAGTGGTCGAGCACTGGAGGCGGCCGGGGGTCGAGGCGGATGTTGCGTTTCTGACGGACGTCATTCGGGCCATCAGGAACCTGCGCTCGGAAATTAATGTGCCACCGCAGCGGGAAGTAGAAGTGGTTTTTTACGACGGCGACCGCGAGTCGCCCCGCAGGCAACAGAGGATGGATTTCTTAAAGGCCCAGGAGCCATACATCCTGGCGCTTGCGCGGGTGGGCTCAGTGGCATACGCGGCCGAAAGCACCGTACGTCCCAAGGCGGCGGCCACGGCGGTGGTGGGATCCACGGAGATCTTTCTCCCCGTGTCCGAGTCTATGAACCTCGTCGAGGAGGAGACGCGGCTGGGCAAGGAAATGGGTAAGGTCGAGGTGGAGCTGGCGCGCACCAAGAAGAAACTGGACAACAAAGAGTTCCTGGGCAAGGCCAAGGCGGAGATCATTGATAAAGAAAAAAAGAAGGCGGAGGAATACCGCGACAAGCTGCGCACCCTAGGCCTGAGCTTGAAGCGTATACAGGAACTGCGAGGCCGAGGGAGTTCGTAGCCCATGGAAATTTTTCTCACCTCCCGGATCGAATCCCTTGTGAAAGCGGCATTGGAAGAGGATATCGGTGCGGGGGACCTGACCACGCTACCCACCATTGCGGCTGACCTGTGCTCCACGGCTCTGTTCCGTGCCAAGGAGGAATGTATTGTGGCGGGCCTGCCTCTCGTGGCGCGGGTCTTTTCCCTTCTCGACGGCAGGGTGGTGGTCCGGTTGCTCCGTGGAGAGGGGGACCGGGTAAATCGTGGTACGGTGGTGGCCGAGGCAGAGGGGCCCACTCGGGCCCTGTTGATGGGGGAGAGGACGGCCCTGAACTTCCTGCAGCGCCTGTCGGGAACGGCCACGTTGACACGGAGCTACGTGGAGGCCGTGACGGGGTTTCCGTGCAAGATCATAGACACGAGAAAGACGACCCCGGGGCTTCGAATACTGGAAAAGTACGCGGTGCGTGTCGGAGGAGGGACGAATCACCGCTGGGGTCTTTACGACGCTGCCTTGATCAAAGACAATCATATCGCCGCCGCTGGCTCCATCGCCCTGGCGGTGCGGAAAGTCCGGGACCAGGCACCTTTCATGACCAGGATCGAGGTCGAATGCTCGGACTTGATCCAGGTCCAGGAGGCGCTGGATGCCGGGGCCGACGTGATCATGCTCGACAATATGGAGGTCCATGAAATGGCCCGGGCGGTGAAGCTCGTGAACAGGAGAGCGTGGGTGGAAGCTTCGGGGGGCATCACGATGGAGTCGGTGCGCACGGTGGCTCAAACGGGGGTGGATTACATCTCAGTGGGGGCCCTGACCCATTCGGCGCCGGCAGTTGACTTCAACATGAAACTTGCGCAGGATGCCAAGGGCCGTTCCTGAGGAACCGCCTGTCCATCCCCAGCGGGCTGCCATGCTTATTCCATCTCTCTCTCCGGACGCCATCCAGAAGGCCTTAACATCCCAGCGTTTAGGGAAAAACATCCATTGGTTCGAAACGGTCAACTCTACCAACGTGCAGGCGCATGCTCTGGCGCGGCAGGGCGCCCCGGAGGGTGACCTGGTGATTGCAGAAGAGCAGACTCATGGTAAAGGTCGATTGGGACGGAATTGGTCGTCGCCCTCCCGACTCAATCTCTACCTTTCCCTTATCCTGCGGCCCAATCTTCCGCCCGCGCATGCTCCCCAGATTACCTTGATGGCTGCCGTAGCCGTAGCCGACACGGTGCAGTCCTTCGGCCCCTTTCCCCTGGAAATCAAGTGGCCCAACGATGTCCTGGTGGGCGGGAGAAAGATCGCGGGGGTGCTAACGGAATCTTCGAGCGATGGCACAAGGGTGTTTTTTGTCATCCTGGGGATCGGTGTGAACCTCAACTTTCCCAGGGAGCAGATGCCGGAGGAGATTCGCGACAAGGCTACCTCGCTCATCGAGCTTATGCAAAAACCCGTGGACCGCAACGCTTTCGCGGGGCGATTGATTCACAACCTGGATCAATGCTATGGAAGCCTCGAGGCGTCGGGATTTGATGAAATCGCACGGCGGTGGGACGGCTATTTCCGCTTGCGAGGTGAACGGGTACGGGTGGTCATGCCGGAGGGGGACGCCTCGGGCCGTGCGGTGGGTATTGACGTGGACGGGGCCCTGATCCTGGAGGGGGAGGGGGGCAGGCGCGAAAGAATTTTGGCGGGGGACGTTATCCCCCAGGAGAAATCGTAACGTGCTGCTTGCCATTGACGTGGGGAACAGCCATATCGTCTCAGGCGTCTATGACGGCAGGAAGCTCGTCACCCATTGGCGTCTCTTGACCCAGCCGGAGCGTACCGCGGACGAATACGGCGTTTTGATATCCCATTTGACGGCCTCCCGCGGTGTCGCCTGTAACCAAATTGACGGTATTATCTTATCCTGTGTTGTGCCCCCCATGCATGGGACCATGCAGGAGTTGGGAAAGCGATTCTTCGGCATGGCGCCGCTCGTGGTGGGGCCGGGCGTAAAAACGGGTATGCCGGTTTTCTATGACAGCCCCAGGGACGTGGGGACGGACCGTATCGTGAACGGCGTGGCTGCCTACGAGAAATACAAGGACGCTTGTATCGTCATCGACTTTGGCACCGCGACGACCTTCGACTTCATATCCAAAAAAGGCGAGTACCTGGGGGGGAGCATTGCACCGGGTCTCGTCATTTCCACGGAGGCACTGGTGCAGCATGCCTCCAAGCTGCCCCGGGTGGAGATCGCCAAACCGAAGGAGGTGGTGGGCAAGAACACGGTCCACTCCATGCAGTCGGGAATTTTTTTCGGCTACGTGGCCCTGGTGGATGGCCTGGTGCAGCGCATTCAGAAGGAAATCCGGGCCCGTGCGAAGGTCGTGGCCACCGGGGGGCTTGCGTCTCTGATTGCGCCTGAGTCCAGCACCATCGAAGAGGTGGACGAGTTTCTAACCTTGGACGGATTGAGAATCATTTACGAAAGGAACGTGGTGCCGGAGAGCAAAAAAACGGCTCAGTAAACAATCGCAATCTCAACAGGAAAGAGGTGAAGTTATGGCTCAAGTAGAGATCGACAGGCTTCGCAACGTTGGGATACTGGGTCAGGGAGGAGTCGGAAAAACCTCCCTGGGGGAAGCCCTGCTGTTTTTGGCGGGGGCCACGCCGCGTCTGGGACGGGTGGACGACGGTACTTCAACTTTTGATTTCGAGCCGGAAGAGGTCAAGCGTAAAGTCACCATCTCTTCGGCCTTCCATTCTTTAACCTGGAACAAAGCCTCCATTTCCTTAATCGATACTCCCGGCTACGCACCCTTTCTTCCGGATGCCATACAGTGTATGCGGGGTTTTGGAGCAGCGGTATTTATGCTGCATCCCTCCTCCGGGTTCAAGGTGGAAAGCCAACGCCTCTGGGGCCATGCCGATGAGCTGCGTGTCCGGCGGCTTTTCTTTGTGAGCAAGTTGGATCGGGAAGAGTCCCCTGATGTCGTTCAAGCCGTGGACGAGATCTTGAACGGCTTGGACGTCAAGGGGGTTCACCTTCAAGTCCCCATGGGTTCGGGGGACGGCATCAAGGGCGTGGTGGACCTCATTGGCATGAGGGCCCTCGTGTTTGACGGGAACGGTGGTCAATTCACGGCAACGGACATACCCGCGGAACTGGAAAAGAAAGCCCAGGAAATGCGCCTTCGCCTTGTGGAAAGCGTCGCGGAGACGGATGACAAGCTCCTGGAAAAGTACCTGGAAGGACGCGAGCTCGGCGCTGAAGAGATCCAGCAGTCCTTGAGACAGGGGATACTCCAGGGAACGCTGTTCCCGGTTCTTTATGGTTCCCCGGCGCGGCTCATCGGAGTCCCGCAGCTCCTGGACGCCATGGTTGCCTATCTGCCCTCACCCCGGGAGGAGGGCGAGGTGCGCGGGAAGCACCCGGTGACGGGCGAAGATGAGACGCGGTCCTGCGACCCGGGGGCGTCCTTTTCTGCCTACATTTTCAAGACCATCATGGACCCCTTTGCGGGTAAGCTTTCCATGATGCGGGTGGTTTCCGGCAAGGTGAGCGCGGATTTGAACGCGTACAACTCCAACAAGCAGACAAGGGAGAAAATGGGCCACCTCTTTACCCTGGAGGGCAAAAAGCAGGTTGCCGTAGCCGAGGCCGCGGCCGGCGAGATCGTGGCCGTGGCCAAGCTCAAAGACGCTTCCTCCGGAGACACCCTTTGTGAAGAGAAGGCTCCCATTCAGTTTGCAGGGCTCATCCACATCCCCCCTGTCATTTCCTTCGCTTTGGAGCCCAAATCCAGGGCCGACGAGGACAAAGTCCCCCAGGGGCTCCACCGCATTATGGAGGAGGACCCTTCCATCGAGATGCATCGGGACACCCAGACCCGCGACTTCATCCTCTCGGGCATGGGACAGCTCCACATCGAAGTGATCGTGGAGAAGCTGAAGCGGAAGTACGGTGCCGAGGTGGAACTCAAGGCGCCCAAAGTCCCGTACAAAGAAACCATCAAGGCCAAGACCTCGGCGCAGGGGAAGTACAAGAAGCAGTCGGGCGGCCGGGGTCAGTACGGCGACACCTGGCTCGAAGTGGACCCGCTCGCCCGCGGCAAGGGTTTCGAGTTCGTCGACAAGATCGTGGGTGGCGCCATTCCACGAAATTATATCCCCTCGGTGGAAAAGGGGGTCCGGGAGGCCATGGAGGGAGGGTTCGTTGCCGGATATCCCATGGTGGATGTCCGCGTGACCCTGTACGATGGTTCCTTCCACGAGGTGGACTCTTCCGATATGGCCTTTAAGATTGCGGCCTCCATGGGTTTCAAAAACTGCATGGAAAAGGCCAAGCCCATCATCCTTGAGCCCATCATGTCCATGCACGTCACCATCCCGGAAGAGTGCATGGGAGACGTCATCGGGGACCTGAACGCCCGGCGGGGGCGCGTCCAGGGGATGGAGGCCAACGGCCACAGCCAGATGATCAAGGCGCAGGTTCCCATGGCCGAAATCCTGAGATATGCCCCGGACCTGACCTCCATAACCAGCGGCCGGGGTGAGTTTCAGATGGAGTTCTCCCACTATGAAGAACTTCCGGCTCACCTGGTGGAAAAGGTGGTCAAGGAAGCCAAGGTGGCGGAGGTAGCCCAGGAAAAAGGCTAGGGGTGCTGCCAGGGAAAGAAAACACACTTTTATTCATGGCAAAAAACTTTGAAAAATTTCAGGCGAGCCTTCTCTACTGCAAGCGGTGCGGTCGCGCGATGCCCGTGCGGGAACGCCTATTACTGGTCTTGCCCGATGGCGAACTGTATAATTACACTTGCCAGGGATGCGGTACGTCCGTGGGGTCGAGGACGGAGCGCCCAACGTCGGACCCTGGCCCTATCCTCGGACGGGTCCTGAAGTAGTCACCTGGGGGCACGAGGTAAGAATTCAATATTGTTTGACAATTAATGAGGCCCGGCCATTTCCCGCTTGCCAAAGGACCTGGGCATTGACAACGGGCGTGTTACGTTTACATTAGAAGCCGGGTGCATTCACAATGGTAATCTATAACTTGTTGTGCAAACAGGAGCACCAGTTCGAAGGTTGGTTCCCCAGTGCCGAGGGGTTCGAGGAACAGCTTCGCCGGGAGCAGGTCTCTTGCCCGGTGTGCAGCAGCACCGCGGTGCAAAAGCTTCCCCACGCCTGCGCCGTGCACACCAAGAAGGAAGAGGCTCCACACCGCCGGGAACAGGTCCGGCCCCGATCTCCTGCCGAAGCCAAGGAACTTCTCTTACGCTTGCAACACTACGTGCGGGAAAACTTCGAAGACGTCGGCCCTAGCTTTGCCGACGAGGCCCGCAAGATGTTCAAAGGCGAAGCCGAGTCCAAGCCCATCTACGGCACGACCGAGCCTGCGGAAAAAGAAGACCTCGACGCTGAGGGCGTTCCCTACATCACCCTGCCCAAGCCCGAATTGGACAGCTGATAAGAACTCGCCTTTCGTCTCCGTCCTCGTCTCACCCCGCATTGGTTTGACAACAACCCCCGGGCTCTGGTACGTGAAGGCCATGAATCTAGACACCAGAGAAATCCGTAACGTCATGGGCCACTTTACCACCGGTGTCACCGTCATTACCACGAGAGACAAGACGGGGACTCCCTTCGGTCTTACGGCCAATGCCTTCAGTTCTCTTTCCCTGAACCCTCCCCTGGTTGTGGTGTGCGTTGACAAGACGGTGCAGTGCTACAGTTGCTTTGACGAATCCAAGGCTTTTGTGGTCAACATCCTGAGCGAAGACCAGGAAGATCTTTCCCGGCGATTCGCTACCAAGGGGATTGAAAAGTTTGAGGGACTCTCCTGGCGCCCGGGGGAATTAGGCGTGCCGCTCCTGAACGGCGCCATCGGCCACATCCAGTGCCGAGTCACCTCCAGTTATGAAGGCGGGGACCACACCATATTCATCGGGGAAATTATCGCCGCTGCGGCCCAGGGTGATCGACCCCTGCTGTTTTTTAAAGGCCAGTACCAGAGGTTACCCGTGCCCTAGAGATCGCGCCGCTGCTCGGTGGCGTTCCCCGAGGGTACAAATTCCGCTCCCTTTACTCCTGCCTTCCCAACCCTTGGCGGCCCACCGGGTCAAGGGAGTTTTCCAGGCTCCGAGACCTGGAGACCGGTCTAAAGTCCCTTGCGGTTGCTTAGGAATTAAAGTAATTAGACAGACCGGAGCCGGACAACCTGTCTTCGGGTTCTTTAGGCCTAGAAGTTTGCCTGTTCAGGGAGGATGCCCCGATGTCGATCTCAAGCGAGGCTTTTGTGAAGGAGATTCAGCAGATGGTCCGTAAAAAGCACTCTAAAGATCATCCCGTGATGGGTATGATCGAAAAGGGAGAGCTATCCCGTTCGGCCTTGAAAGGGTTTGTGGGTCAGTTCTATTTGTTTTTCCCCAAGCCCTTTCCCAAGCCTATTGCGGCGATGCTGGGCCGGTGCCCCGAGGACGCGGTGCTGGAGAAGATGTGGCTGGACAACGTCGTGGAGGAGGGCACGGGCGAGCTAACGGGAACGGACAGCCACAAGGGACTATACATCCGCTTTGCCACGGTCTGCGGCTATACCCGCGAAGAACTGGACAGCGTGCGGCCCTTGCCGGAGACCCAGGCCTTTCTCGATTGGCGCGAGCTCCTGATCTATCAGCGGACCTGGCTCGAGCTCTTTGCCTGCCAGGGCTTTTGCCTCGAGGGTACGGCCAGCGAGCGCATGGCCAGAATCGTCCACGGTTTGACCCAGCACTACGGCTTTAAAAAAGACTCGGAGGATATCCGCTACTGGGCGCTCCACATGGGCGTGGACGAAGAGCACATGCGGGTGGGCCCTGAGGCGGTGCGAAAGTACGCGGTTTCCGACGTGCAGCAGGAGCAGGTCAGGGCGGCGGTGCAACAAACGCTGGATATTTTCTGGCTGGCCTTCGATGGCATCAAACGGGCCTTCGTGGACGAGGATCCGCTGTACGCTCCCTGGAGAAACTCACATTAAAAGGGCGCGGGCGCTTTTATGGGAATGGTCGATCTTTCCAGAGTGATTTACGACGGCATGCCGAAGATCCCGGTGCTCCCCGAGGTTCACGTGCGGCGCTGCTTTAGCCTGGGCCAGGGACACGCGTTGAACGTGACTGAGATATCGCTGCCTTGCCATGCCGGCACCCACGTGGACGCCCCGGTGCATATCGTGGCCGACGGCAAGTCCATCGAGGAGATGCCCCTGGAATGCTTCATCGGACCGGGGGCGGTGATTGCGGTCAAAAAAGGGGGAGGGGAGGATGTCACTGCAAGGGATCTGGAGAGCTCGGGGGTGCCGGTGGCCGCCGGTGATATTTTGATGCTGTTCACGGGTTGGGACGCCAAGTTTGAAAGCGCCGACTATAACCTGCATCCATATCTCTCCGTGGACGCGGCCCGGTGGATCGTGGAAAGAGGAGTCAAACTTTTCGGTATCGACTGCATCACCGTGGATCTTCCCACGCCCTTGCGCCCGAAGAATTTCACCTTCCCCGTGCACCGGACCTTGTTGGGACACGACGTGCTCATCGCCGAGAACGTCACCAATTTGGCGAACATCGTGGGAAAGAAATGCCGGATCTTCGCCCTTCCCATCAAGGTACAGGGCAGCGACGCGGCCCCTGCCCGTATCGTCGCGGAAGTCCTGGATGGAGGACAATGAGCGGAAGGAGTTGGGTCCCCTATGCCCTTGGAGAAGCCCGTTAGCGGTATCATCGGAGCCTGCCTGACCCCCTTCGGGGAAGACGACCACGTCAACTTCAAGGCCTTGGAAAAGGAAATCGAGTTTCTCGTGGCCGATTGCGACGCCATATCCATCGCAGCGGTGGAGGCCGCAGAATACACCATGCTGACCCTGGAGGAGAGAAAGGAACTCGTCCGCATCGGTACGGAAATGGTCGGCCGGCGCGTACCGGTGCTAGCCGGGTGCTCGAATCCGTCGCCCCGGGAGGTCATCGAGCTGGCCGAGTATGCGGCCAAGGTGGGGGCCGATATGGCGCAGGTGTTGATGCAGCTTCGACCGTGGGGCCAGCAGCCCACCATTGCGGAAATCGTCGAGTACTTCACCCAGGTGGCTTCCGCCAGTCCTCTTCCGGTGGTGGCCTACCACAATCCCGGTCCCGGAGCCGATCCGCCCATCGAGACCTTCGTCAAGCTGAGCGAGTTGACCAACGTCCAGTACTTTAAGGAAAGCTCGCGGGACATCACCAAGATTACCCGTCTGGTGGAGCAGATCGAGATGGCAGGGAAGGGACATTACTTCACGACCATGCAGCCGCTGCTCTCCACCCTTGTGATGGGCGGCTCGGGGGCCACCATGCCCCCTCCGGGAACAAGGGTCGGGGCCCAGGTCGTCAAGGCCTTTCGCGAGGGGGACCTGGACCGGGCCAGGTACTGGCAGAGGTGTTTTTCCCTTTTCCCCGGGAAATGGGCGGCCTATGGGCTTCCCCCGGTAATGAAATCGGCCCTGAAGCACTTTGGTGTGGACATCGGAGATCCGGTGCGACCCTACACCCAGGTGACGCCGCGGGATCACGCCCAGATCGGGCAGTTTTTTCGCCAGATCGGACTCCTGGGTGACGGCGTCCCCGCCACCCTTGGCATCACGGAGGCCGTTGCGGGACTGGAAAAGGAGGATACCTTTCTCCGCTAGGATGGAACCTCCGCCTCGAAGCGAAGGACAGGGAATGGAAGTATCGGGTATGGCATGGCGATTTTTACGATGGCCGGTAGAACTGCTGAAGGCCTCCACGGATTCCCTTCTTGGGGTTTTGCTTCGCTGGACATCGTGGTTCGGGCGCGAACTCACCGATGACGGGAAGGCGGAGCAGCAAGCTTGGCGGGAACAACGCTTGAGAAACCTGCGCGGGCTGGGACTCGTCTCCCGCCGCAGGCATGGGCGCGGGGGGGGAGACTGACGGCATGTCTCATTGGGAAACGGTTCCAATGGGGCCGGGGAGCTGCCTGCGACGATGAGGAACGGTCGGGCGCAAATCGTCATTCTTGGGGGTGGCATAGGGGGCCTGGTGGCGGCGAGCAAGCTGGGCCGCGCCTTTGGCCGTAAGCACGACGTTATCCTCATTGACCGCCGTGAGGAGCACGTCTTCACGCCTTCATTCCTCTATCTTATGTTGGGCCAGCGCAGGCCCGAGGACTTGAAAAGGAAGCTGAGCACCCTGCAGCGGCGCGGGGTGAATGTAGTTCGCTCCGAAATTCTGGGCATCGAACCGGCGCGCCAGGAGGTGGTCCTCGAAAAGCAAAGTGTTCCCTACGATTACCTCATCGTCGCCCTGGGGTTGCAGACGGTGCCGGAGTTGATTCCGGGATTCACTGAAGGTGCCCATCACGCCTGGGAAATGGAAGCCGCGCTGAAGTTGCAAAAGGCGCTGGCGGGATTCAACGAAGGCCGGATCCTCGTGGGTGTTCCGCTGGGTCCCTATCGGTGTCCGCCGGCCCCCTATGAGACCCAATGGATGCTGGACAGTTATTTCCGCCGGTCCGGGCGCCGCGACCGTGTGGAGATCGAGTTTTTCACACGCGAACCGGAGCCCGCGGGTGAGGCCCATGACCCTGTAGTCTGGATGGACGCGGCAAGCAAGGCCCGCAATATCAAGCAGAACTACGAGTTCATCGTGCAGTCCGTGGATCCTGAAAAGAAGAGCGTTGCCGGTCTTTACGGCTATAAGCTCTCTTATGATCTCTTGTTTTTGATCCCGCCCCATAGGCCCGCTCAGGTCCTCAGGGATTGCGGCCTGGCGGATAGCGAAAACGGTATCCGCGTCGACTACGAGACCCTGGCCACCAAATGGGACAACGTCTATGCGATTGGCGATTGCGCGGACATGCCGGCGTCCAAGGCCGGCATGGTCGCGCATCAGGAGGCAGAGGTGGTCACTCACAATCTCGGGGTGGCAATCACGGGGCGGGGGCGCCCGACCAGCCTGAGGCTTCACACCCTGTGACTGCTGGCTTACGGCGCGGGTCGCGCCGTAGCAAATCGCACCATCTATCCACGCGGTTGGCCGCCTTTCGGGGTTCCGGTGTCACGCTCCTGGGGACCCTCCAGGGTTATTCACTGGGTGAAGATCGGCTTTGAAAAGTGGTGGCTCTGGCGCTATTTTTAGAGACCCGGGACCGGTTGACTTGGCGGTACGGAATGGACAATGATTGGGTCCTATGAGTAGGCAGTCGGGAAATCCTCGGCAGGGGAGTGGGCGACTGGCTGAAAACACCTGCAGTCACTGTCTTTACTTCGCGCCCCCTTCGAACAATCGCCGTCCATTGAGCGGTAACTGTGCGTACCATAAACAGTGGATCGAGCACGCCTCTCTAACGACCTGCAGCGAGATGAGCGCCAAGCCCCTGAGTCCCGCGGGAATTTACCGCCTGGTGTCCAACGATGATGTGAAGAAATGGGAGTATGTCCGAAGGGAAGAGCCCATAAGAACCCGGCTGTTTCTAGTGGGCAGGAAGCCTGAGGGAAGGGGGGCAAAAGGCCGGTAAGGACGGGGGAATGTGTCCGGATGGAAAAGTTTACATAATATATCTTATCAGACGTTATTTATCTCCCTCATTAATTTTGCTGTCCTGTTCGGTCGTTCCTGTTTTCGCCTTAAGTTCCTCGATGCGCATGTTGATCTCGGTCTCTCTACCCGTACCCGGAGAACTCGCCAGATAATCACGGTAAGCCTGGATCGCCTCGGCATTCCGGCCCAGAACAATATTGCAGCGGGCCTTTGCCAGGATGGCATCTTCCTCGCGGGGTCCCGAAAGCTTCGCGGCAAGGTCGAAATCAGCTACTGCCTGGTCGCATTGGCCGGCTTTTTCGCGGGCGTAGCCCATATCCATTAAAGCGGTCTCTTTGATGTAGACTTCGGCAGGATTGCTTTTAATAAGGGTTTCAAGGATCGGTATGGCCTCGGCAGGCCGGTTCAGGGCCATTTGGCTCTGGGCCTGGTAAAGCAGCGCCAGATCGCGATATATAGAGCCGCGCGGCGCGGCTACACGCCCGAACAGATCGAGGGCGCTTTCGTATTGGCCGTCGTGATAGGCCTTGAGGGCCGTCTGGTAGCGATCCGCGGCAAAGACCTCCTGACGGGTACGGTAGAGCCTCCATCCCCAGAACCCCAACGCCAATACGACCACCACCGCCACGCCGACAAGGATCCGGCTCCTGTGCTCTTCGATTTTGCGAAGGGCCCGGGTGCTCAGGGTGATGAACGGGTCAGGCTTTCGAAGCGCTTTGCGGGTAATTTTTTTTCGGGTGCGGAGCATCCCAGCGACGGTTAGAAGTCAGTAGACAAAAGTTCGGGCGGCAGAGGGTTGCGCTCAGGTCTTGTACTTGAAGTCCTCGGGCGACATCTTCTCCAGGATCTCGGCCCATTTTTCCTTTGAAACATTGGAAAAATCAGGCTCCTTGCCCTCCTCCGCCTGCTGAAGAATGCTGGAGGCCTCGAGCACGGCCTTGGCGACGTAAATGGGGCTTTTGGTCCTGAGCGCAAGGGCGATGGCGTCACTGGGACGCGAGTCGATGGTAAGTTGCTTGCCGGAGATGTTGAGGTAGATCAGCGCGTAATAGGTGTTCTCTTTCAGTTCCGTAATTTCGATGTATTCCACCGAGCCGCCGAGCTCCATCAGGGTGTTTTTCAGAAGGTCGTGGGTCATGGGCCGGGCCATCTGGATTCCTTCCAGCTCCGTTGCCATGGCCGTAGCTTCGAGCAGGCCAATCCAGATTGGCAAATTCAGTTTGTTGTCTGCATCCTTCAGGATAACAATGGGAGTCTTGGTGACCGGGTCCAAAGTCAATCCCCCCACGGCCATTTGTATGGAATCGCCTTTTTTCATTGTCGACTTCCTCCTTGGGGTAATTCGCCGACCATGGAGTTGGCCGAAGTAAGAGTGATTCGCACCTGGACCGTCTCGCCCATAAGGCTCTTGGGAGCCGCCACGTTGACGATCTTGTTGGTTCTCGTACGGCCCATCATCTGCCCTCTTCCCATTTTGGATTCCCCCTCGACGAGAATCTCGCAGAGGGTGCCGATCATCGGCCTGTTCTTTCTGAGGGTAATTTCCTTTTGTAGGTTTTGAACACGCGCCAGCCTGGACCTTTTTGTTCCTTCGGGTACGTCGTCGGCATAGAGTTTTGCGGCAACGGTTTGCGGCCTGGGCGAGTACATGAACGCGAAGATCTCATCGTACTCCATTTCTGTAACGATTTCCAGTGTTCTCTGGAATTCCTCTTCGGTTTCACCGGGGAAGCCGATGATGAGGTCCGTGCTGAGGGCGACGCCGGGACAGCGATCCCGCAATCGGCGGATTCTGTCCTTGTAATCGGCCAGGGTGTAGCCCCGTCGCATTCTAACGAGCACTGTATCAGAGCCCGATTGCACTGGCAAATGAAGATGCTCGCACAGCTTTTTGAGACTCGCGTAGGCCTCGATCAGCTCCGGAGAAAGGTCCTGAGGATGGGAGGTGGTAAAGCGGATTCGTTCCAGTCCCTCCACCTCATCGATGCAGCGAAGAAGCTCGGAAAAGGTGGGCTGTTTATTCAGCGCGCTTTTGCCGTAGGAGTTGACGTTCTGGCCTAGCAGCATGACTTCCCGTACCCCCCTGCTCACCAGCTCCCGGACCTCCTGGACGATCCTTTGGGTGGGCCGGCTGGTCTCTCTCCCCCGCACGTGGGGTACCACGCAGAAGCTGCAGACCTTGTTGCAACCCTGCATGATGGTCACGTAGGCTTTTGGGCCGCGCACGTCGGGGCGCCCTTCAATATCCTCCAGGTAAAGGGGGTCCCGGTAAAAGGCGGTCTCCACGGGCCGGCTTCCCAGGCGCCGCGCCTCCTCTACCATCGCGGGCAGCCGGTGGATGTTTTGGGTGCCAAAAACAAGATCCAGGTAGGGTATCCGGCGCAGCAGTCCCTCCCCTTCCTGTTGCGCCACGCAGCCGCCCACGCCAATGACGAGGCCTTCCCGCGAGGCTTTCAGTTCACGCCACCGCCCCAGGGCGCTGTAGACCTTCTGTTCCGCCCTGTCCCGGACGCTGCACGTGTTTAGCAGGATCAAGTCGGCGTCTTGCGCCCTGTCCGTAGGGGCATACCCGGCCCTCCGCATCACCTGAACAATGCGAGCCGAATCCAGCTCGTTCATCTGGCAACCGTATGTCTGGGTGTAGATCTTCAGCGTTTCCACGGCTTCTCACTTTCAAAAAAATTACCACAAGGGCAGAATGAAAACAATTATGTTTGCAATCGCCGGGCGCCCTTGTGTGGCTTGCCTTTCCCGTCTATAAAGCGATTCTTGAAGGAAAGGCAGAATCCGCTTCCCGTGCCCGGAAACCCATTTCATGCCCGTTAGCAGCCTTACAAAGAGCGCCGCAGTTATTCTCCCGCTGCGGTCCGCCTCCACGGGCGCCATCGAGCTTCTCATGTTCTCAGGACCGGCCCGGGAGGGCTTCCCCCATGGCCCGCCGGTCTTTCCTTCGGGCCGCGTGGTGCGGGCGGACTGTGATGCGCGAAGATTTCGCCGCTGCCGGGGACTGGACGCCGTTGAGGCACAGCGAATTCTGGGCCATCAGCGCGAGCCCGGGGTGGCTCTGGGGCACTGGGCGGCGGCGGTGCGGATTCTTTACGAAGCAACGGGGCACCTTCTTTGCACCAAGGGGAACCGTTCTCCCGCGGCTGCCCTTCCTCGCCGGGAGCGGACGGGCGGGCACCTAAAGCGCGTCGCGCCGCGGCGGCAATCGTTGGACTTCGACTCTTTCTTGGAAACGGAAGGACTTTCCTGTGATCTGAGTCGGCTTGCCTATTTCTCCCGATGGACGTCGGCGACTTCCCCGCCGGGTTGTGTTCGATACTTTTTGGCCCGCCTGGACTTCCCGGACGCGGGATTTCCTTTTGCGCGCCCTCGGGAACGGAAATGGGTGTGGACCTCCGCCGAGGCCGCCATGCAATGGTTTGAGGTAGCGCGGTCTCCCCTGAAGTTCCCAGCCTTTGCTTGCCTGCGGGCCCTGGCAGACTATGGCTCATGTGAGAGCCTGTGGAACGAATATGGCACCCGGAGCGGCGCTCGGGCGCTCTAAGGTAAGGAGGGAAATCGAAAGAGGTGATTGGCGTCGAACCGAGGACGCGATGCCTGGCCCTCAAGGTGAAATCTTTCACCTGGCAGGTCAGCACCCCGCATAGAACGGGAATTTGTTTTAGCCTATGAATGGTTAGGTGACGTGACGCATCAGCATGGTGCCTGCGGAAGTGACGATAAGAAACGTCAAGGCAAAAGCGACGCCGCGTCGACGGGGTAGCATCGTCAGCGGCGTCAGACCGGCGATGCCGAGCATCCACAGGATCAGCGGGACCATCATCCCGAGCCACACACCGCCCAGAGTGCAGGTGAGCAACCCCAGTGCCAGGCCCATGGCGTACCACTGGCACATGGGCTGCGCGAAGACGTCTTCGTTGGTTTTGCCCAGGACGCGGTAAAAATCAGGAGCCGTAGTGGCGGAAACGAACAGTCCTAGGCAAAACCCGATCCCGATTCCGAGCCATGTCCATGGACGTGGCCAGACATCCCATAACGGAGCATTGAGCAGAAAAAATAAGGTGGCGGCGCCGATCATGAACGCGGTGAGAAGCCAGCCAACGCTTTTCCTGGAGACATCAACGGGATGGATGTCGTGCAATACAAGCCAAACGGCGACAATGGCAAGCACAGTGGCTCGTGCCAAGACGGGGACATAGGCAAAAGGGTTGCTAAAGCTCCAATATAATAAAAATACAGCCAGTAGCAGAAGATGGGAGACGGAACGCGGCAGTTCGCGGTTCAGCATGAAGGTTTTCCAATTGAAGGTCAACGCGGAACCACGAGCTATTGCAGGCCTTACTTGGAACCGCCACCGGGGCACCTGGCGTTTTAAAAAATCATACTCGTCGCCGAATTCCTTTTCAAGAAACGATTCCTCTTTCATGATCCAGCTTCGATACACGGAAAAAATTACCGGGAAGTAAAGCAAATACAGAAACGGCATGCCGGCGAGAAAAAAGAAACCGAGGTCCATGCTGAGCTGCGCAAGGTAGTAGGGGTTGCGGGTATGCCTGTAGGGACCGCGCACCGTAAGGACCGTCTCGCGTTCGGAATAACCTGCCCTGGCAAGGTAACCCGCCGCCCAGCCGTGGAGAACCACCGACGCGATGACTAGAAGAGCCCCTGCGCCGAGGAGCACCGAGTCCGGCGGTGCGGCAAATAGGATAAGGCCAAGTTGCGCGATTCGTCTGGGGTTGGTCTTGTCCTTACGAATGCGAAGGCGCTTGGGTTCTGGGTTTGTGCCGGCCAAGGACGCAATGCCCTTATTCGGTCTTTTTAAAATCCGGTGCTGACGCCATTTCCCTGCTCATGGTCTGTTTACTCGGCAGCTCCGGCTTATGCTCCGGCAATGCGGGCGCCGTCAGGCAGTGGTTTTTTACGGCGAGAAAACCCGCCCAGTTGTACCACTTGAAAAAAATTTCCACCTGGTTGAAACCGCTCTGGAACAGCAGGTCCCGATTCTCATCGGCGGATAACGGTTTCAAGACGCCGCGGATGCTGTTGGCCTTTTCCAGAATCTGCTCCGGGGTAAAGCCTTGGCGCCGCTTGAAATCCCAGTAAAGTTCCGTCCAGATATCTTCAAGGCTGGAATGCTCGGCGCAGACTTTTTCAACAAAGAGCAACCCGCCGCCTTCGATCAGGTTCTGATAGATCCGCAGCAGGAGTTTTCTGCGTTCCGCCAAGGTTAGGAATTGCAGCGTAAATAGGGACGTCACAAAATTAGGCGGCGGAGAAAACTCGACATCTAAAATGTTCCTTCTATAAAAGCGAACATTCGGGCGGACCACCTTCTTTTTGGCTTCACTGATCATGAACTCGCTTAAGTCGTAACCGATGAACTGCACGTCGTCCTTTCCCGCGTGGGTGGTGGATAGCAGGTCGAGGGTTGTACCCGTGGAAGAACCCAGGTCACAGACGACGCTCTGATCGCGCACGAAGTACTCGCTGAGTTCGAGGACCATCCGCTGAATTTCCTCATAAAACGGCACGCTCTTGCGTACATGGGAATCGAACGCTTTGGAGACATCCTCATCAAATCGCCACTCCCCCGGCACCGCGGTGATTGTGTCATCCACCGCTCTTTTTGCCCGTTTGCCGAGGCCGTTATTAGCGACAGTCTTTGAATTCATGTTCCACCTTCAGGGAGCTACGGAATAAAAGCCGGAGACCACTGCCGGCGATTGCGTAGCCGGCACGCCATGCTTTACGTTCATTCGCATTCGCTATTTGAGTGTGCCAAGGTCAGAATCGGGGAGCTCCGCAATGGTGGCCCGCCGTTCAGTCTCGCCTCGAGCCGTCCTCACGGGCGCCCGCTGGACAAGGGAGCCATTCCATTTACCTACTGGATGCAGAGAGAATATCCGATAGCGGCCTATGATGTCAATGCTCGCTGAAGCATGGAGCTGTCCCAAAACGGGCCAGGTACAGGAATGATAAAGTTAAAAGGCGCCCGGCGCGTCAGGGGCTTAATGGATCAAAAGATGGAGCGGGTGACCGGGGTCGAACCGGCGACCTTATGCTTGGCAAGCATACGCTCTAGCCAACTGAGCTACACCCGCATCTGTTTTTTTCCTACACGAAAGGCGGTCCTTTGTCAATTTAGTCAGGAGTTATTGGTGGCGCTCTTTTGACGGATCAGATGAAAAAACTTTAGGTGGTAATTCACCGCTGACCACAGGCCGACCACGGTAGAGACCATGAGAAAGTACATGCCCACGACATAAAAGTCGAGGCCTAGGTACGAGTAGTGAAGCACCAGGGCCGCCACGGCAAAGACCTGCATGACGAACTTGTATTTGCCCAGCTCCTCGGCTTCGATGATAATTCCCTCGGTCAGGGCGATTCCCCGCAGGATCGTAACGGCGGTCTCGCGGCCCACGATGACCACCACCAACCAGGCGGGCACGTCGCCGCCGGGCCGCTGCATGGCAGCCAGCATGATCAGCGCGGCCACGATCATGAGCTTGTCGGCCAGCGGGTCGAGGACCTTTCCCAAGTCGGATACCATACCGCGGCGCCGGGCCAGGTAGCCGTCCAGGTAGTCCGTGGCGGAGGCGACGAGAAAAAGAGCTGCGGCGAAGGCGCTGGAGAGCCGGTCCGTGCCGGTCAGGAGGTAGACCAGGAAGGGAACCAGCGCGATGCGAAAGAGACTGATGAGATTGGGCAGCGTCCACATGAAGGCACTTTCAGTCAACGGCTCCGGGCTTCCTGCAAATCAAATCCCGTGAGAGCGGTGCCCCGGGCGCGGTAAAGTTGAAAGTACCTGAGTACCCGTTGCACGTATTTGCGGGTTTCCTCAAAGGGGGGAACGCTCCGATACCTTTCGACGGCTTTGATGCCGGCGTTGTAGGCGGCCAATCCCAGGCGGATGTTGCCGCCGAAGCGGTCGAGCGAAATCCGGAGATGACGGACACCGGCCCGGATGTTCTCATCGGGATCATGGATGTTCTCGACACCGTGCATGCGCGCGGTGGCGGGCATGAGCTGCATTAAGCCCCGCGCCCCTTTTCGCGAGACCGCATCGGGATTGAAATCGGACTCGACCTTGATAACGGCCCAGACCAGGTGGGGGTCCACTCCGTAACGTCCCGAGGCCGAACGGACCATGGACTCGTAGCGCTCCGGGGCGGTGCGCGTGGAGGGCGCTCCCGGATTTTCCCTCAGCACCGTGCGGTAGCCGGAATGGCTGGGAGCGTTGGTAAACGTCACAATGCCCCGCGAATCCCTGTAGGCGTAAATATCCGCCCAGGCGCCGGTGGCGGCCAGCAGGACCATCAGAATCGTGAAAATGGTGGCTTTTGGTCGCAAAATCAAGGCCTTATGCTTAGCTTTCGATCCGGAGACCCGTCACGGTCCCGGGATTCTCTTAGACAAGGCGCCTGCCCTACTTGGTGCCAGGAGTGGCTATTTCCGTGATTTTTCTGCCCTCCCTTGGGCCAACAGGCCCCGGGGCGCTCCGCGGCCCATCCGATTGACAACCGGATTTAGCCCGTGGTATCAGGGAGCGGCACCCAAATGAGATTGTAGCATGGCGGCGCGTCTTTAGGACACAGTTTTCTCAAACCCGTCCCCTGATCCCTAGCCATAAAGGAGAGCGGAATGGCGAGTAGCGGTCGCATCGATTGTCATATCCATTACATGCCGTCAGTGTTCGGCGATCGACTCCGTGAACACCTTGCAGGACGCAACGTCTTGAGGAATCTCGTTGCGTCCCGTCCGGCCTGGCGGGACCTGTCCGTTCATCAAAATCTCATGCAGAAGACCCATGTCGACATCGCGGTTGTGCTGCCGTATGCCACCGAGCTTATCCACGGCCTGCAAAGCTTGGGAGGTTCCCTCAACGATTCCATGGAGGCTTACAACCGGTCCATGTCCGAGGACCTGGCCGCCACGGGCGGCCGGATTCTAGGCGCCGCTGTGGTGGATCCTTTCGGGGGCAAGGACGCCATCGCTCAATTGGACCGTTCGCTCAAGCTCCCGGCCATGGTGGCCATCGGTCTGAACGCCAGTTACGAGGGCGTGGCTTTTGATGATCCGGCCTTCGAGCCCATCTTCCAGGTTGCCCGTCACCATGATGTCCCGATACTGGTTCATCCAAGCTCCGTTGCGCAACCCTGGATCGATACCCTCCGTCTGGACAACCTGTTCTTGCGAAGCGGGCTGGGATTTTTACTCGACGATGCCCTTTGTATCTTCCGCATGGCCATGAACGGGGTCCTGGACAAGTACCATGATGTCCGGTTCATGTTCTGTCAGCTCGGTGGAGTGGCGCCCTTCTGCTGCGGGCGTTGGGACTACCACCGGCAGCAGGCGAGGAACCTGAACCAGGGTCGCGGGGAACCCCTTCCCTCCTGGATTCATAAGAGCCTGGGCGAATACCTTTCCCGGCTCTGGCTGGATACCCATACCCAGGACCGCCATGCCCTCGCCCTGGTTATAGCGGAGGCGGGGGATCACGTCATTGTCCTCGGTGGCGACCATCCCTACACGCCGCCCGAAGGCGGCATTCCCTACGCGATGGCGGAAGTCGAGGCCATGGGGACGACCGCGGAAGTCAAACGCAAGATCGAGAGAGAAAACGCCTTAACCCTTCTCGGACCGAGGGTCCGCAAAATTGCCGGTGGAATGTGAGACGCGCCGGTTTCCCTCCCCGTCGCGGGGCGGGGGGATTCTCCAAGGAGTAGCCGATGACCGCTGAGGCCAACGCTCCCTGCGAAGACCTGAGGGATTGGATCGAGCGCTCACAAGAGATTGGTGAAATCCTATCCATTAGCGGAGCCGATCCTCACCTTGAAGTTGGCGCTCTCGACGAGTATGCTTTCCGGGAATTTGCCGGGGGCCCGGCCATTCTTCTCGACCAGCTGAAGGGCTACAATCCCGCCTACCGTATCCTGCTCAACCAGTTGACTTCCGTGCCGCGCATCGCCCTCACCCTGAACTTTCAAGATCCCGGGAGCAAGATGGACCTGGTCAGGCTGTGGCGCAAACGGGTGCAATCCGTGGGCCTGTTGCCTGTCGAGAGGGTAAATCATGGACCGGTGACGGAAAATATCCAGGAGGGGGCGGAGGTCGACCTGCTGCAATTCCCGGCTCCACTCTGGCACGAGGAGGACGGGGGACGGTATTTGGGGACCGGGAGCCTCACCATCACCCGCGACCCGGGGTCAGGCTGGGTCAATGTTGGGACTTATCGGGCCATGGTCCATGACCGAAACAAGCTCGGACTCTACATCTCGCGGATCAAGCACGGGAGAAGGCACCTGGAAAAATTCTGGGCCCGGGGCGAGGCCTGTCCCGTGGTCCTGTCCTTTGGCCAGGACCCGTTGCTTTTTCTGGCCAGTTCCATGCCGCTGCCGGCGGACGTGAACGAGCTGGAGTACGCGGGGGGAATACGGGGCAAACCTGTCAAGGTGATCCAGGGGGAATTGACGGGGCTCCCCATCCCGGCCGCCGCGGAGATCGTGATTGAAGGGGAAATTTATCCCAACGAGAGCCTGCCCGAAGGCCCGTTCGGAGAATGGACGGGATATTACGCCAGCGCTACCCGGGACGAGCCCGTGGTGCACGTGAAGAGGCTCATGCACCGCAACCAGCCCATCATCACTGGCGAGCCACCCCTCAGGCCTCCCAACGCGCACACCTTCTGGCGGACTTTCTTCAAGTCGGCGCTGATCTGGAACGACGTGGAGGCCGCCGGAATCCCCGACGTCAGGGGCGTCTGGCTGGATGAAGCGGGGGGGGCCAATCTCCTTATGGTGATCGCCATCAAGCAGCGTTACCCGGGCCACGCTCTCCAGTCGGCCGTGGTGGCATCCCAATGCGGGGCTGGCATTACCTTGAACCGCTACGTGATCGTGGTCGACGACGACATTGATCCCACGGACCGTGATCAGGTCCTGTGGGCCATGGCTACGAGGTCGGATCCCGAACGCTCCATCCAGATCTTGCGCCGTTGTTTCAGCAGCGCCCTGGATCCTGCGATTTCCCCGGAGCAACCGCGGCTTCACTCGCGGGCCATGATCGATGCCTGCAAGCCCTTCGAGCGGTTGCAGCAATTTCCTCCGGAAATTACCACCAACCACGCGATGTTCGATCAGGTGAAGGCCAAGTGGGGCGAGCGCCTTGAGGCCTATCGCCGCAGCAAGAACAATAGGGGTTAGCGGCCTTGTGAG
>Ga0326597_10000664_pt1 | contig 59652 bp, 59 predicted proteins | sample RVTome_12_FD_203789 | JGI IMG/M metagenome (GOLD analysis project Ga0326597, IMG submission 203789) | Soil microbial communities from uranium-contaminated site in the Upper Colorado River Basin, Wyoming, United States - RVT100D185 | ecosystem: Environmental > Terrestrial > Soil > Contaminated >...
GTTCTTCGCGTTGCTTCGAATTAAGCCACATGCTCCGCCGCTTGTGCGGGCCCCCGTCAATTCCTTTGAGTTTTAGCCTTGCGGCCGTAGTCCCCAGGCGGGGTGCTTAATGCGTTAGCTTCGGCACGGAAATCGTGAACCAATCCCCACACCTAGCACCCATCGTTTACGGCGTGGACTACCAGGGTATCTAATCCTGTTTGCTCCCCACGCTTTCGCGTCTCAGCGTCAGGTAAGGCCCAGAGAGCTGCCTTCGCTATTGGTGTTCCTCCCGATATCTGCGCATTCCACCGCTACACCGGGAATTCCACTCTCCTCTACCTACCTCAAGCCCTGCAGTATCGGGTGCAGTTCCGAAGTTGAGCTTCGGGATTTCACATCCGACTTACAGGGCCGCCTACACGCCCTTTACGCCCAATGATTCCGGACAACGCTCGCCCCCTACGTATTACCGCGGCTGCTGGCACGTAGTTGGCCGGGGCTTCTTCTGTAGTTACCGTCACTTTCGCTTCTTCACTACTGAAAGAGGTTTACAACCCGAAGGCCTTCTTCCCTCACGCGGCGTGGCTGCATCAAGCTTTCGCTCATTGTGCAAGATTCTCCACTGCTGCCTCCCGTAGGAGTCTGGGCCGTGTCTCAGTCCCAGTGTGGCTGATCGAGCTCTCACTCCAGCTACCCGTCGTCGCCTTGGTGAGCCGTTACCTCACCAACTAGCTGATAGGCCGCGAGACCGTCCTGCACCGCCGGAGCTTTCCCGAACACATCATGCGATGTGAGCGGAGTATCCGGTATTAGCCACGGTTTCCCGTAGTTATCCCAGTGTGCAGGGTAGGTTTCTCACGTGTTACTCACCCGTTCGCCGGTTTCCCTCAAGAGCAAGCTCTCGAGTTCGTCCCTCGACTTGCATGTGTTAAACCCGCCGCCAGCGTTCGTCCTGAGCCAGGATCAAACTCTCCATTAAGAGATCAAAACCACAAGTGGTCGAGATACTCCAAGGTGAGTTCGTGATGCAGCAGTCAAAGTCTGCGTGCATCGCTCTGCTCATTAAGGGTCTTACTGTAAAACTCTCCGAAGACCTTTCACGGTGATCCAGCCGAAGCTGGGCCGATCCCGGTCGACGGGGCTGCATCGTGTCGCCACGATGCGGCACTGGCTTTTGGCACCCTGTGCAGTTCTCAAGGAGCGTCCGGCGCGGCATGCGGGGTTCCGCCCGAACCGGGTCGGCTTTCCGCAGCGTCGAGCCGCTCATTTCTCCGCAGCCCGAAACGATCGGCAAGTGCCGGGATCGTCGCGGAAGTCGGAGGGCGCCGCCCGCGAAAAAATCGCGTAGCGGCGAGCCACGCACGTTACCGTGCGCGATTTCTGGTGTCAACCCACCGCTCAAGGCCGTCTCGGCCGGCTCGGCGGGCAAGGCGGGGAACACTACCCGACCCTGCGACCCCGTGCAAACCCGGGGCTGCGCACCGTGGTCCGCCCCGGCGGGGGTGTGGATTCCCACTCGAAGACAGGTGAGTGGTTGTCTCGACGCAGGGGGTAGCACGTACGAGACGACCGTCCGTGTCGCAAGTCAGCCTCATCTGCAGCGTGGGGCACGGCTCCGGCTCGGCGCCACAGGCGAGACTCGAGGCGAAGCCCGCTGCACAAGCGACGGTTACGGCTCCGGCAGCCGCCGCCGCGACGCAAGAACTGTTGTCGCTCTCGCAGTTCGTCGCGAGGGCGGCCGTCTGGTGGTCGAGGAGCTGGCCGTCATCCGTCGGGATGTTGACGTGCATCGTCCCACCGCGAATGTCGAGTTCCGCGACGAGCCGCTCGACCTCGGCGTCGGCATACTGTGGCATGGCGCTGATGACGATGCGGCCAGCCGTTGGTGAGCTGGCGTAGAGTTCGTCCAACCCGGTCACCCCGTTCTTGGCCACGACCCAACGGTGATCGAGCGCCTCGCCCGTGACCGCTGACATTGCCAAGGCGTCCACGACCGCGGCGGCCCGCGCGTCGCTCAACGGGCTCAGGCCGGAAGAGGACGCCGCCCCAAGTGCGCTGACGGACTCTCCATTCGCGGCTGGCATCCGGGGGCACGCGTCTCGGCCAAGTACCATGCAGGAATCCGCGCGGCGGATGTCGAACACTTCCCAAGCGACCCCGAGAGTCTCACGCAGAGGAGTCACCTGTGAACCGCTGGTCCAAGCGCACCGTCCAGTTGGCCGTCGTCATGGTTGCGGGGGGCTTCATCCTCATGGCCTTGGGATGGAACGGCGCAGCGAACTATGACAACGTCCAGCAGCAGTTCCCCTATCTACTGTCAGGCACGATCCCCGGCCTCGGCCTTGTCATGGCAGGGTTGACACTGGCACTCGTGCAGGAACTCCGGCGCGCCACCTCGATGCTCGACAGCAGGCTCGAGCACGTCACTGATGCCACCTCGGACCCTGCCGGTACCGTCGGCCCGACAGCGGTGCCCACCGACGGCAGTACGGTCGTCGCCGGCAAGACGACCTACCACCTGGCCACGTGCTCGATCGTGTCCGGCCGCACCGACTTGCAGGCGATGGCCCCCGACGATGCGGTCGAACGCGGCCTCGCGGCGTGCCGCATCTGCGAGCCAGCGGCGAAGGCGTCCTGACCGAGTGACCGAGTGTGTGACTGACGGCTGAGGCAGCGGACGAGCGTCAGCCCATCAGGACCTCGGACACGAGGCTTCGATCCGCCAATTCGTCACCGCGAAGTTCACGGATGATCCGGCCCTGCTCCATCACGATGGCGTGGTCGGCGACGTCGAGCGCACCGACGTTCTGCTCGATCATCATGACGGTGACGCCATCCGCGTTGATGTGCGAGACGATCTCGAAGACGTCCTTGACGATGACCGGCGCGAGACCCATGGAAGCCTCATCGACGATCAGCAGCCGCGGGTTCGCCATGAGGCCGCGCCCGATCGCGAGCATCTGCTGCTCGCCACCCGACAAGGTGCCGGCAAGTTGGGCACGCCGCTCGCGGAGCCGCGGGAAGTAGCCGAAGACGCGCTCCTGCTGCTCCGCCAGCCAGTCCTTGTGGTGGCGTTGTGTCCACGCGCCAACCTCGAGGTTGCGCTCGACCGAGAGGTCGGGGAAGACCCGCCGACCCTCTGGCACCAGCACGATCCCATTGGCAACGCACTGACGGGTGCCCCAGCGTGTGGTGTCCTGTCCGTCGAACAGGATCTGGCCACCCCAGGTTCCGAGGGCCCCGCAGATGTTCATGGCGGTCGTCGTCTTTCCGGCACCGTTGAGTCCGAGAACCACAAGGGTCTCGCCCGTCGCGATGGAGAAGTCCACACCATGGAGCACCGGAAGGCTCCCATATCCCGATTTCACCCCCGACAGGCTCAGCAGTGGCGCGTAGTGCGTGGGCATGTCGGTGGAGTCCTCGGATGAGGTCCGCACGTAGCCGGGGCTGAACGGTTCTTCCTTCGGCAGTACGGGGTCATCGGGTACGACGTCCATGACCGCCGTTTCCGCCAGATCGCCAGGCTCCTCGGAGATCTCCGCTGGCTCGGGCTCGGGCTCGGACGCCGGGGCGGGTTCCTCGAGGTTTTCGTCATCGACGGGCGACTGTTCGCCGGACTCGACCGGGTAGGCGTACCCGTCGTCGGCAAGGATGTACTTCACGTCGTCCTCGACGAAATACTCGGCGCCGTCCTCGTCCACGTGCCAGTCGACGGCGTCCGCAGCGACTTCCTCGGGCTCCTGAGGGGTGGCAGGGCTCATCGTTGTCTCCTCACGCCAGCGTCGCGGCGCCCTCGCCCATGTAGGCCTCGGCGACGTCGCGGTTGGTGCGTATCGTCTCCGGCTTGCCCTCGGCCAGGAGCTTCCCGAAGTTCAGGACGTACACGTAGTCGCACACACGCAGCATGAAGGGCACGTGGTGCTCGATGATCACGATCGTGATGCCCAGGTCGCGGCGCATCTCGATCAAGCGCCGCCCGAAGAGCTGGGACTCCTCGGGACCGAGCCCCGCGAGCGGCTCGTCGAGCATGAGGATGTCCGGGTCGGTCGCCAGGACGGCAGCGACCTCGACCTGCTTCAGGGTTCCGTACGGCAGGTTCGGGAGTCGTTCATTGGCGAGATGCGTCAGTTCAAGGTAGTCCAGCAGCGCGAACGCCCGATCCCGCAGCGTCTGCTCCTCGGTGAGTGTCCATGGCATCCCAGCGATCCCCGAGGCGATCCCGTAGCCCACCTTCTGGTGCTGGGCCACCAGGAGGTTCTCGAGGACCGTGAACGACCGTACGAGTCCCACGTGCTGGAAGGTGCGCCCGATGCCGAGGTGGACGCGCTGGTCGGGCCGGAAGTCGGTGACGTTCTCTCCCCTGATGAACACCTCGCCCGAACCTGGCTTGTAGAACCCGTTCAAGCAGTTGAAGAACGTCGTCTTGCCCGCCCCGTTCGGGCCGATGAGGCCCACGATCTCGTGCTCGTTCGCCTGGACCGTGACGTCGTCGAGTGCTTGGAGGCCACCGAATCTGATCGAGATGGATTCCGCGCTAAGAACCGGCATGGACCGAACCTTCCCCGGAGGTGGCCGGCGAAGGCACCTCGCTGCTCCGGAAACGCTTGAACGACAGCCACCGGTAGACGGGTCCGAACTGCTCAGCGATGCCACCCGGGTATTCGATCAGCGTGAGGATGAGCAGGGCGGCCGCGATGAGTGGCTCCCACAGTGCATCGATGCCCGCCCACAGGCAGAACCAACCGAAGAATCCGCCGAGCCCGATCCGCCCGCCGAGCCCGAGGGCAATCACCATGGCGAGGGAACCCCCGACCTTGGCCGCCGTGCCACCGTGTCTGTAGGCGTGGACGACCTTCTCGGCCACGACTCCCATGATGGCCAGTCCCAACAACAACTGCACCATTCGCGGAGGTGCGGTGGCGCACGTCAGCTCGCCCACGCCCCACGCTTCGTGCCCCGCCGAGAGCAGCGCAGGCAGGACCGCGAAGACGAACCCACCGGTCACGACGCCCGGACGGCTGCCAACGCCTCCGATCACGGTCATGAGGACGAACGTCAGCCCGAGACCGAACCCGAAAGTGAGAGGAGACACGATCTGCTCGATCGACGCGAACATCGCCCCACCGAGAGCGGCCATCCCGCCCGAGATCGAGAACGCAAGCAGTTTGTGGGCACGAACATCGATGCCCCAGGACGCGGCGACGCGCTCGTCGTCGCGCAGCGCCTGGATGGCACGTCCGCCCTTGGTTGCGGTGAGTCGCCAGTCGACGAGCCACGCCACGATGAGCAGGAAGAGCAGGAGGTAGGCATACGCGACGCTGCCTTGGGCGAAGGACGGGCGTGGCGCGGGCATGCCGCCTCCGCCGCCTGTGATGGCCGTGATGTTGAAGACCGTCCGCTCGACGAACAGGCCGTAGGCGATCGTGACGAGGGCGAAATACAAACCGCGGACGCGGAGGGCGACTGCGCCGAGACCCAGAGAGATCAACGACCCCAGAACGACGGCCATCACCATCGCCGGGATCCAGGGGATCGCCATCCGGTCCAGGAGGTAGCCAACGGTGAAGGCCCCGACGCCCACGAATGCCTGGTGCCCCAGGGACACCTGGCCGGCGTATCCGATGAGTACGTTCATCGACAGGGCGATGACGCCGAACGCCATCGCCTTCATGTAGATGGTCGGCTCGATCAGGACATGCGGCAGCCACAGCGCAATGACGAGCGCAAGACCGAGCACACCGAGGCGCGCGACCGTGCCGGGCCGGCTCGGCCGCCAACGGATGCGCGGATCCACCTCCAACGAGATCGAGGCCATCAAGCACCCTTCCCGAAGAGGCCTTGAGGACGAACGAGCAACACGATGACAAGGACAAGGAAGACGGCCAGGAACGGTGGCCCAGGGATCACGGAGTTCAGACCGGCAGCGAGCACGACGGAGTTCGAGAGGGCGAACACCACGCCGACGATCAAGCCGCCGACGACGGCGCCAACCATCGAGGTCAGCCCACCGAGCACGGCGCCGACGAGACCGGGGACGAGGAACGTTGCGGTCATCAGACCGGGCGTGATCTGCGCGAACACGCCGGCCCCCAGCAGGCCGGCCAGCGCGCCGAATGCACCGGCCGCCCCCCATGCGAGGGTGGACATCCCGCGCGGCGACACGCCGTACAGCTCGGCAGCGAACGGCTCCTGCGCGGTTGCCAGCAGCGCCACGCCGGCACGCGAGCGGAAGAACGCCGCGAGGGCAAGGGACACGCCGGCAAGCACGAGCACGACGAGGATCGTGTTCCACGGCACGACCTCGCCGCCGACGGCCAGACTTCCTGACCCGCCCAGGCAGCGGCCCGTCTCGCGCTCGAGTTGCGAAACGCACAGCGGGCCGATCTTGAACCCCGCCGGCGCCCCGCTGATGAAGCGGGGAAAGGGACGCGCGCGAGCCTCGAACGTGATCAGCTCCAACGATGTCAGGAAGAGCGTCAGCCCGGCCGTGGCAACGAGGCTGGTGACCGGGCTCGCGTCCTTGAGACGTTGCACCACGGCAACGTTCACGAGCATCCCGAGCAACGCCCCGACGACGATGGCGACCGCCGCATAGCCGATCAACCGCAGCGTACCTACCTGGGCGAGATCGAGATCACCGGCGAGATCGAAGCCGAGCAGCGCCCACAGCACGAGCAGGGCAGGAACGGTGCCCAACTCGCCCTGCGCGAAGTTGATGACCTTGGTCGACCGGTACACCAGTGCCACGCCGAGGGCGATCAGGCTGAACACCGCCCCGAACTGCAGTCCGTTGGTGATCGACGCCGCGAGACTGAACCCAAGAGGACGCCGAGTCGTGCTCATCTCGACGAGGATGATCACCAGGGCCGTACCTGCGACAGCGCCCCAAAGCAGCGTCCCCATACGCAGGCGTGACCTCTCCACATTCATCAGAGATTCTCTCCGGTCCGAGGCCGTCAGAAGGCGGAAACAAAGGACTGGAGGGTGACGTACTCGCCCTTGCCGTCGTTCTTGGCGCAGTCCGCTTGCACGACGTGCACCTGCTTGCCACCGAAGTGGTTGGACGGCGAGTACCCGATCTCGGGGAACAGGTTGGTCTTCAGCGACGAGGTCGACTCGGCGAGGTTGCGGTAGTCCTCGCGCGTCAGGTCGGTGCCGTACGTGTTGCCGTACAGGGTCAGGAACGCATCGAACTGCTTGTTCAGGCCCCACAACGCGAAGGCGAGGTCGTCGGCGACCTTGCCGTACTCGTCGGCCGCTTCGAAGAACGTTGGCTCGTTCGCATGGGCCCAATCCAGCGCAGGGAACGGCGAGAAGAAGATCCCCCCATCGACCGCGTTCGAGTCGCATCCGGTCGGCAGGATGGCGTTGAGCCCCATCGTGACGCCGACGCCGACGTACTGGAACCCACCGCCCTCGTTGGGTCCATAACCGTTCGACTTGGCCTGCTTCGCGAAATTGATGTAGTCCGTCGGCGAGCTGAGGATGTAGACGATGTCGACTTCGTCGTCCAGCGCCCCGGCAACCGAGGAATACCAGGTCGTGTCACCCTTGGTGTGCTTGATCACACCGTAGAAGTCGTCACGGATCCCAGCTTGGTCGATCCCGGTCTCGAAGCCCTCGATTGCGTCGTTGAAGTTCGGCGTGTCCGTGACGACCATCGCGAAGCGCTGGCCGGGGAAGTTCTTCTTCAGGTAGCTGGCCAGGAGGATCCCCTGCTGGCGGTAGGTCATCGACGCGGCGAAGTACCACGGATTGTCCGTCAGGCCCGCCTCGGTGACCCCGGCCGAGAAGTACAGGTACTCCTGGACCTTTGCCTGCGCACCGCAGGCCTGAATCTGGTCGGTGCCGCCGCCGCCGGTCACCAGGAACGACTGACGCGCCAGGTCACGGCAGACCGGACGGGCATCGGCCGGGTCGTATTTGTCGTCGGCGAACAGCACCTCGACCTTCGTGCGACCAAGGATCGTGCGCTTCTGCTTGTCGATCTCCCACAGCCAGTACAGGTCGCGTGCGTCCCTGAAGGACGTCGCCGGGATCGGGGCGGCGCCGGTCACCGGCGCGTGGACTCCAATGGTGATCGAGTCGGCGGTGACACCCGTCCGGTCGTTGCCGATGGGTGTCTGCGTCGCCGTCCCGGTCGTCGTGCCAGCCGACCCGTCGGTCGAGGTGTCCCCTGACGTGGTTCCTGACGTGGTTCCTGACGTGGCTCCTGACGTCCCTGATGTGGTCCCTGCGGTGCCCGACGTGGTCCCTGCGGTGCCGCCCGACGTTCTGCCCGTCGTGCCCGATGTCGTCCCTGACGTCCCAGAGGTCGTGGCGCCATCGGATCCGCCGGTCCCGACGGTGCCGGCCGTGCCGTCGGTGACATCTTCACCACCGGTGCCGGGCCCCTGTGGGTTGGCGACGATCGGCCCTTCCACGTGGATGCCTGGCTTCTGGCCGCACGCGGCGAGGACGAAACTGACCCCCAGAGCCACGGCCAGTATGCGAGTGGGGCGAACATTGCGCATCACGAATTCCTCGTCATGTCGGCGTTGAACGATGCGTCGATCAGACCTGCACCGAGGGCTGCACCATGAGCTGCTGACGTTCGATGAGTCGTGTCATCGCGCCGCCGCGGGCCGTGGCCGCCGCCGGCTCGGCCAGCAGCGACTGCCCCAGCATGTACATGCCCATGGCGAAGACCGGCACGAGGAGCCAGATCGCCCAGAACGTGCCCGGTTCGGCGACTGGGGCCATCGTAACGACTGGCGCTGGTACGCGGGCTGGCGGCGCCGTCGTGGGCGGTGCGACCTCGGGTGAAGCCGCCGCCGGCGGTGCTGCTGCTTGCGGAGCCGGAAACAGCGTCGACGAGGCCGGCGGCGGCGTGGTCGCGGGTGGCTGCTGCTGCTCATTGGCGACCGGAGCCGGTGGGGGCGGTGGCGGCGGTGGTGGGGCGCTGGCTGCGGCGACCTCCCAATCGGCCCGTGGGGGGATCGCGAGATCGAAAACGACCTGGGCGTTCTTCGACGTGTCCGGATCGCCGAAGGCGAGATTCGGCGCGCCGATCGGCCGCATGAGGAGGCCGAAGTCCGGAAGTGTCCCATCTGCCCATGCCCTGGCCGCGAACGTCAGGTCGAACGTCCACGTCTCCGTCAACGCGTCGTAGCTGCCGTTGCTCCCGTACAGGCAGTCGATGGCCACGTTGCCGTCTTCACCCGTCGGGATCTTGCTGTCAGGCAGTGCTTGGGGCGGTGGGGAGGCCTCGAAATCCTTCGTGAACGGACATGCCTCGACGCCGATGGGCTGCCGTACCGCGGGGTTTTCGCTCAGCGACTTCTCGAATTCCTTCTGGAACAGGTCCGGGTCCTGGGTGCCCGCTGCGAGGACGGCAGCCTGGACCGCCTGCCTGAAGGCCGGCGACTCGTACGAGTAGGTCTGGCCGGAATTCTGTTTGAAGGTCACGACGAAACTGTCGAAGCGGGCATCCTCGTCGATCTCGGGCAGCGCGACCTTGATGCCCGACTGGTAGCGGATGTTGCCGCCTTCGAACGCCATCGCAAGGGAGTCCGGCGGGACCGGCTGCGCGGGCTCGGCAGGCGCCTGGTCGTCGACGACGCCAATGTTGTCGGCTATGTCACCGCGCAATTCGTCCGTCTCTTCCGGGCAGAAGGCAGCACGGACGAGGCACAGGACGTTTGGAGGAAAGGAATCCGTCAGCGTGTCCGGTACGACGTCACTCGGTGGCGAGGCGAACAGGGCGATCTTGACCACGTCGAGCGAGGCCTGATCTGGTTGGGCCACCGCCGGGCTGAGTACCCCGAGTGCGCTGGCAGCGATCAGCGAGCCTGCAATCAAGACACCGCCCAACCGGCGAAGCGTCCGCGAACGCGGCTTCGTTCTCATCCTGCGTCCTTTTGTTCGTCCCCTGGCGCCAGGTTGACCTCGGCCCGGCGCGCGCTCCCATCTAGTGTGCGCTGACCGCGCGGGCAAAAGCATACATCCCATTGCCAGCAAGGGCATCATCACCCTCACCCCTTCAGGATAGACACGCCCTGAGTGGTAGTGGGGGTCATAGGGAGACATTCGACATCAGGCAGGTCGATTCCTGCCACGGCGGCGCCGCCACCTGGAGGGCAGCGCCGTCCCGACCCAGTGGGCAATCGTCGCACCTCGCCACCGTGGGGTCGCACGGTCCGCGCCCAGGGGCAGCGGTTCAGCTTCGGCGACCAGACACCGGCGCCCAACTAGGCTCGGTACATGGGCCATCTCCGACTACTGGTTGTCGTGGCCGTCCTTGCCAGCGCGTGTGGGCCGGTGGTCCGTTTCGACCTCGGCGACCCCGTCGACTTCGTGCAGCAACCCCAGACCGGCGAGGTCGTCGACATCGCCGGTCTGGTCATGGCCGAACTCCACGCCGAACAGGACCGGCGCGACGTCACACTCGACCAGGTCACAGACACGCTCGAGCAGGCGGTCGTCGCCATCGAGGACCGCCGCTTCCTCCTGCACCACGGCGTCGACGTCGCCGCAATCGCCCGGGCAGCGGTCCGCAACATCGAGGAGGGCGAGATCACCGAGGGTGGCTCGACGATCACCCAGCAGTACGTGAAGAACACGATCACAGGCCCGGCGGTGACGCTGGAGCGCAAGATCCAGGAGGCGGTGGCGGCCTGGCAGCTCGAGGACCGATACAGCAAGGACGAGATCCTCGAGCGCTACCTCAACAGCGTCTATTTCGGCAAGGGTGCCTACGGCATACGCGCGGCCGCCCGCCGCTTCTTCGGGGTCGAACCGGCCGACCTCACCTTGCCCCAGGCCGCCCTGCTCGCCGGGATGATCGCCTCGCCGTCGGGCTACGACCCCTACGAGAACCCCGAAGCGAGCAAGGCCAGGCGGAGCCGTGTGCTCGAGGCCATGGTCGACTTCGGCGTCGTCAGCCGAGCCGATGCCGACGCGGCCGACGCGGAACCGCTGGGGGTCCGGACGATCGCCCCGGACCGCTTCCAGGCGCCGTATGCGGTCGAGGAGGCCAAACGGATCATCCGCGACGATCCCGACGGGACGTTCACCGAAGCGCTCGGCGCGGACCCCGACGACCGGGTGGCGGCCCTGTTCACCGACGGCCTGCGCATCGTCACCACGATCGACCTCGACGTCCAGCGCAAGACCGAGGCTGCCGTGCTCGAGCAGATGCCGGCGGGAGCCCCCACGGCTGCCGTCGTCGTCACCGACCCGACGACCGGTGCGGTACGCGCGATCGTCGGTGGCCGGGACTTCTACGACGATGACGACCCCACGGCGCGGTTCAACCTGGCCACGCAGGGGCGTCGGCAACCAGGATCGTCGTTCAAGCCGGTGGTGTTGGCGCTCGCGCTCGAACGCGGGACCAAGTTGGAGGAGGTGTTCCCCGGCGGACCGTGCGTGTCCTTCCCCGACCTGCAGGTGCCGTGGGCGCCGTGCAACTACGGCAACACCGACTACCCCGCCATGTCACTGCGCGAGGCGACGGTCCGCTCCGTGAACACCGTCTACGCCCGACTCGGTGTGCGTCTGGGATCGACAGCCCTGCTCGAGATGGCCTCGACGCTGGGCTTCACCGGACTCCCCCAGGTCCCGTCCCTCGCCCTCGGCACGGGCGAGGTGACCGTCATGCAGATGGCCGGCGCCTACGGAACCTTCGCCAACCTCGGCACCTATGCCGAGCCCTTCCTCATCGACCGGATCGAGACGTCCGACGGCAAGGTCCTGTACCGCCACGATCCGGTCACCTACCGGGCGATCGAACCATCCACGGCCTACGTGGTCACCCAGGCCCTCCGGGAGGTCGTCCGGCGCGGGACTGGGGTGCGGGCCGACATCGGTCGGCCGCAGGCCGGCAAGACCGGCACGTCGCAGGACAGCGCCGACGCGTGGTTCGTCGGCTACACGCCCGATCTTGTCGCGGCGGTCTGGGTGGGGTTCCCGCAGAGCCGGCTCCCCATGGTGCCGCCAAACACCGACGAGGTCGTCGAGGGCGGACGGTTGCCCGCCCAGATCTGGCAGGCGCTGGCCTCCAGCATCCTCGCTGACGTCGAGCCGACACCGTTCGAGGTCCCCGACCTCGACCTCGTGGTGCTCGAGGTCGACATCACCCGCAACTGCCTGCCCAACCCGTACACGCCACCGGAACTGGTCCAGGAGAGGGAGTATCTGGCTGGGACCCAACCGACCGAACGCTGCAAGGAGCCGACCGGGCCTCCGATCGACGACGTACCGAACGTGTCCGGGCTGCCGTTCGTGGTCGCGGAGCGACTCCTGACGGACCGGGGGTTCGTGCTGGACGTGCGGCCGATCGCCTCGAAGCTGTACCCGCCGGGCACGGTGCACCTGCAGCGCCCGGCGGCCGGCGGGACGACCCGGTCCGAGGACGGCAACGCCGTTGTGGTCTGGGTTGCCGAGAACATCCGGACGTTCGCGCTCGTCCCGGACGTGGTCGAGGTCGGCGGGCAGCAGGCGATCGAACTGCTCGAGGAGGCGGGGTGGGTCGTCGAGGTCGTTACGGGCTGCCCACCAGATGGCTGCACGGGTTCAGGACGCGTCTGGACGCAGTCCCCCGCCGCGGGCGCACGCGAGCGCAACCATTCCCTCATCACGATCACGGTCGACCCCGTCCCTGAGTGAGCGTCAAGGCAGGCGTGGCGCACCAGGGTGGCGGGTGTAGCGGCTGACCGTCGGCTCGCCCGTCAGCCAGAACCGCCATCCCTTGTCCGCGGCGTGGCGTATCCCGACCCTTGGGCCGACGGCGATCCCGTCATCCGGCACTGCCGGACCGAGATGGAGGCGCAACGGAGAACCCGCGTCGAACAGGTCCAGGCCGTCGTGGGACCGGTCGATCCCGAGCGACTGGGTGAGCCGAGCGGGCCCCGCGGCCAGGGCGTCGGTCCGTACGCGGGGTCCCCGCCGCGCCTGAGCCGTGCCGGCCCCTTCGATGACCTCCCCCGCCCGCAGCAGGACAGCGGCCCCGACACCCTCAGGCTCGCAGACCACGTTCAGGCAGTGGTGCATGCCATAGGTGAAGTAGACGTAGGCGTGGCCCGGTGGGCCGAACATCACCCGGTTCCGGGATGTCGGGCCACGGAAGGTGTGCGACGCGGGGTCGTCCTGGCGGTAGGCCTCGGTCTCGACGATCCGTACGGCGACCCGTTGCCCACCGAGGTAGCTCTCGACGACAGCCCCGAGCAGGCGCGGCGCGACCTGTGTCGCGTGCCCGAGCAGCACGTCACGGGCCGCACTGCTCATGCCGACCGCTGCTGCTGGATCCAGGCGAGGAACCGGTCGAGGTCCCAGGTGTTGGCGACCTGCTCCGGCGGCAGGCCCCCACGGCGCGCCTGCCGGACGCCATTGCGGACGTTGTCGAGCTCCTTGACCATGTGCGCGTCGGTCGAGATCACGAAGGTCACGCCCCGCCTGGCCCCTTCGCGAATGACCTCCACCGTCGCGTCGAGTCGATTGAGGTCGCTGTTGATCTCGATGGCCGTGCCAGTCTCGATTGCCATGTCGAGCACGACGTCGAGGTCGAACTCGATGCCGGGGCGCGTGCCGATCTTCCGTCCTGACAGGTGGCCGATTGCATGGACGCTCGGGTTCCGCATCGCCGTGACCAGCCGGGTGGTCTGCTGGTCGGGCGGACGCCGGAAGTGCGAGTGCACCGAGGCGACGCACCAGTCGAACCCGGCAAGGAAATCGGCGTCGTAGTCGACACTGCCGTCGATGCCGATGTTCAGTTCGGACCCATGCAGCAGTCGCATGTCGGGGTACTTCTCCTGCAGCGCCCGCAACTGCTTGCGCTGTTCGAGCATGCCCGCGCGGTTGATGCCGTTGATCCTCAGGTCCTCAGCGTGGTCGGTCATGGCGAAGTAGGCGTAGCCGCTACCCGCGGCCGCCGCGACCATGTCCTCCATGGTGCTGCGACCGTCGCCGGACCAGGTGGAGTGGTCATGCAGGTCTCCGCGGAGCTGACCGACCTCGACCAACTCCGGCAGGCGGTGGTCGTCCACGCCGCGGTCGGCCAGCGCGATCTCGCCGCTGTCCTCACGTAGCTCGGGCGTCACCCAGTCCATGCCGAGGGCGTCGTAGACGTCATCCTCCGTTGCCCCGGCGACCCGGCCACCCGTCTCGGCATCGGCGAGGTCGTACTCCGACAGCTTCCAGCCGCGCTCGATGGCGCGCTGGCGCAGGACGATGTTGTGCGCCTTGGAGCCGGTGAAATAGACCAGGGCCGCCCCGAACGACTCCGGCGCGATGGCGCGAAGGTCCACCTGCAGGCCATCGTGCGTGACGATGCTGCACTTGGTCGGTCCGCGGCCGATGACGTCGTGGGCCAGGTCGTGCCCGGTGAGCAGGTCCATGGCCGGTGCCGGGTCGGTCGTGGACACGAGGATGTCCACGTCGCCGATCGTGTCCCTGAATCGACGGAGCGAGCCGGCGTAGGTTGCCCGTTCCACGGCGTCGAGACTCTCGAGGTCGGCCACGAGCTGTTCCGCCACCGGCAGGACCTCCCGGATCGGACGACGGTGGGTCTTGGACTGCAGGTGCATCCGCTCGATGGCGTCCTTCAGGTTCTCGGCGGTCTTTTCGCCAAGGCCGGGCAGCTCTGCCAGCCGTCCCGACTGGATGGCCTCGCGGAGCCCGGCGAGGTCCTCGACGCGGAGGACTTCCTTCAGCAGGGTCAGCGTCTTCGGACCGATCCCGGGGATCCGCAGCAGTTCCCGCTGCCCCGGCGGGTACTTGGCCCGCAGTTCCTCGAGCTTGTCGATCTTCCGCTCGTCGACGAACTGGCGGATCTTGGTCGCCGTGGACTTGCCGATCCCCCGCTGCGCCGCCAACTGCGACGCCGACATCCCCCCCACGTCCTGGGACAGCGTCTCGACCGCCCGCGCCGCGTTCTGGTACGCGCGGACGCGGAACGAGTTGGGGTCGCCCTCCTCGATCTCGGTCAGCGTCGCCAGCTCGCTCAGGAGCCGGGCGACCTCGTCATTGGTTGCTGGCATGGCGGGCGCGTGCGATGGCGTCGCGGGCGCGGGTGAGTTGGGCCGCGACCGACGTCGAGGCCGTGCCGAGGCTGCTGCGACGACGGTCCACGGCCTGTCGGACGTCGAGGAGGTCGGCGACCGAGCGGTCGAGGACCGGATGCGCCGCGGCGATGACCTCGGCCGGCAGACCATCGAGGTCGACGCCTGCGGCCTCGGCCTGCATGACGACCTGGCCGACGACCTCGTGGGCTTCACGGAACGGGACGCCGCGCCGGACCAGTTCCTCGGCAAGGTCCGTGGCCAGCGAGAACCCACCGGCCGCGGCCTGCTCGAGCCGATCACGGTCGAAGGTCAGCGTGGCGACGCACCCGGCCATCGCTGGGAGGGTCAGGCGCAGGGTGTCAACGGCGTCGAAGACCGGTTCTTTGTCCTCCTGGAGGTCCCGGTTGTAGGTCAGCGGCAGGCCCTTGACCGTGGTCAGCAGCGCCACGAGGTCGCCGATGACCCTGCCGGCCTTGCCACGCACGAGTTCGGCGACGTCGGGGTTGCGCTTCTGGGGCATGATCGACGACCCGGTCGAGAAGGCGTCGCCCACCCTGGCGAACCCGAACTCGGCGGAAGCCCACAGGACGATCTCCTCCCCCAGTCGTGACAGGGTCGTTGCCAGGATCGCGCAGGCCGACAGAAACTCGAGGGCGAAGTCCCGGGACGACACGGCATCCATCGAGTTGTCCGCCACGCGGGCAAAGCCCAGATGCGTGGCGTACGCCTGCGGGTCGAGGTCGAGCGTCACCCCAGCCATCGCACCCGACCCGAGGACCGAGACGTCCGCCCTCCCCCGCGCGTCGAGCAGTCGGCCGACATCGCGCTCGAGCATCCACACGTAGGCCAGCAGGTGGTGGGACAGCAGGACGGGCTGACCGCGCTGGACATGGGTCATCCCCGGTGCGAGCCAGTCGAGGTGCGCGTCGGCCTGGTCGGCCAGTGCCTCCTGAAGATCCGCGATCGCCGCCACCAGGTCACCGGCGGCCGACTTCACGTACAGGCGCAGATCACTGCTGATCTGGTCGTTGCGACTGCGGCCCGCGCGCAACTTGCCGCCGAGTGGGCCGAGCCGTTCGACCAACCACCGCTCGATGGCCCCATGAACGTCCTCGTCGAACGGTTCGAGCGGGAAGCGGTTCTCGGCGAACAGTGCGGCGGCCTCGTCGAGCGCCTCGAGCATCCGCTCGCACTCGTCGTGGTCCAGGACCCCGATGCGCAACAGTTCCTGCGCGTGAGCGCGTGACCCCGCCAGGTCCTGGTGCCACAGTCGCTGGTCGAAGTGGGTCGACACGCCGAGTTGCCAGGCGGCCTCGTCGGGTCCCTGCTCGAACCGCCCGCCCCACAGGCGCCCGCTGTCACTCATTGCGGGTCCGGCTTGTCGGGGACGACGCAGAACACGGTCCCGACAGGGTCGGTCATGACCGTCCACGGATAGGTGCGCTCCACGACCGTGCCTCCCAGCCCCGCCAACCGGTCCACGTGCCGGTTGCGAGCGGCGCCGTCGGGCACGTGGAGGTCCAAGTGGAGCCGCGGTACCGCGTCAGCGCCGATGTCCTGGACCAGCACCCGTATCGGGCCCCCGACAGCGGGTGCATTCTCGACCCGGATGTAGGCATCGAACGGCGCCGGCAGCCGCTCCGCTTCGATGCCGAGAACATGACCCCAGAAGTCGCCGGTCTGCTGGAACGACGCGGACGGCACGTCGATCACCAGGACGTGGAGCCGGGCGTCGTCGTCGGTCGGCGCGCGAAGGTGCTCACCCGTCCCGGTCGCGCATACGCAGAGCAGGTTGCCGCCGGGGTCGGCCAGCACGGGTCCTCCCGCGCCCTGCCCGATCAGGGTCGCACCTCGGTCCACCATCAGGTCGACGGTTGCGTCGACGTCGTCAGCCTCCAGATCCAGGTGCACCCTGGCGGGGCCGTCGTCCAACCGTTGCAGGTGCAGTCCCAACAGGCCAGCCATCCCCTCCATGCGGGTGAAGCGTCCGCCGTCGATCGCCACGGGCTGCCCTCCGAGTGCGGCTGCCCAGAAGTCGACGGCCCCGCCGTACCCGTCGGCCGGGACATCGATCTGGACGTTGCGCAGCCGTGAGGTCACAGGTCGTCTCCATGCGAGCGAGCTCGTTCCGCCCAGGTCTTCAGCGGCAGGCCCCACAGCTTCACGAACCCTTCGGCAAGGGTCTGGTCGAACTGGTCGCCCTCGTCGTAGGTCGCCATCTCGTAGTTGTACAGGCCGCTGTCCTCGGACCGGCGACCAACGACGGTTGCGTGACCCTTGAACAGCTGGACCCGGACCTGGCCGTTGACGTAGCGGCTGGCCTCGTCGATGAAGGCATCGAGCGCGTGCTTGAGGGGACCCCACCACAGGCCGTTGTAGATCAACTGGGCGTAACGGCCCTCCTCGCCGCGCTTGTGTTCGGCAAGTTCCTGCTCGAGGCACAGGTCCTCGAGGTCGCGGTGGGCGGTGATCAGCGTGATCGCCCCGGGACACTCGTAGATCTCGCGGCTCTTGATGCCGACGAGCCGGTCCTCGATCATGTCGATCCGACCGACCCCGTGGGCGCCGGCACGCTTGTCGACGTGCGCAACGAGTTCTGCCAGGCTCATCTTCTCGCCATCGATCGCCACGGGGACACCAGCGGTGAAGTCGATGGTCAACTCGTCCGGCGTGTCGGGAGCGTCGGCGACCGAGACCGTCCGCTCGTAGACCTCCTCCGGCGGCTGGGCCCACGGGTCCTCGAGGATTCCGCACTCGGCGGTGCGGCCCCAGGCGTTCTCGTCGATCGAGTACGGCGACTCCTTGGACTTGATCGGGATCGGGATGCCGCGTTCGTTGGCCCACGCGATCGCCGCATCGCGCGTCAGGCCCCACTCGCGGATCGGTGCCTCGGTGATCAGGTCGGGTGCGAGGCACATCGTGCCGACCTCGAACCGGACCTGGTCGTTGCCCTTGCCCGTGCAGCCGTGCGCGACGGCGTCGGCGCCATGCTCCTTGGCCGTGTTCACCAGGTGTTTGACGATCAGCGGGCGGGACAGCGCCGAAACGAGCGGGTACTTGCCCATGTACATGGCGTTGGCCCTCAGCGCGGGCCTGACGAAGTCCTCGGCGAACTCGTCCCTGGCCTCCACGACCACGGACTCGACCGCGCCGCAGTCCATGGCACGCTGCTTGATCTCATCCAGGTTCTCATAGTCGACTGACCCGCCCGACCCTGAGCCCTTGGCTCCCCCCAGTCCCTGTCCCACGTCGACCGCGCAGGCGATGGTGTCGTAGCCCTTGGTCTCCTTGAGCCACTGGATGGCGACGGACGTGTCCAGGCCACCTGAATACGCAAGGACGATGCGCTTGTTCATGAGTCGTTCTTTCGAAGGGCGGTCTGACGACCGAGGGACTGCTGGAAGCGTTGGGCGATCACGGCGCCGGCGACGCCGTCGGCAGCGACGACGAGGACCGTGTCGTCACCCGCGACGGTTGCGACGACATCGTCGAGACCGGCCAGATCGATGACCGAGGCAACCGGCTGAGCGCAGGCGGGGGGCGTGCGAAGCACGGCGAGGTTGCCGCTGTGGGTCACGGCGGTCACGAACTGGCGCAGCGTCCCCTCGAGGCGGGTGCGCGCGTCGTTCGCCGCGACCTCGGCGGTCAACCGGTACACGAGCGAACCGTCCGCATCACGGACCTTGACGGCGCCGAGTTCATCGAGGTCACGGGACACCGTTCCCTGGGTGCACTCGATCCCTTGGTCGCGCAGAGCCGCCTGGACCTCGTGTTGCGAGCTCATCTGTCCGCTCGCGAGCAGCCGCCGAAGCACCTGCTGCCGTTCGGGCTTGTCGGTGGCCATGTCAGTCCGCGCCCAGCAGGACGGCGAGCAGCGCCTTCTGCGCATGGAGGCGGTTCTCGGCCTGGTCGAAGACCCGCGAGGCTGGCCCGTCGATGACCTCTTCGTGGACCTCCTCGCCTCGGTGGGCGGGCAGGCAGTGCAGGAAGATCGCCTGATCGGCCGCCACCCCCATGAGGTCCGGCGTCACCTGGAAGTCCGCGAAAAGCGCCCTGCGCTCTTCGGCCTCGGCCTCCTGCCCCATCGACGCCCAGACGTCGGTGTAGAGGGCGTCAGCACCCTTCGCCGCCAGTTCGGGGTCGGTGGTGACCACCACCTCGGCCCCGGTGTCTGCGGCCAGTTCGCGGGCGCGTGCTACGACCTCGGAGTCTGGTGCATAGCCCTCGGGGTGGCCGACCCGCACGTTCAGCCCGGCGATGGCACCGGCGAGCAGCAGCGAGTGCGCGACGTTGTTGCCGTCACCGAGGTAGGTCAGTGTGCGGCCCGCCAGGTCGCCGACGTGCTGCTTGAGCGTCAGCAGGTCGGCCAACGCCTGGCACGGGTGCTCGTGGTCGGACAGGGCGTTGACCACGGGGACGTCGGCGGCTTCCGCCAGTTCCTCGAGGTTCGACTGCGCGAACGTCCGCAACACGATTGCATGCGCGTACCTGGCGAGGACCCGGCCGGTGTCGGCGACGCTCTCGCGCTTGCCGAGGCCGATCTCGAAGTCCCACATCGGCAGCGAGTTCCCGCCCAGTTCGTGCACGGCCACCTCGAACGACGCCCTGGTCCGAAGCGACGGCTTCTCGAACAGCAGGGCGACCGTGCGACCGTGCAGGAAGTCCCGGACCGGCGACGCGCCGGCGCCGACCTGGGCATCGCGCTCTCGCTTCAACGCTGTCGCGAGTTGGAGGATCCGGTCGAGCGTCGGCCCGTCCGCGTCGGCGACGGTGAGGAAGTCATCCATCGGCATCTCCTGTCGTGCGAAGAACCGCCCGGAGGCGCCCGATCAGCCTGGTCGGGTCGAACGGCTTCTCGTAGACGTTGTCCGCGCCGATCAACTTGCGTGCCATCGCTGCGCCCTCGGGCGAACCGGTGATGACGATGATCGGCAGCGGCAGCTCGCCATCGCCCTCCTCGAGCAACTGCTGCAGCACCCTGACCCCGTCGAGGTCGGGCATCATGATGTCGAGCAGCGCCGCGTCCGCGTGCCGGGTCGTCAGCTTCAACAGTCCCTCGAGGCCGTCCGCCGCCGCAAGCGGTGTGAAGCCCTCCTGGCTGAGGATCTCGATCATCAGCGTCGTGACGTCGGCGTCGTCCTCGATGATGAGAACCCTCATGCCTTCCCCCTCGTGGACGACCCGCCGACATGGTTGCATGCTTCGGTCAATGCACTGAGGGCGAGGTCGATCTCGTCTGCGGTCACGGTCAGCGGTGGCGCGAGCCGCAGGACGTCGTCGGCGACGGCATTGACCACGAGGAACCGCTCCCGGCAGGCATGCTCGACGGCGCGGGCCACGGGGGCGTCGAGCGTGACGCCGAGCAGCAGTCCGGACCCGCGGACCCCGGTGATCAGCGGCGTGTCGCCCGCCATCTCTTCGATTCGCTGGACCAACTGTGCACTGCGTTCGCGAGCTGCCGCCAGCAGGTCGGACGATTCGATCGTGTCGATGACGGCGCATGCCGCTGCCGCGGTCACGGGGTTGCCGCCGAACGTCGTCGCATGGTCGCCAGGGCCGAAGACCGCGGCCGCATCGCCGTGCGCGATGCAAGCACCGATCGGCAGCCCGTTCGCCAGCGCCTTCGCGACGGTGACCACGTCCGGCTGCACCGACGTTGCCTGGAACGCGAACCACTGGCCCGTGCGACCGATGCCGGTCTGGACCTCGTCGACAATCAGCAGGGCGCCGTGATCGTCGCACGCCTCGCGGGCAGCGTGCAGGACGTCGTCGGGGACGGGGCGGACGCCACCTTCACCCTGGACGACCTCGAGCATGACGGCGCAATGGCGGTCTGTGACCGCGGCGCGCAGCGCCGCCGCGTTGTCGAACGGAACCGTGTCGACGTAGCCGAGCAGCGGTTGGAAAGGAACGTGTTTCGCGGGCTGGCCCGTCGCCTCGAGCGTCGCCATCGTGCGCCCGTGGAACGACCCCTCGAGGGTGACGACCCGCACCTTGGCGGGATTCTGGCGCTTGCCCCATCGCCGGGCGAGCTTGATGGCCGCCTCGTTGGCCGTGCCGCCGCAATTCGAGAAGAACGAGCGTGCGTCGTCCCAGCCGATGATCCGGGCAAGACGTTCCGCCAGGTCAAGCATCGGTTCGGTCAGGAACAGGTTCGACGTGTGGACGAGTCGGCCGGCCTGGCGCGCGACGGCCTCGGTCACGGCCGGGTTCGCGTGCCCGAGGTTCGTGACCGCCAACCCGCAGAGAAAGTCGAGGTACGGGCGACCCTCGACATCGAAGAGCGCGGTCCCCTGACCGTGCGTGAAGGCCAGCGGTGCACGCGCATACGTCGCCATGACGTGCGCGGCGTCGCGCTCCTGCCAATCCGCCAGCGTCCCGCCAGTCACGCTGTCTCCTCTGTGGCGAGCGTCAGGCCCGAGTCCCCGCCAGCTCTGTCATTGATCATGGTCCCGATGCCCTCGTCGGTGAAGATCTCGATGAGCACCGCATGTGTCACTCGTCCATCGAGGATGTGGGCCTGCGGCACTCCGGCGCGGACCGCGTTCACAATCGAGCGAACCTTCGGCAGCATGCCGGTGTGCAGGTCCCCGGAGGCGAGCATCTCCTCCAGCCTGGCAAGCGAGACCTCCGAGATCAACGACCCGTGGTCGCCGAAGTCGAGGTACAGGCCGGGGACATCGGTGAGGTAGACGAGTTTCGTAGCGCCGAGCGCGGCGGCGATGGCGCCCGCCGCGAGGTCGGCGTTGACGTTGCGGTCCTGTCCCGTTGCGTCCCGCCCGATCGTCGCGACAACCGGGAGGAAGCCGTCCGCCAGCAACTCGTCGATGATCGTGGTGTCGACGTGTTCGACCTCGCCGACGCGACCGAGGTCCTCGCCGTCAGGCCCGACGGCCGGCCGGACCTGCAGGAGTCCTGCATCCGTGCCGCTGACGCCGACGGCCGGCGCCCCCGCGGCCTGGACCAGGCCGACGACTTCGGGATTGACGTTTCCGAGCAGCGACATGCGGACCACATCCATCATGGCGTCATCCGTGACCCGCAGTCCGCCGACGAAGTGCGACGCGATGCCGAGGTCGTCGGCCAGTTGCGAGATCTGGGGACCGCCACCGTGGACGACGACCGGGCGGAGTCCGACGAAGTGCAGCAGGGCGACATCCGCGGCGAACGAGCGCTTCAGTTCGTCCTCGACCATCGCGTTGCCGCCGTACTTGATGACGACGGTCTCGCCGTGGAACCGGGTGATCCACGGCAGCGCCTCGCGCAGGACCGCGGCCTTGGACTGAGCCGCGGCGTTGCGGGGTGACAGGTCTTCGGGCACGTCGATCCTCACGTCGTGTAGTCCGCGTTGATGGTCACGTAGTCCTTCGAGAGGTCGCCGACCAGGAAGGTGGCGGACTGGTCCCCCACACCGAGGTCGATCGTGATGTCGACCTCAGGTCGGCTCATCGCGTGGGATGCCTGGCCGCGATCGAACGAAGCCGCCACACCGAATCGGCAGACGGTGACGCCGCCGCAGGCGACCGAGACCCGCTCGGGGTCGAACTCCACGCCGCTCGCGCCCATGGCCGCCAGGATCCGGCCCCAGTTCGGGTCACCGCCGTGCAGCGCCGCGCGGAACAGGGCCGATGCCGCGACGGCACGCGCCAACTGCTCGGCGTCGTCTTCGATCCGTGCGTTGCCGACCACGATCCGAGCGACCCTGGTCACGCCCTCGCCGTCCCGCACGATCTTCGCAGCCAGATCGGCGCACACGGCCTCGAGCCCGGCCTGGAAGGTCGCCAGGCCGACCGGTGTCCGCGCGCTGCCACTGGCCAGCACCGCGACGGTGTCGTTGGTCGAACCGCTGGCGTCGACCGAGATCCGGTTGAACGTCCTGGCCACGGCCCGTTTCAGCAGGGTCCGCAGCATGCTGGCTGGCACCGGGGCATCGGTGGTGATGACGGCCAGCATCGTGGCCATGGCCGGCTCGATCATGCCCGACCCCTTGGCCATCCCGCCGATGGTGCACGACCCCTGCTCGTCGGAGATGACGTACGCCACCTGCTTTTCAACGAGATCGGTCGTCATGATGGCGTTCGCGGCCCGCCCTGCCCCAGCCGGCGTGTCGTCGGCGTCCGCGAGGACGGCGGGCAGTGCGTCGACGAGACGGTCGACGGGCAGAGGCACGCCGATGACCCCGGTGGACATCGGGACGACCTGGGTTGGCTCGGTTTCGAGCAACTCGGCAGCCACTCTGCATGTCTGCTCGGCGTGCGCGCGGCCATCAGGCGTGCAGGCGTTGGCATTACCGGCGTTGATCACGACGGCTCGCGCGATCCCGCTCGCGGCATGGTCGACCGCGACGTCGCAGCACGCGGCCCTCACACGGTTGGTCGTCGCCGCGACGGCCACCTGCGCCGGTTCGTCGGCGAGTACGACGGCCAGGTCGGGCCGACCCGACGCCTTGAGCCCCGCCGTCGTCGCTCCCGCCCGGAACCCGGCCGCCGCCGTCACTCCCCCATCAACGGGTTCAATGCCCCGGCGATCCGTCGGGCCCCATGTCGCGGTCAGAGGACGGGTCACGGGTACGTGCCGATGGCGGTCAGCCCCGCCGTCTCGGGCAGCCCGAGCATCAGGTTCGCGTTCTGGAGCGCCTGGCCCGCCGCGCCCTTGCCGAGGTTGTCGATCGCCGAGGTGACGACCACACGACCGGTCCGCTCGTCGAGCACGACAGCCACGTGGCACCCGTTCGAGCCGGCCAGTGCCTTGGTGTGGGGGAACGACCCGGGCTGCAGGACGTGGACGAAAGGCTCGTCCGCGTAGCGGTCCACGAGGGCCTGCTGCACGTCGCCCGGGCCCACGCCGTCGCGGACCGTCCCGTAACAGGTCGCCAGCAGGCCGCGACTCATGGGGATCAGGTGTGGGGTGAACGAGATCGCGCCGAGTGCCTCGGAAGCGCCGTCCGACAGCCAGTGCTCCACCTCGCCCGTGTGTCGGTGCATCGGCGCCCCGTAGGCGACCAGGTCCCCGTACACGTGCGAGAAGTGCAGGTGGTCCTTGGCCGCGCGACCCGCTCCTGAGGTTCCCGACTTCGCGTCGACGACGATCGAACCGGGCACGATCACGTCCCGCAGCGGCAGTAGGCCGAGCAGTGTGGCCGTCGGGTAGCACCCTGGGTTGGCCACCAACGTCGCGGCGCGCACGTCCTCACGGCGCCACTCGGTCAGGCCGTAGACGGCAGGCGCCAGATCATCACGGGGATGGTCCTGCTCGTACCAGGTCGCGAAGTCGTCGGCCGTCAGGCGGAACGCACCCGACAGGTCGACCGTTCTGACGCCGGCGTCGACGAGCGCTGCACCGAGTTCGAGCGACACGCCATGCGGAGTGGCGAGGAAGACCAGGTCCAGTTCCGTCAGTCGATCGAGGTCGATGTCATCGAAGACCCGGTCCCCCGCCAGGTTGGGAAACAGGTCCGCCACCGGCTGGCCCGCCTGCGAGTGCGCGGCCACGATCGCGGTCTGCAGGTCCGGATGGCCGTCGATCAGACGCAGCAGTTCCACGCCCCCATAGCCGGACGCGCCGACGACGCCGACGCGGTGTCCCATGATCGACCAACTCCTTGCGATCTGGGCGGGCTTTGCGCCATGTCTGTCGCGAAGGCCACCCAGTTCGTGAACCGTGGAGCGTAGAGTAATAATTATGCGATCTGTATGCAAGCCGGGATCGAGCGGGTCAGGCGTCGGGAGGTTGCCGCAGGCGCTTGACCTCGCCCCGACGGCGCTTCTCCTCGACGCGACGGCGCTTGGCCGCCCTCGACGGCTTGGTGGTCCGTCGTTCCTTGCGGCGCTGCAGGGCACCGGCCACGAGCTTGCGCAGCCGGGCCCGTGCCTCCTCGCGGTTGCGGTGTTGGGACCGGTGGTCGCTGGCTCGAACGATCAGGACCCCGTCGTTGGTGATCCGGTTCGCCAGCTTGCGTGTGACCCGGCGCCGTTCCGCATCGCTGAGGACGACCGTGCCTGCGACGTCCCACCGCAACTCCACGGCCGAGTCGGTCGTGTTGACGCCCTGCCCTCCGGGTCCGGACGACCTGGCAACCCGCAGCTCGAGTTCGGCGGCAGGGATCACGTGCCCGGCATCGATCTCGAGGTTGTCCATGGCCGGACCTAGGACCGAACGCGGGCGCCGATGCCCTCGACGGCTGCGGCGACAGCGGCGAGCACCGCCTCTTCGTCATCACCGGTCAGTTGTCGGTCCGGCGCCTGCAGGCGCAGGCGGGCGGCAAGGGACCGGTGTCCCTCCTCGATCTGGCTGCCCCGGTACTCGTCGAACCACTTGAGGTCGTCGAGCAGGTCGCCTGCGGCCTCGCGAATGGCGCGTTCCACGTCGGCCCATGCCACCGCGAGCTCGGCGACCACGGCCACGTCGACGGTGATCGCCGGATGACGGACCAACCGCGGTGCCGTTGCCGATTCGCGGCCGTCGGCGACATCCAGGAACAGGGGCTCCAACAGGAGTTCGCCGACGATCACCGGGTCGGGCAGGTCCCGGCGCTGGGCCTCCGCGGGATGCAACTGGCCGACGAACCCGATCTCGTGGCCGTCGATGTGGAGGGTCGCGGCCCTCCCCGGGTGATAGCCCTCGCGCTCGATTGGGCGACGTTCGAGGTGCCATCCTGCGGGCGGGGCCAGCCTGGCTACGACCTCATCGAAGACCCCGAGCGCGGCGTAGATGCTCCAGGTGTCGTCCTGGGCGACCCAGCCGGTTCCGTCGAGGTTGCCCTGCACCGCGATCGCGAGCGCACGCGGCTGAGTCGGCAGCACGACACCGTCGGGGTCGATCCAGCGCCACTGGTGACCGAACGCATCGAGCACGGTGTCGAGCGGACCGCCGGTCCGTCGGTACAGGCGGCCCATCTCGAACAACGCGACCCCGGGACGCCCCTGGCCGACGTTTCGACGAACGGCCTGCAGAAGACCTTCCACGAGCGAGGTCCGCATCGCGGAGGCGTCCTGAGCAAGCGGGTTGGCGAGGACGACCGCGGCGCCTCCTGGATGAACGCCGTCGAGGTGGTCCTGACCGACGAACGGCCGCGTGATCGCCTCGTGCAGGCCGAACGCCCGGACCGCGTCCCTGACCGCACGCTCGGCCTGTTGCGAGGCGGTCAGGCCACCCGTGACCCCCGTCAGCGGAAGGGTCGACGGGATGCGGTCGTACCCGTGCAGTCGTGCGACCTCCTCGGCCAGGTCCGCAGGGCGTGTCAGGTCACGGCGCCACGACGGCGCCCGGACCTGCATGGTCCTATCGCCGCGCTGGACGTCGCAACAGGCACGTTCCAGCAGTTCGACCTGCCGGTCATCGGTCAGTTCCTCGACACCGAGAAACCGGCGCACCCAGGCCGCGTCGAGGTCGACGATCGGAAGGTCGATCGTGGCATCGCCGTCCGAGGTGACACCGAGGTCGTCGGCGGTCCCCATCGAGCGGACCAGTTCGACGGCGCGGGCGCATGCCGTCTGCGCGATTGCCGGGTCGACCCCGCGTTCGAACCGGATCGACGCCTCGGAGGTCAACCGCAGTCGCCGCGACGTGCGGCGGATGGTGGCAGGGTCCCACGTGGCGGCCTCGAAGACGACCCTGGTCGTGTCGGCACGGACCTCGCTGTCCGCTCCGCCCATCACCCCGGCGAGGCCGATGGGTCCGTTCGCGTCCGCGACCACCAGGTCGTCGGCGTGCAGGTGTCGCTCCACGTCATCGAGCGTGACCAGCCGCTCCCCCGGCGTCGCCCACCGGACGACCAGTGCCGGTCCACCAAGCCGGTCGAGATCATAGGCGTGCATCGGTTGCCCGAGTTCGAGCATGACCAGGTTCGTCACGTCGACGAGCGGGCTGATCGTACGGACCCCGCACTGCGCGAGTCGCTGGCGGACCCACCACGGAGACACGGCGGGGACGTCGACGTCGCCGAGTGTCCACGCCACGAACTGGCTGCAGCCGTCTCCGGCCTCGATCCGGATCGGGACCGCATCGCCGGGCGTGACGGTCGGCAGGTCTGCCGGATACCTGACCTGCGTTCCGAGCAGGGCGGCGACGTCCCTCGCCACGCCGAGGATCGACAGGTGGTCCCCCCGGTCGGGCTGGACGCTGAACTCGATGACCGGCTCGCCGACCGGCAGCAGGTCGTGGACGTCCACGCCGAGCGGGGTGTCCGGCGACAGCACCATGATCCCGGCGTGATCGTCGCCGAGTTGGAGTTCTCGCGCGGAGCACAGCATCCCGTTGGACACGACGCCGCGGATCTTCCTGGCCGTGAGCTCGAGGTCAGGGATGCTGCCGCCGACGGGGGCGTGCAGGACCGTGTCGCCGACCTCGAAGTTGTGGGCACCGCAGACGAGTTCGACCTCGTCGTCGCCGCGCGTGATCCGGACGATCTGGAGTTTCTCGGCGTCCGGATGCCGTGCGCGCGACAGCACCCTGGCCGTGGTCACGCCACTTGTCCCTGCCCCTGGAAAGCGGACGTCCTCGACCTCGAGACCGCCACGGCTGAGGAACTCGGTGAACTCGTCGAGTTCCATCGCGACGTCGACGAACTGTCGCAGCCAGGACAGTGGGACTTTCACGCGTTTCTCCTCACGGGATCAGCGGCTCAGAAGCGCTGCAGGAAGCGGACGTCGCCTTCGAAGAAGTCCCGGATGTCCTCGACGCCGTGCCGGAGCATCGCCACGCGCTCGACGCCGATGCCGAAGGCGAAGCCGCTGACCCGATCGGGGTCGAGTCCACAGAATGACAGGACGTTGGGGTCGACCATCCCCGACCCGAGGATCTCGAGCCACCGCGTGGTCCCGTCCGGGTTGGTCCCCCACGACACGTCGACCTCGGCCGACGGCTCGGTGAACGGGAACATCGACGGACGGAGCCGGATCTCGCGGTCGGGCCCGAACATCGCACGGGCGAATGCCAGCAGGGTGCCGCGCAGGTCAGCCATCGTGATCCCCTCCCCGACCACGAGCCCCTCGACCTGGGTGAACACGGGCGAGTGGGTCGCGTCCGGGGTGTCCTGACGGTAGACCCGGCCGGGGACGACCACGGCGATGGGGACGGGCTGGCCCATCATCACGCGCGCCTGGACCGGGGAGGTATGGGTGCGCAGGATGACCTTCGGCAGTCCGAACTCGTCGGTGTCGCCCTCGCGGACATAGATGGTGTCCATCTCCTGCCTGGCCGGGTGGTCCGACGGGATGTTCATCGCGTCGAAGTTCAGGGCCGTCGACTCGACCTCGGGACCTTCGGCCACCTGGTAGCCCAGGCCGATGAAGACGTCGACGATCTGCTGCTCCACCTGGGTCAGCAGGTGTGGCCGTCCTGGCGGCACGACCCGGGGCGGCAGTGTGAGATCGAGCCGCTCTGTCTCGATCCGTCCGCGCAGTTCAGCCTCGACGAGTGCGGCGTGGCGGGCTTCGTACGCCTCCTCGAACACCTGCTTGAAGGCGTTGATTGCCTGTCCGAGGTTCTTGCGGTCGTCCGGATCCAGGGAGCCCATGGTCTTCTGGACGGCGACCAGGTCGGACTTGCGACCCGTGAAGCGCACGCGCACGTCGTCGAGGTCGGCCACGTCACCAGCGACCTCGACGGCATCGAGTGCCTGCGCCTGCAGGCGTTCGAGATCGTGGGACACACCACACCTTCCGGTGGTCGGTTCGAGGGGCGAGCGTAACCGCCTCCCACGCAGAGCCAGCAAGCGCATCATGGGTCAGCGTGGAGCACCGCGCATCGGCAGGGTGACGTGGAAACGTGCCCCCTTGCCCTCGTCGGACTCGCACCAGACAGTTCCGCCGTGGGCGACGATCAACCCGCGCGTGATGTACAGACCCAGGCCGGTCCCAGAGCGGCGGTTGTCACGACCGCGCCCAAATTTCTCGAAGATCCTTCGCGTCGCGTCGGCGGGGATGCCAGGGCCATCATCGGCCACAACGACGTGGACATGCCCTTCCTCGATGGACAGGGTGATCCTCACCGGACTGTTGGGCGCATACTTGATGGCGTTTTCGAGCAGGTTCGTGAAGACCTGTTCGACCTTGTCAGGATCGGCCATGATCGGCGGTACCGCGACGTCGCCATCGAGCGAGATGTCCCGCTCGTGACCGTCCTCGCGGTGGCGCGACCGTTCTACGAGGCCCTCGAGCACGGCCGTGAGGTCGACCATCTCGCGGTGCAGTTGGACCCGGTTCGCGTCGATTCGCGACACCGCCAGCAACTCGCGCAGCAGTCGCGTGACCCGGTCGGCGTCGTGGTTGATGGTCTCGAGCATCGCCCGCTTCTGCTCGTCCGAGAACCGGTCCCACTTGCGCAGCATCGTAGAGGTGAACCCCTTGACGCTGGTCAGCGGGGACCGGATCTCGTGTGACACGGTGGCCACGAGGTCCGAACGTGCCGCGTCGATCTGCTCGCGCCGGCCGGCCGAGCGGAACGTCAGGACGACCCGATCGCCGACGAATCGTCCGCTCATCGCCACCGACCGGATGCGACCGTCAGGCAGCGCGACCCGTAGCAGGCGTTCGGCGACCCGGTGCGCGGTCCCCCTGGCGGGAAGCCAGTCCTCCTGGCATCGGGCACCCACGTCGTCCCGGACGTCGATGACCTTGGTCAGCGGCTCGCCGACATTCTGATCGGTCAGCCCGAGCACCGGGCCGGCGCGATCGTTGATGGCGACGACGGTGTCGTCCGGACCGACGACGACGACGGCCTCGGGCACAAAGTCGAGCGACGCGACGCCGTGCTCGTCGACCACGATGCCTCCGATGGGCAGCCGTCAGCGCTACGGGGACGTCCGGTGACGCCCACGCGCCGCTGCAAACAACGCAACGGCGGCAGCCGCCGACAAGTTTAGGGACTCCGCGCGGCCGAACGTCGGCACGCTCGCCACGTCGTCGAGGACCGTCCGGAGCTCTTCGGGCAGCCCATGGGCCTCGCTGCCGAGGACCAGGACGACCGGAGACACATCGGCCTCGAGCTCGAAGACGTCCATGCCCCCGCGAGCATCGAGGCCGACCAGCCGGTAGCCCCGCTGGGCGAGCGCGGCGAGTGCCGCAGTCCCGTTCCGTTCGAGCACGACGGGAAGGTGGCTGACGGAGCCTGCCGCGGCCCGCACAGCCTTCGGGTTCCACGGATCGCAGGCATGACCGATCACGACGACGCCACCTGCCCCAGCAGCGTCGGCCGTGCGGATGACGGTCCCAAGATTGCCCGGGTCGCTGACCTGCCACAGCGCGACAACGAGCGAACCGGTCACCTCGGCCAGTGCAGCCGGGCGACGTGCGGCCACGGCGACGACGCCCTGCGGCGATCGGCTGGAGGCGAGCTTGGCGAGCACGTGGTCGGCGACGGCGATGACCTCGACGTCGTGACCGTCCCAGTCACCCGCGTCGCCGACGATGTAGAGCGTCTCGACGATGCCGTCCTCGAGCGCCTCGCCGACGGCATTCGGCCCCTCGATCAGGAACCGCCCCGAACGCTCGCGCTCCTTGCGCTGCTGCAACTTCGCGGCGGCGACGACACGGTCGTTGCGCGTGGAGGTGACATGGGACGGGCCGGCGGGATCCCGCCGGCCCGAACCCACGTCTGCGCTGCTCACGCCGCGTCGGCCTCGAGGGCCTGCTTGGCGATCGCGACGAGTTCGCCGAACGCCTTGGCGTCGTGGACGGCGAGGTCCGCGAGGTTCTTGCGGTCGACCTCGATCTCGGCGAGCTTCAGCCCGTGCATGAGACGGCTGTAGCTGAGCCCCTCGACGCGCGCAGCCGCGTTGATCCGCTGGATCCACAGCTTGCGGAAGTCGCCTTTCTTCTTGCGCCGGTCGCGGTAGGCGTACCGCTCGGCGTGGAAGACGGCTTCCTTGGCCACCTTGAACCGTCGGCTGCGGGCGCCACGGAACCCCTTGGCGCGATCGAGAACGGCCTTGTGCTTCTTCTTGGCGTGAACGCCACCCTTGACGCGTGCCATGGTCGTCCTCCTACTTGTTCAGCAGCCGCTTGACGCGCTTGGCGTCCGGGGCGGCGACGGCGGTCGTGCCCTTCAGCCGGCGCTTGCGGCTGGAGGACTTCTTCTCGAGGATGTGTGCGCGGTTGCGCTGCTTGGTCAGCACCTTGCCGGTCCGGGTGACCCGGAACCGCTTCTTGGCGCCGCTGTGGGTCTTCTGCTTTGGCATGTCTCACCTGCGGTCGTTGGCGGTCGTGTTGGTGGTCTTCAGGCGTCCGCTTCGGTGGGAACGTCCGCTTCCGCGGGGCCCTCGGCGGGTTGTTCGTCCTCGCGCACCGTGTCCGGGGCTGCAGCGAGGTCCGTGGCGGCCTCGACGTCGTCGGTCCTGGCCACCTTCTTCTTCTTGGGAGCGAGCACCATCACCATGTTGCGGCCGTCGACCTTGGGATAGGCCTCGATCGTCGCCAGCTCCTCCATGTCGTCGGCCAGCCGGTCGAGCAGCACCTTGCCGAGCTCGGTGTGTGTCATCTCGCGGCCGCGGAACATGATCGTCGCGCGGACCTTGGCCCCGTCGTTCAGGAAGCGGCGGACGTGCCCGGACTTGGTGCCGTAGTCGTTGTCCGAGATCTTCGGCCGCATCTTGATCTCTTTGATGACGATCTGGCTCTGCCGCTTGCGAGCTTCCTTCTCTTTCTGGTCCTGCTCGTAGCGGTGCTTGCCGTAGTCCATGACCCGGCAGACGGGGGGGTCGGCCTGTGGGGCGACTTCGACGAGGTCGAGATCCTGCTCGCGCGCGCGGCGCAGGGCCTCGGCGAGTTGGATGATGCCGACCTGTTCACCGTCGGCGTCGATGAGACGGACACGCGGGACCTTGATCTCCGCGTTGAGCCGGTGCGGTTGCTCGATGGCGCGTTCTCCTCTTGTTGGTGGCATGGGCCGCCGTCGTGATCGCGGCCCAGAACGACAAAGGCGACCCGGATCGGGTCGCCACAGGATGACCGGCAGCGAGGACGCACGGGCGTTTGCACGGGCAGTCTGCTGCGGGGCAGGTGGGACCCGGTCAGATCCGCCTCCCCTGCTGGGGAGCCTCTGCCAGGTGGGGGTGAATGTTCACCCCGCTTGGTCTTCAGTTGTCGTCATGCATGGTCGCGGGGCGTTTCTGCCCGTTGACGTCGAACGCGCCGCACAGCGGGCGGCGCGTCGATGAGGGTACCAGCCGGCTGGCCAACCGGCCAGAGCGGCTCAGGTGCCGGGGATCCAGAGCTTGTTCAGCGGGGACGACGGATCCGGCTGACCCGGGGCCTGTGGTTGCCCCTGGGCTGGCGTTCGGCCCTCCGTCGAGGCGGGGATGTCGTTCGGTTCGTCGTGGCCCTGACTGCGCGCCTGGCCGACCTCGCGCTCGGCCTCGACCTGTGCGAGCCGCAACTGGGTCAGGGCCTGGTCGACCTGGCCGACCAGCTGCTCATCCCCCACGGGCCGGATCGCGTCGTTCATCGTGGCCACGAGGTCGATCAGTAGCCGTGCGTCCTGGCGTCCGAGTTTGACCTGCGCCGCATTCAGGAGTCCCTGGACGACCTCGGCGAAGATCTGGTCGACGGGCGCGCCTCGCATCTGGCCGAGGTAGGCGCGCACCTCTTCCTCTGAGGGGGCGTCCTGGGGTGGGAGTGCGTCGCTCATGGTTGCAACTTCGCTCGTCATGCGGTCAGTGGTGATCGTCGGACTTGCCGATTTGACCGGGACCCGACGACGCGAACGCAAGGCCGCCCACCAGCAATCCGCCGAATGCGGCCAGGATCAGTCCGTCCCATTCGCCGGTGCCGAAGCCCGAGGCCTCGTCGTCGTGGGCATCCGACTCGTCGGCGTGATCGCCGGCTTCCCCCGTGCTCTCGGTGGTCTCTTCGGCCGCGAATGCGGGACCGGCCAGCATGCCGACGGCCAGCAGGGCCGCCGCACCGACCGGGGTAAGGACGCGGCTTGTGAATGTCCGCACGACGACGCCTTTCGTGACTCGAGGTTTGGCGTCGGATGCTACCGGCCGCTGCGGACCAGCCGAATCCGACGAACGGGCGGCAGGGTTCGACGGCCTACGCTGCACCCCGGAGGTGCCCAAGTGAAGAGCTTCGACGCGTTGTTCGCCGAACTGACGGCGAAGGTGGCCGCCGAGGAGGCAGGCTCCCGCACGGTGGCCGCGGTGCAGGCCGGTGTGCACGAGATCGGCAAGAAGATCGTCGAGGAGGCCGCCGAGGTCTGGATGGCCGCCGAGCACGAGTCCCCGCAACGAACCGCGGAGGAGATCTCCCAACTGCTCTACCACCTGCAGGTGCTCATGCTGGCCTGCGACCTCAGCCTGGACGAGGTCTACGCTCACCTGTAGTTCCGTCCACGCATCCCCCACCGCCCGAAGAGAAACGCCATGCTGCGCGTCGCCGTCCCGAACAAGGGCTCCCTGTCCGACGCCTCGATCGAGCTGCTGCGCGAGGCCGGCTACCGCCAGCGTCGCGACCGGCGCGATCTTGTCCAGGTCGACCCGGCACACGACGCCGAGTTCTTCTATCTGCGACCACGGGACATCGCGACCTACGTCGGCACCGGTCAGCTCGACGTCGGGATCACGGGCCGTGATCTTCTGCTCGACGCCGACACCGACGCCGAGGAACTGCTACCGCTCGGCTTCGGAGCATCGACATTCCGCTTCGCTGCGGTTCCGGGGACCCTCGACGGCATCGAGTCGATCGCCGGTCACCGCATCGCGACCTCGTACCCGCACCTCGTGCGCCGCCACCTCGACCAGGCAGGGATCCAGGCCGAGGTCATCCGACTCGACGGTGCGGTCGAGACCGCGGTGCGCCTCGGGGTCGCGGACGTCATCGCCGACGTCGTCTCCACAGGCACGACCCTCCGCCAGGCGGGCCTTGCACCACTCGGCGAGCCGATCCTTCGTTCCCAGGCGGTCCTCATCAAGCGTCGGGACGCTCCGACCAGCAGTGCCGTCACCCAGATGGTCGGGCGCCTGCAGGGACTGATCATCGCCAGGCGGTACGTGATCATGGACTACGACGCCCCAATCGACGTCCTCGAAGAGGCCTGCCTGATCACGCCCGGCATCGAGTCCCCGACGATCTCCCCACTCCACGAGGAGGGCTGGGTCGCCGTGAGGGCGATGGTCGAACGCAAGGAGATCAACCGCGTCATGGACCAGCTCGTCGAGCTCGGCGCGAAGGGGATCTTCGTCACCGAGATCCTGTCCTGCCGCCTCTGAAAGCCCCCACCTCGTATCCTCGTCAGCGGTGACGAGGAGCGCGCCATCAACCCGACCGATCGGTTCACGGGGTTCCGGCGCCGTATCGTGCGCGCGGCGGTCGTCCTCGGCAGCGTCGCGGTAGCGACCGTCCTGCTGCTCGCGGTCGCTGGTGGCGCGGCCGCGCCGCGCGTGGACCTGGGCAGATCCAGTGGGGGCTTCGCGCTCCTGCTGGACGTGCTGACGCTGCTGGTGGTCGCCGGCTCGCTGACCGGACTCGTGCTCTTGATGACCAGCCTGCGATTCCGGCGCTCCACCGTCATCCAGGTCGAGCGTCGTCGCCGCAGCTTCGCCGGCCTTGTCACACTCGTCGTCGTCCTCCTGGTGTTCCGGCTGCTGCCCGATCCACGCCCGCAGGACGGCCAGGGACCGACCGTCGGCCTCGGCGACGGCATCGCGCAGCCGGCCGAGGAGCCCGTCCGCATCGTCCCCGACGCCACCCTCACCGTGGCCGCGCTTCTGGGTGCCGTCGTCCTCGCGGCAATGGCCGCGATCGCGCGTCGACAAATCGACCGGCGGGTCGGGGTCGGCGACCCGCTGACCGCCGACGACCACCAGGAACGGTCACGCATGCGCGCCGTGACGCTCGTCCTGCGCGACGACCTCGAGTCGATCGAGGATCCAAAGGCGGCGATCCTCGCGGCGTACGACCACCTGCGGATGGACCTCGAGGAGCAAGGGGTCGCCCCACGGCCGGATGACACGCCACGACGGGTCGTCGTCCGTGCGCTGGACCTCGCCGACATGCCACGCGCAGCGATCGTGGAACTCGTCGCGATCTTCGAGGAGGCGAGGTTCTCGACCCACCCGATCGGTCAGGACCACAGGGGCCGGGCGCTCGACGCGCTCGACGAGGTCGAGCGCGTCCTGCAAGCACCGGCGGATCACGGATGAGGCCGCGAACGGTCGCTGCTGTCTTCGCCGCCCTGGCCTCCGGTGCGACAGCGGTCGCGTTCGGTGTGCCGGCCGGCATCGTCATCGAAATCGTCCTCGCGCTCGCCCTGACCATCCTTGCCCATCGCCTGTTGACTGCGGGTCCAACGGTGCCGGATGTCTTCGAGGCGACCCTTGCACAGCGTCCTTCGGCCCCCCACGATCCTCATTCCGCCCTGCGCCGGAAGGTGACGTCGGCCCATACGACGGCAGCGGACTCGCACAGGATCCTGCGGCCGATACTGCGTGACGCGGCGGCGGTTCGACTGCAGCGCCATGGGATCGATCTCGATCGTGACCGCGACGCCGCCACGCGGGCGCTCGGCCCGCACCTGTTCGAGCTGGTCCGCCCCGAACGGCAGCGACCCGACGCCGACGCCCGACCATGGACCTCGCAGGACCTCACGGACGCCATCGACCGCCTGGAGCAACTGTGACCGAATCCTCCACTCATGCAGTCGACCTGTCATTGTCCGACGTCGTCGCGCACGCTGGGAGGATCCTGGACGAGGTCGATCGCGTGGTCGTCGGCAAGCGTGACGTCGCACACCTGCTGCTGGTTTCCGTGTTGACGCGCGGACACGTCCTTCTCGAGGACCTACCCGGCGTGGCCAAGACGCTGCTCGCGCGGAGCATGGCCGCGGCGACCGGCATGTCATTCCGCAGGATCCAGTTCACCCCTGACCTCGTGCCCGCGGACGTCACCGGAGCGACGGTCCTCGACCCGTCGACCGGCGACTTCGCCTTCCGACCGGGTCCGGTGTTCGCAAACCTCGTCCTCGGTGACGAGATCAACCGTGCGCCGCCGAAGACCCAGGCGGCGCTGCTCGAGGCGATGCAGGAGCACCAGGTCACCGCGGACGGCGAGACCCGGCAGCTGCCTGACCCGTTCGTCGTCGTCGCAACGCAGAACCCCATCGAGTTCGAGGGCACGTACCCGTTGCCGGAGGCGCAGGTCGATCGCTTCCGGATGCGGATCGCCATCGGTTATCCCGACGACGACTGGGAGGTCGTCGAACGCCGACTGGAACGGGGCAGCGACGACGCGGACCTGCGAGCCGTCGTCGACACCGCCACCGTCCGCGCCATGCAGTTGGCGGTCGAGTCGGTGCACGTCCAACCCGATGTGGGTCGGTACGCCGCGGCGATCACCGCCGCAACCCGCGTGCGGCCGGGGGTCGCGGTCGGTGCCAGCCCGCGCGGGACCCTGTCGCTCGTCCTGGCTGCCCGAGCAAAGGCGTTGCTCGCGGGACGCGATTTCGTCACGCCCGACGATGTACGGGACCTCGCCGGCCCATGCCTCGCGCACCGGCTCATTCTGACACCGGACCAATGGGTGCGCGGCCTCAGGACCGAGCAGGTCGTCGAAGAGGTCGTCGCCGGCATCCAGGCACCGGTATCCCCCGATGCCTCGCAGCCGTGAACTGGCATCGCCAGGACCACGGGCGCCAGGCCCGCAGGGGTGCCGTCGTCGTCGGCCTGTTGCTGCTGGCGATCGTGGCACGGCTGCCCGCGATCGTGACGCTGGCGGCGCCGCTCGGCATGGCATGGTGGCTGGGCGCCCGGGACCGGCCACCCAGGGGATCCTTCACTGCCCGGTTCGAGGCCGCCGGCATGCTCGAGGACGACCGGGTCCCCGTCGTCGTCACCGCCACGGGGTTGGACCGCGCTGTCCAGATGACCGTGGGCGCCACGCACCACCTGGTCCGCGAACCCGCCATCACCACCATGCGCCCTGGCCGACCGCACGCGGAACTGCTGCTGGTCCCCCGCCGGTGGGGCGCGGCGCGCCTCGGTCCGGTCGCGATCAGGGCGAACACGCCCGGCGGAGTGATCTGGGAGACGATGTTGCCCGTCGACCACGCCAATGTGGCCCCCGACGATCGTGGACGGATCGTCGTGCCAATCCACCCACGACTCGACGTCATGGACACCATGCCACGTGCGACCCAGACCATGCCGACCCCCGGCGTGCACACGTCGAGGCGGTCAGCACGCGGGATCGAGTTCGCGGACCTCAGACCCGGACAGCCCGGCGATCATCTCCGGGACGTGAACTGGCGGGTCACGGCGCGACGCGGTGAACTGTGGGTCTCGCAACGTCACCCCGAGCAACGTCAGGACGTGGTCCTGCTCGTCGACACGTTCGACGGCCACGTGCTGCCCGACGCCGTGCGACTGGCATATGCACTTGTCGCCGCCTACCTGGGACAACGCGACCGCGTCGGCGTCATCGGGTTCGGCGGGGTGCTCCAGTGGGTCGCTCCAGGTGGCGGCGCCCGTCACCGGCATCGGGTCGAGGCCGCTCTGATCGCCAGCCAGGCCGCTGTGTCGGCCGCCTGGCGTGACCTGCGGATCGTGCCGCCGCGCACCCTTCCGCCGCATGCACTGGTCGTCGCGATGACCCCGATGCGGGAGGAGCGCACGGTCAGTGCCCTGCTCGACCTGCTGGCCAGAGGTCGCCAGGTCGCCGTGGTCGACGTCGCGGACCGGCTCGTGACGACGTCGGACGATTCGCTGCTCAGGCGGCTCGATCGCCTGCAGCGAGAGACCGAGCACGATCGGCTTCGCCACCTCGGGGCAACGGTCGTCGCCTGGGCCGACGCCGAGACTCCGCAGAGTGTGATCGCGCGCGCCGCGATCCGCCAGCGGCAGCGGTTGCGGACATGAACGACCGCAGGCGAGCAAGCGTCATCGTTGCCGAGGCCCTCTCGTTCGGGACACTGCTCATGGTCGCCATCCCGGCGCTCCGGGCACTCGACATCACCATCCCTGGCGTCTGGATCCTGGCCGGCGCGATCGCGGCAACACACGGGATGGGGTTCGTCCCCGCCCTGGCCACCGCGACGCCACTCGCGCTGCTCGTCACTGCCGGCTTGTGGGTGCTCGCGCACCTCGCAGACCCCGCCCAGGCGCGTGCTGCGGTCGCCGTCGGACTGCTGCTGTGGATCGTGGAGGAGTCCCGCGACCTCAGCCTGAGCTTGCGCCGCCCCGGTCACGTGGCCGGCACCCTGGTCGCGGTGCGGATGCCACGCTGGCTCGGCGTCGCTGCGGCGGCGTTGCTCGCCGATGCCGCGCTCGTTCTCTTCCTCCGGCAGCCGCCGATCTCGGGCTGGATCTGGCGAGTCGTCGGAGCCGCCGCCGTGGCGATCCTTCTGATGACCGCCCGGCCCAGGACGACTACAGGTTCTTGAGCAGATTGGCGGTCTCGACCGCTGACAGGGCGGCTTCGGCTCCCTTGTTGCCGAGCTTCCCACCCGCACGCTCGACCGCCTGCTCCCACGTGTCGGTGGTCAGCACGCCGAAGGCCACCGGGATGCCGCTGTCCCGGGCCACGGCGCCTGCGCCGTGCGCGGCCTCGCCAGCCACGTAGTCGAAGTGTGGCGTCGAGCCGCGGACCACCGCGCCGAGCGCCACCAGGGCGTCGTAATGACCTGAGGCCGCCATGCGCTGCAGGACGACCGGCAGTTCGAACGCGCCGGGGACCCACGCCACCTTGATGTCGGACGGGACCGCGCCGTGGCGCAGCAACGCGTCGATCGCGCCTTCGACGAGGCTGCCGACGACGACCTCGTTGAAGCGGGCGGCCGCGATACCGACGCGTAGGCCGGTGGCGTCGAACTGGCCGGTATGGCGGATGACGTCGTCGTTCACGCAGGTCCCTTCGGCTGACAGGTGGCGCACAGTGTGGCAGGTCAGGCGGTGTGACGGCTACCTCCGCCCGGCATCGGCGGTGGCGCGGGGTGGTCGTCGACCTGGTCGGCGTCGACAGGATCGGCGGCGCGATGTGGCCCGAGTTGCCCACGGAGGTCGTCGCGCAGGAACGGCACCTCGTCGGCCGGGGCCATCGCAACGCCACGCCGACTCGACGACCACTCGGCGAGGTCTCCCACTCCCGACGAGACGATCCCTGCACCGGTCAGTTCGTGACCCATCCGTTCCCGCTTGGCGATCAGGTAGGCGGCGTTGGTCTTGGTCGGGGTGATCTCGACCGGTACCCGCTCGACGATCTGCAGACCGAAACCCTCGAGCCCTGCGCGCTTCGCAGGATTGTTGGTCAGCAGGCGGAGGGTGGACAGGCCGAGGTCCGCCAGGATCGACGCACCGGTGCCGTAGTCCCGAGCGTCCGCTGGCAGGCCGAGTTGCAGGTTGGCCTCGACCGTGTCGGATCCGGCGTCCTGCAATTCGTAGGCACGCAGTTTGTGGAGGATGCCGATGCCGCGACCCTCGTGGCCACGGAGGTAGACGATGACGCCCTCGCCCTCCTGCACGATTCGCGCCATGGCGAGGTCGAGCTGGGCACCGCAGTCGCAGCGGGCGGATCGGAAGACGTCACCTGTCAGACACTCGGAGTGCATCCGGACCAGGACGTCCGGTTTGCCTTCGGGGCTCCCGTACAGCATCGCCACGTGCTCGATATGGTCGGTCGTGTTGCGGTAGCCGATGATCCGCCACTGGCCGTACGGCGTCGGAAGAGGCACCTCGACCTCGCGCTCCACGATGGACTCGTTGCGCCGCCGGTAGGCGATCAGATCGGCGATCGTGACGAGCAACAGGTCATGCTGGGCGCAGAACTCCTCGAGGTCGGGCAGACGGGCCATGGACCCGTCCTCGTTCATGATCTCGCAGATCACACCGGCCGGCGCCAGCCCAGCCGTGCGGGCGAGGTCGACCGACGCCTCGGTGTGGCCGGGTCGGCGCAGCACCCCGCCGTCGACGTAGCGCAACGGGAAGACGTGGCCCGGCCTGCGAAAGTCCGACGCCACGGCATCGGGTTCGAGGGTGCGCTGGATCGTCCGTGCCCGGTCGAACGCGGAGATCCCGGTCGAACCGGGAATGTCGAGGTCGACCGACACGGCGAAGTTGGTTTCGGCGTGCTCGCCCGCCGACGGGACCATCTGCCCGATCTCGAGAGCGTCGAGCCGATCAGGCGTCAGCGACAGGCAGATCAGACCCCGTCCGTGGGTCGCCATGAAGTTCACGGCCTGAGGCGTGACCCGATCGGCGGCGATGACCAGATCGCCCTCGTTCTCGCGGTCCTCGTCGTCGACCACGACGATCATCCCGCCTGCGCGGATGACGTCGATCGCGTCCTCGATCGGGGCGAAGGGCATGCCTACTCCTAGGGGCGGTACGGCGACGGCGCGCCGGCAGCGAGCATCCGTTCCACGTACTTCGCGATGACGTCGGCCTCGAGGTTGACCTCGTCGCCCTCGGAACGGGAACCGAACACCGTCGACTGCAATGTGTGCGGGATCAGGCCGACCCGGAAACGAGCCGAGCCGTCCTCGTCGGGCACCACGTCGACAACGGTCAGGCTGGTGCCGTCGACGGTGATCGAACCCTTGGGGACGAGATATCGAGCCACCGCCACGGGAGCGGTGATCGTCAGGAACACGGTACCCGGCTGCTCATCGAGATGGACGATGCCACCGACTGCGTCCACGTGGCCCTGGACGAGGTGACCGCCGAAGCGCGACGCCGCGCTCATGGCCCGCTCGAGGTTGACGGGGGCCCCCGCCATCAGTCGACCGAGCGCAGTGGCATGCATCGTCTCGGCCATGAGGTCGGCGGCCCAGCAGTCGTCGTGCAGATCGGTCACGCTGAGGCAGCAGCCGTTCACCGCGATCGAATCACCGACCGCCGCGTCCTCGATGACGGTCGACGCGTCGATCCACAGACGTGCCCAGCCGTCATGGGTGTCGATGTCGCGGACACGTCCCACTTCCTCGATGATGCCGGTGAACATCGCTCACGTCCCTGTTCGTCGTGGTTGGTCAGGCTGGTCGTCGTTCGACCTCGAGATCGCCAGCACGTGGGACGACCCTGCGGAGCCTCCAGTCCGCGGCAGCCGAGACAGCGGCCGGCAGGACGTACCTGTCGGAGATCGTCGTGTCGGCGACGTGACTGATCAGGCGGTCGACGTGGCCGGCGGCGAGCAACGATGCCGCCAGCGTGGCGCCCGGTTCGGCAAGGATCGCGTGTATCCCTCGCGACCACAACTCGTGCATTGCCTGCATGAGGTCGAGTCCCGCCGCATGGGCCTCGACGACAATGACGCCGGCGCCTGCGTCGACGAGCGCCTGCCGCCACTGCGGGTCCGACCGGTCGCCGGTGACGACGAGCGCGCCGGGGCGCACGACCCGGGAGGTCGGCGGGATCCTGCCCCGCGAGTCGAGGACGATGGGCCGGGGCCCGGGCCCATCGAGTTCGACGTGGCGGACGTCGAGGCGGGGGTCGTCAGCGAGGACGGTACCCGAACCGACGAGCACGCCATCGACGAATCTGCGCAGCCGATGGACGGCCGCCCGGGCGGCAGGGCCAGTCAACCACCGCTCGGCGCCGACCAGCGCCCCGCCTCTGGTATGGGCGAGCTTCAGCGTGACGTGCGGACGCTGATCGTCGATGCCATGGAAGAAGACCACGTTCTGCTCGGCGGCCCAGGACTCCAGCACGCCGGCGACCACCCGGACGCCAGCATCCCTGAGCAGGTCAGCTCCGCCCGCGGCGGCCGCACTGGAGTCGGCGGCGGCGTACACGACCTCGTCGATTCCGGCGTCCCGCAGGGCCACACTGCACGGTCCTGTCCTGCCGTGGTGGTTGCACGGTTCCAGCGTCACGTAGGCAGTCGCGCCGCGTGCGTCTCCGGCGTCGTTCAGGGCCGCGATCTCGGCGTGGGGACCCCCCGGCCGTTCGTGCCATCCCTGCCCGATCAGGTCGCCGTCCCTGATGAGGACGCAGCCGACCATCGGGTTGGGTCGACAGGTCGCCCTCCCGCGCTCTGCCAGGGCGATCGCACGGGCCATCCAGCGTGCATGGCCGTCGAGCGACACGGCGGCCTCTCAGTCCTCGGTGCGGCGGTCGGCAGCGAAGTTGGAGCCACCTTCGGCGACCAACGACTTGGCGTAGGACTTCATCTCGGTCGCGACCGTGACGACCTCGGACGGGTGGTGGAAATCGCGGAGTTCGGTCGTCGCCACGCCGATCGAGATGGCGACGAGCGGGTACTTGCGCATGACCCCCTGGCGGTCCTTGACCTCGATGTAACCGAGGGCCCGATCGTCTTCGTCGTACAGGGAGGGCGCAACGGCGTCGAACCGTTCGCAGATCGCCTTGGCGAGTTGCTCCCACAACTCGACGCTGGTCACCACCACGAAGTCGTCGCCGCCGATGTGGCCAACGAAGGTCTCGGGGCCGCCGAACTCGCGCGCGACCTCGACAATGGTCGAGGCGCCCTGGTTGATGACGTCGTCGCCACGGGCGAACCCGTAGTGGTCGTTGAATGCCTTGAACGAGTTGAGGTCGGCATAGAGCACCACGAAGGGACCCTTGGCGTCCACGCGGCGTGCGATCTCTTTGTCGATGGCCGTGTTGCCCGGCAGGCCGGTGAGCGGCTGGATCGTGCGCATGTCCTCGGCCCGGCGCAGGGTGGCCTTGACGCGGGCAACGAGTTCGTTGGGGTCGAAGGGCTTGGTCAGGTAGTCATCGGCGCCCGCGTCGAAACCTGCGACCTTGTCGGGGGTCTGGGACTTCGCGGTCAGCAGGATCACCGGGATGTGGCTGAGGCGGCCGTCGGCCCGCAGGTTGCGGACCGCCTCGAACCCGTCCATCCGCGGCATCATCACGTCCATGACGATGATCGACGGATTGGTCTCGAGCGCGCGCTCGAGCGCTTCGACGCCGTCGCTGGCCTCGGCGGTCTCGTAGCCGGCCAGGGACAACGCGATGTCGACGAAGGTCCGGATGTCGGGATCGTCGTCGACGACGAGGACGGTTTCAGCCACCGACATGCTCCCTGGCGGCGGTGTCGGCGGCGTCCATGATCGCGCGGACCGCGGCGACACGGTCGGCATGGTCGAACACCGCCGAGCCAGCAACGAAGGTGTCGGCACCTGCCCGGACCGTGTCGCCGATCGTCTCGGCGGTGATGCCACCGTCGACCTCCAGGCGGAAGTCGGTGTTGTTGGCGCGACGCCAGGCGTCGGCTTCGGCAATCTTGGGGACGACGTCGTGCATGAACGACTGGCCGCCGAAGCCAGGCTCGACGGTCATGACGAGTAGCAGATCAACGGCGGTCAGGAGTTCCTCGACCATCTGCAGCGGCTGGGCAGGCTTGATCGCGACACCGACCTTGGCACCCATCTCGTGCAACCGGTCGATCAGGGCCATGGGGTCGTCGTCGACCTCGGGATGGAAGGTGATCGAGTCGGAGCCCGCGTCGACGAACTGGGGTGCGTACACCGAGGGGTCGGTGATCATCAGGTGGGTGTCGAGATACAGGTTCGTCGCCCGGCGGAGTTGCTTGACGACAGGTGGCCCGATCGTCAGGTTCGGGACGTAGTGGCCGTCCATGACGTCGACGTGCACCCAGTCGACCGCGGGCGCGATCTCGTCGATCTCGGCCCCGAGGCGCGCGAAGTCCGCTGACAGGATGGACGGTGCCAGTTGGAAGGAATGGCTCACGCCTCCGGACCTTTCGCCTCGGTCGGCGAGCCTAGTCGCGCGGCCCTGTTCCCGACGTCAGTGCGCGCGAACACGCCAGCGGGCCATGTACATGCCGTCGGTGCCGTTCGTCGATGGCAGGAGCTGGTGGCTCTGCTCGCGCCGGAGGACGTCGCGGAAGTCGTCTTCGATGCGCTCGGTGACCCCGACCGTCTCGTCTCGGGTCCACGTGCACACCGCGTACGTCACGGTGCCGCCGTCCCTGACGAGCTCGATCGCGCGCGCGAGCAGCGCGACCTGCAGGTCGGCGAGCGAGCGCACATCGACCGGCTGACGACGCCACCGCACCTCGGGTCGGCGACGCCCGACGCCGAGTCCGGTGCACGGCGCGTCGACGAGGACCGCGTCCACGCCGTTCGGTAGCGCCACGCTGCGGGCGTCGCCCTCGACGATCGTGACGTCCTGGCCGAGGCGGGATGCGAGCTCGCGGATCCGTGTGGCCCGGTGACGGTGCAGTTCGACCGCCGTGACCGACCCCGTCGGCCCGACGATGGACGCCAGGTGTGAGGTCTTGCCCCCCGGGCCGGCACAGAGGTCGATGATCCGGTCCCCCACGGTGACCGCCGCCATGTGCACGACGAGCATCGACGCCTCGTCCTGTGGGACGGCCCGTCCCTGGACGACGGCCGGGAGTGTCCGTGGGTCCACAGCGGCGACGCGCACGCCCTCGGGCGCCGCGCCGGTCGGTTCGGCGTCGAGGTCGGCGGAACGCAGTTCGTCGAGGAGTTCGCCGCTGTCCCCGACCGCCCGCAACGTGACGCCCGGCGGGTCGTTGTCGGCGTGCAGGATCGCCTCGGCCGAATCCGGTGGGTACTGGTCGAGCAGGTCGTTGACGATCCAGTCAGGATGGCCGGTGGTCAGGGACAGGTACCCGACGAGGTCCGACCCGCGGTCCGGCCACGCCAAGGTGGGCAGCGAGCGCGCCAGTCCGCGCAACACACCGTTGACGAACTTTGCGGCGCCATCCGCCCGACTGCTGGGAACCATCGTCCTGGCCAGGTCGACGGACGTCGACACGGCTGCCCGATCGGGGATTCTCATCCGCCACAGTTGCAGCGCACCGAGGCGCAGGACGCGTTGCAGGTCCGGTTCGACCTCGTCGATGCGGCGCGTGAGCACCTGGCCGAGCATCCAGTCGAGCGTTCCTCGCCAGCGCAGGCCGTCGTAGGCCAGGTGGCTTGCGAACCGGCGGTCGCGCGCGTCCGGCAGCTCGTCGACGAGCAGCGGGACCACGTGCGTGGAATAGGCGCCGGCGTCCTCGACCCGTGCGATCGCCCGGAATGCGATCCGGCGCGCAGCGATCCCCTGGTCGGTCACGTGCCGAGGCGATGGCCGACGGCTGGGCGGTAGCCGTTGACGAAGGCCGCGCCGTCCATCCGGCCCTTGCCGGAGGGCTGCAGCGAGGTCAGAAGCACCGCTCCATGTCCGCACGCGACGACAGGGCCCTGCTTGGTCACGTCGACGACGCGCCCGGGGTCCCCGTCGCGGTCGGTCGCGGAGGCGGCGTACACCTTCAGTCGCTGTCCCCCATCCGTGGTGAACGCGCCCGGGTGGGGTGACGCCGAACGGATCAGGTCGACCACGGCCGAGCCGGCTTGTGACCAGTCGATCACCAGGTCGTCCGGATGGATCTTCGGCGCCATGGTGACGCCGCTCTCGCGCTGTGGGTTCGGTTCGACGCCTGCAACGAGGTCGCGCAGGCTGTCGCGCAGCACCGGCGAGCCCAGGACCGCGAGTCTGTCGAGCAGCGCACCTGCGTCCTCGTCCGGGTCGACGGTGACCTCTACCTGGCGAAGGATCGGCCCCGTGTCCATCCCCTCGTCGATGACGAACGTCGTGACGCCGGTCACCTGGTCACCGGCGCGTAGTGCGTGCTGCACCGGGGCCGCGCCGCGCCAGCGCGGGAGCAGGCTGAAATGCAGGTTCACGAAGCCGGCACCACCCACGGCGAGGACATCGGCCGGGAGCAGAGCGCCGTAGGCGACGACCGCACAGCAGTCGACCGCGAGACCTCGCAGGTCGTCACCGATCGCACGCACGCGATCCGGTTGCCACACAGGGACGTCAGCCTGCAGGGCGACCTCTTTCACCGGTGGCGCAACAGGGCGGCGGGACCGGCCCTTCGGCCGATCGGGATTGGTGACGACTGCAGCCACCGTCACGTCGTCGGCTTCGAGCAGAGCCCGAAGGGCAGGGACCGCCACGTCGGGCGTGCCGAAGAACGCGACCCGCATCAGTGCCGGCCGAGCAGGAACCCGCCGGTCGGTCTGGGAGGCTCCTCCATGCCACGTTCCTCGCGGAGCAGTCGCATGCGCTTCATCGCCTCGCGCCTGTCGTGCTTGGCCAGGTGGTCGATGAAGAGGATCCCGTTGAGGTGGTCCATCTCGTGAAGCCAGACCCTGGCGTCGAACCCCTGGAGGCGGACCACGTGCTCGTCCCCGTGGAGGTCCTGGTGGGCGACCTCGACGTGCAGCGGACGGTCGAGCGGGTAGTACAGGCCAGGAAACGACAGGCAGCCCTCGTCCCCCTCCTGCAACTCCTCGGAGGAGTCGCGCAGTTCGGGATTGACGACCGCGCCGGCGTCCTCGTCGACCTCCCAGGTGAACAGGCGCTTGAGGACCCCGACCTGAGGAGCGGCAAGTCCGACGCCCGCAGCCTCGATCATCGTCTCGTGCATGTCCGCGGCGAGGCGCGCGAGGTGCTCGTCGAAGTGCTCGACGGTCCGCGCCTTCTGGCGCAGGACCGGGTCACCGAAGATGCGGATGTCCAGAATCGTCACGTCGACCTCCCGCGCGAAAGGGTACGGCGTCGAGCGGGCCACTCCGGCATGTCACAGCAGCGCGACCGGGTCCACGTCGACCCGCACGTCGATCCCGTCCTTCGACCACGCCTCGCGGAGCGGTCGCAGCGCATCGAGAGTGGCGGCACGGTCGGTGCTCAACAGCAGCAGGCGACGTGCGCCGTCAACCGTGACCGGGCCGAGGACTGCCGCATCCCCGACTGCTGCGTTGAGGTCGCGGATGACCTCGTCGGGCGCCCGGAGTTCGACGGCGATCGCCTGACGACCGGGAGGCAGCCCGAACTGTGACCTGCGCGGCGCCTGGTCACGCCAGAACGACCCAGGGTCCCACCGCTTGAGTGCGCGCAACACCGCGGCCTCCGGTTCCTCCGAGGTCTCGAGTTCGGTCTGGGACGTCCTCGTGCGCGCCGTGACCTCGCCGTCGGGTGCCGCCCACGACGCCACGGCCATCGCGAGCCGGAGGCAGTCCTCGGGCGCATCGACCGCGGGCCGCCTGGCCATGGCCTCGATGTCGGGCAGGACCACGGCGCCGACCGGACCAGGTGACGCGTCCAGTACGGAGCCCCGGGTCATGACCAGGACCACTGGCGGCGGCGGGATCGCCTGGTCGTACCCTTCGAGGACGTGAACCGGGGCAGGGACCGCCGGGCGAAGTTCATCGGCGATGCGTTCGGCCCCCGCCGCCAGCGGCGCGAACCGCCTCCCGCCGCACTCGATGCACGGACGACGGCCGTTCAGGCTGTACCCGCAGGTCCGGCACACCACGCCATGGCCGGCTCCGGCCAACGACCCGGCGCACGTGGGACAGCGGACCCGCGCGCCACATGCGGAACACGCCAGGGCGGAGCCCTCCCCCCGTCTCGAGGCCAGGACGACCCCGTAGGTACCGTCGGCCACGGCGCGGCGCAGGGCCGGGACGGCACGCCGGCCGAGGCGCGTGCTCGGGCCACCGTCTGCATGGTCGAGGTGGACGCGCGGGGCATGCTTGGTCTCGGTCGGCCGGGTGGCGGTGACGGGGACCAGGCGGCGGTCACGCAGCAGGGACCACCCCGACGCCGACGGCACCGTCGCGACCAGCACGGCGACGCCGCCGGCCCGCCGAGCGCGTTCGAGTGCGACCTCGCGGGCGTTGTGCCGCGGCGAGCGGCGTTCCTTGTGAGCAGGATTGGCCTCGTCCAGCAAGATCGTGAGGCCGAGGTTGTCGACCGGCCAGAACGCCGCTCGTCGCTCGCCGACGACGGCCCGGGCACGGCCACACCTGGCCTGCAGCCACCGGTGGTAGACGGCCCGGGGGGAACTGAGTCCGCGCACGTCGACGACCCGTGCATCGAGTCCCGCCACGAACGCGTCGGCGACCCGCGACGATGGGTCGGGGACGACGAGCAGGACGCCACGCCCGCCCGCAAGGCAGACCGCGGCCAGATCGGCCAGACGGGCGCCGACATCCTCGTCCGCCAGGGGGCGCCAGACGAAGGCGCCATGCCCGTCGCTCGTCGCGTCCAGCAGCGGTTGCGCGGCATAGGCCCCCCATGCCGGGGCGTCCGGCCGCTCCTGTCGCGGGAGCATGGGCGGGTCGTGCCTGGTCCGGTACCAGCCCTGTTCGCGCGCGGCGGCCTCGACGGCGATCGTGCGCTTCGGCATCGCATGACGCACCACGTCGGCCACAGGGGCGGCGAAGCGCCGGGCAGCCCACGTGAAGACCTCGATGTCCTGGGCCGTCGCCCACGGGTGCGCGCCGAGCGTTCGACGCAGCGGGCGCAACTTGGCCGCAGGGACCTCAGAGTCGTCGGCCATGTCGACGACGAGGCCCATGCGACGTCTGCCGGCGAAGACCACCTCGACCCGGCTGCCGACAACGACCCCGTCTTCGAGGTCGTCACCGATCAGGTAGTCGAACGGGCGGTCGAGGTGGATGGGTTCGACCTCGACGATGACCCGGGCGACTGCAGGCACGGTGGCGGCTCAGGCCCCCACGGCGGACCGCAGGTCGTCAGCACGATCGGTCCGCTCCCAGGTGAAGCGGTCGCCGTCACGGCCGAAGTGCCCGTAGGCGGCGGTTTCGGCGTACCCCGGCTTGCGCAGGTCGAGCGCGTCGATGATCGCGCCGGGGCGCAGGTCGAAGACCTCGCGGATGCCCTTGATGATGTGCTCCGGGTCGACCTGTTCGGTGCCGAAGGTCTCGAGCATCATCGAAACGGGCGTGGCGACACCGATGGCATAGGCCACCTGCAGTTCGCAGCGACGGGCGAGGCCCGCGGCAACGATCGTCTTGGCGACCCACCGCGTCGCGTATGCGGCCGAGCGGTCGACCTTCGAGGGGTCCTTGCCCGAGAACGCGCCGCCACCGTGCCTGGCCATTCCCCCGTACGTGTCGACGATGATCTTGCGGCCTGTCAGGCCCGCGTCCGCCACCGGACCGCCGAGGACGAACCTTCCCGTAGGGTTGACGTAGACCCGCAGCACGTCGCTGTCGACGTCGTCGGGCAGCAGTGGCCGGATGACGTGCTCTTCGATGTCCGGGCGCAGCAACGTGTCGAGGTCGATGCCGTCCTTGTGCTGCGTCGAGACCAGGACCGTGTCGATGGCGACCGGCCGGTCGCCTTCGTAGCGGACGGTCACCTGGGTCTTCGCGTCCGGGCGCAGGTACGGGATCGTCCCGTCGCGGCGCACCTGCGCCTGCCGTTCGGCCATCCGGTGGGCAAGGTGGATCGGCAACGGCATCAGCGACTCGGTCTCGTCGCACGCGTACCCGAACATCATCCCCTGGTCGCCGGCGCCGAGGTGCGCGTACTCGTCGTCGTCGTGGTCGACGCGGTGCTCGAAGGCGTCGTCGACGCCCTGGGCGATGTCGGGCGACTGCTCGTCGATGGACACCGAGACGCCACAGGTGTGTCCGTCGAAGCCGATCTCGGCCGAGTCGTACCCGATGCGCAGGACGGTCTGGCGGACCGTGCGCGGGATGTCGACGTACGTCGACGTCGTGATCTCGCCGGCGACCATCACCTGACCGGTCGTGACCATGGTCTCGCAGGCCACGCGGCCGTTGGGGTCCTCGGCGAGAATCGCGTCGAGGATCGAGTCGGAGATCTGGTCGGCCATCTTGTCCGGGTGGCCTTCGCTGACCGACTCGGACGTGAACAGGGTGTGGCGGCTCACGCGGTGCTCCAGGGTTCGAGGATCAAGTGGATCGCAGTGGCGGATCGCGGTGGCGGATCGCAGTGGCGGATCGCGGGTCGACGTGCGCATGCGGGCGCCATCGTTACGGCAGAGGGTAATGCAGAGGTGGGACGCGCCCGACCCGGCGTGCGGAAACCGTGTGTTCGGCCCGTCAGGTCACGGCAGGCGCTTGACGACCTCGTCGAGCAACCGGTTGGCCACTTCCCGCTTGGTCGCGAGCGGAAGGTCGACCCGGGTCCCGTCCGCGGCGAGGATGACGACCTGGTTGGTGTCGACCGCGAACCCTGCGTCGCTGCGCGAGACGTCGTTGACCACGAGCAGGTCGCAACCCTTGCGCTCGAGTTTGGCCCTGCCGTTGTCCTCGACGTCGTCGGTCTCGGCCGCGAAGCCGACCAGCACTGCCGGTCCCGTCCCGTCCGCGCGGCGGCGAGCGCCGAGGTCCGCGAGGATGTCGGGGTTGGCGGTCAACTCGATGGTCGGAGGGCCGCCGGCCTTCTTGATCTTCGAGGTGGCGGTCGTCGTCGGGCGGAAGTCGGCCACGGCTGCGGCCTTGACGACGACGTCGGCAGCCACGGCCAACCCCATCACGGCCTCGTGCATGTCCCTGGTCGACACGACGTCGTGGCGCGTGACCCCCGGCGGTGTCGACAGCGGCGTTGGCGCCGCCACCAGTTGGACCGTGGCGCCGCGTGCTGCGGCTGCGGCAGCGATGGCGAAGCCCATCTTGCCCGTGCTGCGATTTCCGAGGAACCGGACGGGGTCGATCGCCTCGCGCGTGCCACCGGCGGTCACCACGACGGTCCGACCCCGCAGGTCGAGATCACGCCCGAGTGCCTGGGCGACGGCAGCCACGAACGCCTCGGGTTCCGCCGCCCGCCCCGGTCCCGAGTCGCCGCCCATCAGGGCGCCGTCGACCGGCCCGACGAAGACCACGCCGCGCGCGGACAGCGTCGTGAGGTTCTGCTGGGTCGCCTGGTGCTGCCACATCTCGGCGTGCATCGCTGGCGCCATCACGACCGGGCAGGTCGCGGCCAGCAGCGTCGTCGTCAATAGGTCGTCGGCAAGTCCGCCCGCGGCCTTGGCCATCAGGTGCGCCGTTGCGGGGTACACGGACACGACGTCGGCGCTGCGGGCAAGCGCAACGTGGGTCTCGCGCTCGATCTCCTCCCACACCTCGGTGCGGGCGGGGTTGCTGGTCAGTCCCTCGAACGTGGCGGCACCGACGAAGTGACGTGCACCGCGGGTGAGGATCGTCTCGACCTCGGCACCGGCGTGCAGGAACAGACGAGCCACGAGCGGCGCCTTGTAGGCGGCGATGCCGCCCGACACACCGAGAACGACGCGCCGTCCCGCCAGTGCGGTGGTCACGTCGTCCACATCGGTGCTCCCGCGGCCGTCGCGGCCTGAGCAATCGCTACTCGTCCTGGTCGCTCTCGATGAAGCCGAGCGGGTCGTCCGCCGTCTCCTCGGTTGGCTCGGCCGGTTCGATCTTTCCCTGAGCAATCTCCTCGAGGGCGATCGACAGCGGCTTGTTCGATTCGGTCACAACCAGCGGCGGGACGTGCTGGCCCATGCCTTCGCCCAGCTGCTGGTAGTAGTCGTTGATCTCGCGGGCGCGTTTGGCCGCGAGGTGGACGAGGTGGAACTTCGAGTCCACCTTGTCCATCAGGTCGTCGATGCGTGCGATCGCGGAACCTCCGTTGGCGGGTCTGCCGGCCGGGAGGGTATCCGTTCACGGACCCCGGGGCACACGGTGGCCGCGCCGCGCATCCGTGATCAGCGCGACGATGCGCTCGCACGCGACCTCGACGCTGTCGTTGACGACGACGGCGTCGAACTCGTCGCGGGCCTCGTACTCGACCTCGGCGATCTGCAGGCGCCGTTCGATCTGTTCCTCGGTCTCGGTACCCCTGGTCCGAAGGCGCCGCTCGAGTTCGGCGGGCGACGGCGGGGCCAGGAACACCTGGAGCGCGTCGGGAACGCGGCGACGCACCTGCCGTGCACCCTCGAGTTCGATCTCGAGGATGACGACCGCGCCCGCAGCCACGCGTTCCTGTACGGGTCGCAGCGGTGTGCCGTAGTAGCGGTCGAGGTAGGTGGCCCACTCGAGCAGGCCGTCCGCGGTGACCAGTTCGGCGAATGTCTCGGCATCGAGGAAGTGGTAGTGGACGCCGTCGACCTCGTCGTGACGCGGAGCACGGGTCGTGGCGGACACGGACATCTCGGCGCCTGAAACGCGCTCGAGCACGCACCGCAGCACGGTTCCCTTGCCGACGCCACTGGGGCCGGTCACGACCACCAGCAGCCCTGCATCGTCGGTCATCGATCGAATTCGTCCAGCAGCGCCTGACGCTGTCGGGGACCGAGACCTCGGAGCCGACGCGTCGGAGAGATGTCCAGTTTCTCCATGAGCCGACGCGACCGGATCTTGCCGACGTTCGGGAGCGCCTCGAGGACCTCGGACACGCGCATCTTGGCCAGCGCGTCGCTGTCGCCCGCCCGGTCGAGGACCTGCGCGAGCGTGACCTCGCCGGACTTCAGCATCTGTTTGAGGTCGGCCCGGAGTCGACGTGCCTCCGCCGCCAACTGCAGGGCGGCCCTGCGCTGTTCGGGGTCGAGTTCGGGGATGCTCATGGTGCGGAACCCTCGTCGTGCTCGCGGGGCGACATCGGTGATGGGCTGCAGGATCGCCCACCCTACCCTCGCACGACCGACGTCTGGGACGACCGTGCAACCAGAGGACCTCGCCGACCTGCTCGTGCGGGCAGGCGTGCTGACCTTCGGCGACTTCACCACCAAGAGCGGCCGCGCCACCCCCTACTTCCTCGATTTCGGACGGATCCGGTCAGGTCACCAGATCGAGGTGCTGGCCGCCGGGTATGCCGACGTGATCGCTGACGCCTTCCCGGACGTGGACATCCTGTTCGGTCCTGCCTACAAGGGCATCCCACTGGTGGTGGCGACCTCGATCGCCCTGCGGCAGCACCACGGGATCGACGTGGGCTTCTGCTTCAACCGCAAGGAGGCGAAGGGCCACGGCGAAGGCGGGGTGCTGGTCGGCGCGTTCCCAGCGGACGGAGACCGCGTGGTCATTGTCGAAGACGTCACGACAGCTGGGACCTCGATTCGCGAGACGGTGCCGATCCTGCGAGCGGCAGCCGACGTCGACCTCGCCGGCCTCGTCGTGGCGGTGGACCGAGCCGAGCGTGGGACCGTCGCGGGGATATCCGCCCTGCAGGAGATCGGCCAGGAGTTCGGCCTCGACGCCCGCACCATCACCGACATCGACACGGTCGTCGCCTACCTCGCCGAGCACGACGTCGACGGCCACCGCCACGTCGGCCCCGACGACCTCGCAAGGATCCGCACCTACCGCGCCGAGTACGGCACCTGACCTCCCCGAGAGTCAGCGGGCGGTTGGCGCGCTGGACAGTTCGCTGGCAATGAGGTCGGCGGCCTCGACCGGGTCTGCGGCGTGGGTGATCGGACGTCCGACGACCACGAGGTCGGCACCTTCCGACAGTGCCATGGCGGGCGTCGCCGACCGGGCATGATCATCGTCGCCGGATCCCTCCGGCCGGATCCCCGGGGTGACAAGCAGGGGGTCCGCACCGACCGCGGAGCGGACCGCGGCGAGGTCGCGCGGTGCGCACACGAGTCCGGGAGCGCCGGCTTCCACGGCCATCGTCGCCAGTGCCGGGACCTGCCGTGCCGCTGGCGGCTGGTTGGTCGCACGCAGGTCCTCGTCGGACATCGAGGTCAGCACGGTGACGGCCAGGATGCGTCCTCGGTCCCCCAGTCCGTCCACGGCGGCGGCGACCATGGCTGGCCCGCCCATCGCGTGCACCGTCAGCAGCCCCGCCCCGAGCCAGCCTAGGCGTGCCGCGGCCCGTTGGACGGTCGTCGGGATGTCGTGGAGCTTGAGGTCGAGGAACACCGGACCGTGGTTCCCTATCCGCCGGACGGCTTCAGGACCCTCTGCGCCGAACAGTTCGAGGCCGACCTTGAACCAGCCGACGTGGCCGGTGAGCCGACTGGCCAGCTCCTCGGCCTCGCCGAGGGTCGGGACGTCGAGCGCGACGATGACGCGGTCCGCGCCGGTCACCACAGTTCCACCTTGCCCCGGATCTCGTCGAGGGCAGAGATCCCGTGGTCGACGCACCAGTCTCGCAGCTGACCGATCAGCCGTTGTGACAGGAAGGGATCCGCGAACGTGGCGGTACCGATCGCCACCATCGAAGCTCCGGCCCGAATCATCTCCACGACGTCCTCGACGGTCCGGATTCCTCCCATCCCGATGATCGGTACGTCGGGCCCGAGTACGCGGTGGAGCTGGAACACGGCCCGGACAGCGATGGGACGGATCGCAGGACCCGACAAGCCACCGAAGGTGTTGGCGATCCGCGGCCGTCCGGTCACCGGATCGATGGCCATGCCCAGCGTGGTGTTGATCGCCGAGATGCCGGTGGCGCCAGCCTGGACGGCGGCCTGCCCGATGACGGTGATGTCGGTGACGTCCGGCGTCAATTTGGCGAACAGCGGCATGTCGGGCAGTTCGGCACGGACGGCGGCGACCACCTCGGACGACGGGCCGGGGGCGCAGGCGAAGACGAGCCCGCGGTGCTCGACGTTGGGGCAGGACAGGTTGATCTCGACGGCGACGATCCCGTGCTGATCGGCCAACCGGCTGGCAACGTGCTGGAAGTCGGCGACCGATTTTCCGGCGATCGAGACGATCACAGGGACCTTGCGTTCGTTCAGGAACTTCAGGTCCTTGGCGATCCACCGGTCGATGCCAGGGTTCTGCAGCCCGATGGCGTTCAGCATCCCCGACGGTGTCTCGAACATCCGCGGCGTCGGCAGCCCCTGGCGTGGTTCGGGAGTCACCGACTTGACCACGACGGCTCCGAGGTCGCTGATGTCGAAGAACCGGTCGATCTCGGCACCGGACGCGAAGCAGCCCGATGCCGTCGTGATCGGGTTCTTGAGCCGCACGCCACCGAGGTCGACAGCGAGGTCGACCGTTACGCGTGGCCGGTGGTCAACCGGGTCCGCGGGACGACCGGTCAGCCGGACCTCCTCACTCATCGGCGGCCCCCTGCACGCCCCAGCGCGTGTGCTCCCAGGCGATCCGCGCCCCGTTGAACACCGGGCCGTCGACGCAACTGCGCTTGTTGCGGACGTGCCCGTCCTTGCCGCGGATCGGCATGACGCAGGTCCAGCAGGCCCCGATGCCGCAGGCCATGTACTCCTCGACGGCAACCAGGCACGGGACCTTGTGTTCCCTGGCGATCTCAGCGACCGCCTTCAGCATCGGGTTCGGACCGCAGGCGTACACGACGTCGGTGCCGTTGGAGGTCAGCAGGTCAGGCATGACGTCGGTCACCCTGCCCTGCTGGCCCATGCTGCCGTCCTCGGTCGTGAAGGTGACCGAGGCGGACATCCGCTTGGACTCGATCGCGTCATGGATCCGGTCAGCCGATGCCGCGCCGACGATCATGTCGACGCGACAGTTGGCTCTGGTCAACTGGTCGCCGAGGAAGAACATCGGCGCGACCCCATAGCCGCCACCGATCAGCAGGGCAGCGACCGGGTGCTGGGGCATCGGGAAGGCGCTGCCGAGGGGGCCGACCACGTCGACGGCGTCACGTTCGGCGACGTCCGCGAGCCACCGGGTCCCCGGACCGTGGGCGTCGAACACAATCTCGATCGTCCCGGCACTCGGGCCCTGCGACGACACACGCGCGATCGAGAACGGCCGCCTCAGCAGCGTGTCCCGCGCCTCTACAGCGACCTCGACGAACTGGCCCGGACGGGCTCGTTCCGCGATCTCGCGGGCCGACAGTGTCATGGACCAGTACGAGCCCGAGCGTCGCCGCATCAGGACCTCGCACTCGGTGCGCACCGGCCCGTCGGCCCGTCCCTCGACCAGTCGGGCCATCACACCGGCTCACCGCCCTGGGGCGCGAGCCGGGCCTGGTACTCCTGCAGGGAGGTCACCGTGAGTGGACCGCTGGACAGGGCTTCGATCCCCTGGATCGCAGCCAGGATGCCGGCAAGCGTCGTGATACATGGGACGCCGTGCGTGACCGCCGCCTCGCGGATCTGGTAACCGTCGCCGCGGGTCCCGTACCCGAACGGGGTGTTGAGGACCAGGCGGACCGTCCCGTCACTGATCAGGTCCAGCAGCGTGCGATCTCCGGTGGAGACCTTCGGGACGACGTCGGCAGGGATGCCCGCACGCTGGAGGAGATCGGCCGTTCCCTCGGTTGCGAGCACGCTGAACCCGAGATCGACGAGTCGCTTCACCGGGAACACGATGGAACGCTTGTCCCGGTTGGCCACCGAGGCGAACACCGTCCCGCTTGTCGGCAGGATCATCGACCCGGTGCCGGCCTGCGACTTGGCAAAGGCGCTGCCGAAGTCGTTGTCGATCCCCATGACCTCGCCGGTCGAGCGCATCTCGGGTCCGAGCAACGAATCGACGCCGGGGAACCGGTCGAACGGCAGGACGGCTTCCTTCACCGCGATGTGCGGCAGCCGCGGCCCGTCGACGATGTCGAGCTCCGGCAGCGCGCCGTCGGCGCGGAGCTTGGCGAGCGACTCGCCCGCCATGACCCGTGCGGCGATCTTTGCAAGGGGAACGCCGGTGGCCTTGGAGACGAACGGGACCGTGCGGGACGCCCGCGGATTCGCCTCGATGCAGTAGATGACGTCGTCCTTTACGGCGTACTGGACGTTCACGAGCCCTCGGACGTCGAGGCCACGCGCGATGCCGTCGGTGAAGTCGCGGATCGCCTGGATCTGCCCGCGCGACAGCGTGATCGGCGGCAGGGTGCATGCCGAGTCACCCGAGTGGACACCGGCCTCCTCGATGTGTTCGAGGACGCCGCCGACGAACAGGTGCTCACCGTCGAAGACGGCGTCCACGTCGACCTCGATCGCCCCTTCGAGGAAACGGTCGACGAGGATCGAGATGGCGCCCGTCTCGCTGTCCTGCAGGTCGGGTGACGACAGCGCCGTGGCAAGGTAGGTGTCCAGCATCGCCTCGTCGTACACGATCTCCATGGCGCGTCCACCGAGGACGTAGCTCGGCCGGACCAGGACCGGGTAGCCGATGGACCGTGCGATCTCGCGGGCCTCGTCGGGCGAACGAGCCACGCCGCCCTCGGGCATCGCGATGCCGAGCTCGCGCATCAGCGCGCCGAACCGTCCCCGGTCCTCGGCGGCGTCGATGGCCTCGGGCGAGGTGCCCATGATCGGCACACCTGCCGCGGCCAGCCGGCGGGCGAGCTTGAGCGGAGTCTGGCCACCGAGCTGCACCAGGACACCGATCGGCTGCTCGCGGTGCACGACCTCGACGACGTCTTCGAACGTCAGCGGCTCGAAGTACAGGCGGTCGGCAGTGTCGTAGTCGGTCGAGACGGTCTCGGGATTGCAGTTGACCATGATGGTCTCGTACCCGGCATCCTGCAGGGCGAAGACGGCGTGGACGCAGCAGTAGTCGAACTCGACGCCCTGGCCGATGCGGTTGGGTCCCGAGCCCAGCACCATGATCTTGTCGCGGTCGCTGTCGCGGACCTCGTCCTCGTCCTCGTAGGTGGAGTAGTGGTACGGGGTGTAGGCCTCGAACTCGGCGGCGCACGTATCAACGGTCTTGAAGACCGGTCGGATGCCGACGCGGTGCCGTCGTGTCCGGACGGCGTCCTCGGACGTCTGCAGGATCCTGGCGATGTGGGCGTCCGAGAACCCATCACGCTTGGCGTCGCGCAACAGGTCGTCGGGGACGGCCGCCAGGTGCTCGCACGCACGCAGCTGCTTGCGGCGTTCGACGAGCTGGAGCATCTGGTCGAGGAACCACGGGTCGTACCCGCTCAACTCGTTGACCCGCTCGATCGACCACCCGCGCGTGAACGCCTCGTCGACGGCCTGCAACCGCCGCGACGTCGGACGACGGAGCGCAGCCTCGAGCTCGTCGTCGTCGACCTCCATCGGTGGGCCGGAGCCGAAGCCGATCTGGCCGTCCTCGAGCGAGCGAAGTCCCTTGTTCAGCGACTCCTTGAACGTCCGGCCGATCGCCATCACCTCGCCGACCGACTTCATCTTGGTCGTGAGCGTGTCGTCGGTGCCGCGGAACTTCTCGAAGGCGAAGCGTGGGATCTTGGTGACCACGTAGTCGATGGTCGGTTCGAAGGCCGCCTTGGTCTCGCGGGTGATGTCGTTGGCGATCTCGTCGAGCGAGTAGCCGATGGCCAACTTTGCGGCGATCTTGGCGATCGGGAACCCCGTTGCCTTGGAAGCCAGCGCCGACGAGCGCGAGACGCGGGGGTTCATCTCGATGACGAGCTGGCGACCGGTCTTCGGGTCGACGGCGAACTGCACGTTCGATCCACCCGTCTCGACCCCGATCCGACGGAGCACGGCGAAGGACGCATCGCGCATCTGCTGGTACTCGGGGTCCGACAGCGTCATCGCCGGGGCGACCGTGATCGAGTCGCCGGTGTGCACGCCCATCGGGTCGACGTTCTCGATGGAACAGATCACGACGCAGTTGTCGTGGCGGTCCCGCATGACCTCGAGCTCGTACTCCTTCCAGCCCAGCACCGACTCCTCGACGAGGACCTCGTGGATCGGCGAGTCCTTGAGTCCCTGAAGGATCATCAGCTCGAGTTCGTCGGCGTCGTACGCGATTCCCCCGCCCTTTCCGCCGAGCGTGAAGGACGGGCGCAGGACAACCGGGTACCCGTACTCGGCCGCCGCGGCGAACGCGTCGTCGCGGTTGCGGGCGTAGGTCGACCTCGGACTCTCGAGACCGATCTCGGTCATCGCGTCCTTGAACTTCAGACGGTCCTCGGCGGTCTGGATCGCCTCGAGGTCGGCTCCGAGAGTCTCGACGCCGAGACGATCGAGCACGCCGGCGTCGTGCAATTCCACGGCGAGGTTCAGCGCGGTCTGGCCACCGAGCGTGGCGAGCAGCGCGTCGGGACGTTCCTTCTCGAGGACCTGGGCGACGGCATCCACCGTCAACGGTTCGATGTAGGTCGCGTCGGCGAACGCCGGATCGGTCATGATCGTCGCCGGGTTCGAGTTCACGAGGACGACACGGAGCCCCTCTTCGCGGAGGACCTTGCACGCCTGCGTGCCGGAGTAGTCGAACTCGCAGGCCTGTCCGATCACGATCGGACCGGAGCCAAGGACCAGGACCGAGGTCAGATCGTCGCGTCGGGGCATGTCGTGGGAGCCTTCGGTGGGTCAGCGGGCGTGCGGGAGTCGACGCGGGTCAGTGATCGCCGGGCGTCGCGTCGAGCATCACGACATCAGCGACGTTGACGAGCACGCAGTCCGACGACATCTGGGGTTCGTCGCCGTGCTTGTAGGTCGCCTCGGTGATCGCGATGAACTGGACCTTGCCACCGTTGAGCAGGTCCGAGACCCGGCGCTGGTAGGCGCCCGGCTTGATGTGGGCCTTGCCCTCCACCGTGGCGTGGTCGCGTAGGAAGACGCGGACGTTGACCGGGTGGGTACGGACGACGGCGCGTTGGTCCTGGAGTTCCTCGTTCATGTGCTGCTCCCCTTTCAGGCCTTGCTGGCTGACGCGCCCGCGCGCGTCATGAGGTCGGTGAACTGTTCGAACAGGTACCGCGCGTCGTGTGGGCCCGGCGCGGCTTCGGGGTGGTACTGGACGGCGAACGCCGGCAGATCGTGGCACACGAGGCCTTCGCACGTGTCGTCATTGAGGCTGACGTGGCTGACCTCGACGGTCCCGTGGTCCGCGGTGGCGAATCGGTGGTCGTCGAGTTGCTCGCCGAGTGAGGCGGCGGACACGGCGAAGCCGTGGTTGTGGCTGGTGATCTCGATGGCACCGTCCGAACGTCGCAGCACCGGCTGGTTCACGCCCCTGTGGCCGAACACCAGCTTGTAGGTGTCTGCACCCAGGGCATGGCCGAGCACCTGCGATCCCAGACAGATCCCGA
>Ga0326597_10000665_pt1 | contig 59628 bp, 50 predicted proteins | sample RVTome_12_FD_203789 | JGI IMG/M metagenome (GOLD analysis project Ga0326597, IMG submission 203789) | Soil microbial communities from uranium-contaminated site in the Upper Colorado River Basin, Wyoming, United States - RVT100D185 | ecosystem: Environmental > Terrestrial > Soil > Contaminated >...
TATCCAGCTCACTAAAAGCGAACTTCCCCCGTAGCTGACAAACGGCAAAGGCAGACCGGTCACCGGCATAATCCCTACCGTCATTCCCAGATTGATGAAAATTTGAAAAGCAAAATAAGAAGCAATCCCCCAGGCCGCAAAAGAAGCCCAGCGGTTGCGGGATTTGTAAGCGATGCCCATGGCCCGGAATAGAAATAATCCGAATATAGCCAATAAAATTATAACACCCACCAGTCCGAATTCCTCTCCCAGAACCGAAAAAACAAAATCGGTATGCTGCTCCGGCAAAAATTCCAATTTATTTTGAGTGCCGTGCAAAAACCCTTTCCCCAGAAGACCGCCGGACCCGATGGCTACCTGGGACTGAATGATTTGATAACCAGCCCCCAGAGGGTCGTTCCCCGGATTAAGAAAACTGATGATTCTTAATTTTTGATAATCATGCAGCCGGTGCCAGACCAAAGGAGTCAGAACTCCGCAGGCCAGATTGGTTATGACCAGAAAACTGGAAAACCATAAACCGGGCCTCAGGTGATATAAAAAAACCAGAAGCGCCACAAAAAACAATCCCCAGGATATCCAGTGAAAGGCCGTGACCAAACTGAAAATCGGGGTGATTAAAAGCAGCAAAAAATAATAGGGTAAACCAGCCCAGAAAAGCATGGCAAAAAGTATCACCACAAAGACAATCGAAGTTCCCAGGTCCGGCTGGTTCAAAGCTAAAGCTACCGGTACCAGGGTGAAAAGAGCCGCAATCAGAACCCAGGTCAAATCCCGGGGAGATTTTTTGCCATAGACCAGAAACCGGGCCAAAGCCATAATCAGGGCAATTTTCATTATCTCCCCCGGCTGCAGATTGAAATTGCCTAAAGCAAACCAGCGGGTGGCTCCCATTTTGGTGGCTCCGAAAGCCAGAAGCAAAAGCAGGAGTAACACTCCTCCGGCATAATAAAAATAAGCTAAGGCTTCATGCAGTTTGGGAGGAAGCTCTTTGGTGACCAAAAAGACCAGCAATGCCAGACCCAGCCACATAATCTGCTTGATGTACAGCTCCCGGTCTGCCAGCAAAACCGCATTGTATTTGGCGCTGTAGATTAATAAAATTCCGATTAAGGATAAAAGCAAAGCCGAGCCCACCAAAAGCCAGTCCCAGCTTCGGGGATTGAAAGCTTTCATTTTAATTCTGCACCATTTGAACGGTTTGCTTCAAATAGGCCTCCATAATTTTTTTAGCCACCGGGGCGGCAAACTCCCCTCCGTGTCCGGTATTTTCCAAGAGCACCACCACCGCAATTTTAGGATAATCGGCCGGCGCATAACCCACAAACCAGGCATGCTCTAAGCCGAAAGGATTTTGGGCCGTGCCGGTTTTTCCGGCAGTTTTTATCCCCTCCACCCTGGCAACCTGTCCGGTTCCTTCAGCGCTGTGAACCACGGACTGCAAACCCTGATTTAGGATTTCTAACGTTTTGGGTGAAAAGGGAAGCTGTCTGATGATATTTTTGGTGGTGACCAGTCTTTGGGTGGGAGAGATTATCTCTTTGACGATATAGGGCTGATACATTATCCCCCGATTTCCCAGAGCCGCATATAGAGCCGCCACTTGTAAAGGGGTGGTCAGAAATTCTCCCTGACCGATGGCGATGTTTAGAACCAGACTTCTGGGCCATTTTCCGGCTCCGTATTTTTTGTCATAGTAGGCAATTGAGGGAACCAGCCCGGAATTTTCGTCCGGCAAATCCACTCCCAGCTTTTTCCCCCAGCCGCACCCAGAAGAGAATTTTGAAATCCGGTCTATGCCGACTTTTAACCCCAGCTGGTAAAAATAGACGTCGCAGGATTGAGCGATGGCATCGATTAGATTTAATTGCCCGTGTCCTTCCGGCTTCCAGCACCTGAAAGTCCGGCGGCCGAAAGTAAAAGAGCCGTGACAGGAGGAGAATCTGGTCTCTTTGGTTATCAGTCCGGCTTCCAAAGCTGCCCCGACTGTTATAATTTTGGCTACCGACCCGGGCGGATACGTTCCTTGGAAACAGCGGTCTATCAGAGGAAAGTTGGGAGCCGTGGAAATCTTTTTCCACAACTCCGGAGTCAGGGTGGATACAAACATATTGGCGTCGAAGCCGGGGTAGCTGGCCGCGCATAGGATTTCACCGGTTTGGGGGTCCAAGGCCAAAATGGCTCCGGCCGGGTAATTGGCCAGAGCCGATTCGGCGATGGCTTCCAGTTCGGCATCGATGGTCAATTTCAGCTCCAGACCGGGCAGAGGCTCCTCCGGCATTTTATCCTTCAGGGGACCTAAAATTCGGCCGGAAGCGGTAACTTCTAAGAAATTGTACCCCTCTTTTCCTCTCAAATATTCGTCATATTTTTTTTCCACTCCGTCTTTGCCTATGTATACCCCCTGTCTTAGATTCAGGCGGGCTAATTTTTCCAGCTCGGCTTTGGAGATTTCACTCACGTAACCCAGAAGATGGCTGGCCCAGTTTTCCCGGGGATATTGACGGAGCGGCTCGATCTGATAGATGACCCCTCCCAATTCCTCGGATTTTTCGGCAATCTGGGAGAGAGTGCTAAAATCCAGGTCCTGTTGTAATTTTACCGGAGGAAATGATTTCACTCCGGCTTCTTCTACTTTTTTGTAAAGCTCCTGGTAATCGGTTTTCAGAATTTTACTCAAGATGCTCAAAGTGTGAGTCAGATTTTTGATTTCATAGGGGATAATCGAAACCGTAAAAGAGGCCCGGTTGATGGCCAGAGATTTTCCGTTCCGGTCCCGGATCAGACCGCGCGGGGCCGGCTGGGGGATTAAGCGGATGCGGTTTTTGTCGGACATCTGCTTATAGAAGCCGTAGCTGAAAACCTGCAGATAAAAGATTTTGAGAAACAGAATGAAAAATATTCCCAGAATCAGATACTTGATTAAATGTGCTCTTCTCTCCCGGCTTTCCATTATTGGGCTCCGGCTTTCAGGGTACGGGTTTTGTCTCTCCACAGCCAGAATAAAATCCCCACCAGACTGGTATACAAGGCCGTGGGGAGAGTGAATCGGAAAAAAAGATTGGCCAGGGAGGTAAAATTGGCATTCAAAGCCACCAGATTGTAAACTAGCTCGTTGAAAATTACCGCTCCGAAGATAATCAGAGCCCGGGGCAGAGAGGTCTCAAAATATAATTGGGATTTGAAATTTGCCAGAGCGAAACCCAGAACCACTTTGATCAAAGTCCCCAATCCCAGAAGAGAGGGATTTAGAACATCCAAAAGGATGCCCCAGATAAAACCGAAGATTACCGCTTCGTTGGCGCTGTAATTGAGGGCTAGATAGACCAGGATAAAAATACCCAGATCCAGCCGGGCCCCCAGAATGGTTATCCAGTCGGAAATCAGACTCTGGAAAAAAAGCAGAAAGAAAAACAGAATCAGGAAATTTATTATTCTGGAATAAAAGATGTTCTCAAATAACATGCTTTTTTATTTAGGATACCCCTTCTTGCTCCACTACGAAAACTTCTTCTAAGTTGTTTATTCTGACATACGGCTTCACTCTTATATTTTGAAACAAAACCTTGGGGTTTTTGATAACCTGGGTCACCACCCCGATTTTCAAACCGGCCGGGAAAATCCCGCCGTAGCCGGAAGTGACAATCTCATCACCCACCAGTATATCGGCAGTGGCCGGCACATATTCCAGATTCAGCTCCCAGCCCTTTTCCCATTTGATAATCCCCTGGTCCCGGCTGCGCTGGTCTAAAGCCGAGACCTGACAGTTGGGGTCGAGTAATAACTGCACCAGAGAAGAGGTGGGGAAGACTTCTATCACTTTTCCTACCAGCCCCTCCACATTTACCACCGGCATATTTCTTTTCACTCCGGCGAAACTGCCTATATTGATGACCACTCCGCTGGTTTTTCTCTGCGGGTCGGCTCCCACCACTTCCGCCGACCTCACTTTATAGCGGATCTGGGATTTATAGCCCAGAAGCTCCCGTAATCTCTGGTTTTCCAGCCCCTGTTCTTTGAGACTGGTGTTTTCCAAAATCAGACTGATAATCTGCTCCTGCTGGGATTTGTTCTTTTCATGCACCCGGTAGAAGGCCTGGGTGCGGCTGTTGATTTCAAAAAAGGGGGAGTAAAAAAATTTCAGGGTAATCTGGGAGACGGCTAATTTGATTTTCTCCCCGGAAGCCAAAAGGGCCACGGACAGGATTAGGGCTGCGGTGAAAATCAGATTTTTCCGGCTTTTCAGAATTATGAGCTTCATTTTATGGCGGAACCATTACTTCTGCTTATCTTAATTTGTTTGGGCAACATTCTTTTAACCTTATCGGTTATTTTCATCAACCTCCTGTGTTTTTCGTCTCTGCTTTGAGAACTATTCCACCGAATCTATGATTTCCAGAAGCTCCTTGGGGCTGTGGGTCTGCATAAGTTTTTCCCGCACTTTTTCCGATTTCATGATGTAGGACAAACGAGCCATGACATTCAGATGGGCTCCGATGGCATCTTCCGGAGCCGCGATTAAAAAGAACAGGTGCACCGGTTTCTTGTCCATGGCTTCAAAATCCACCCCGGCGCTGGAGCGTCCGAAGGCGATCAAAATCCCCTTGACCGCTTTGGTCTTGGCATGCGGGAAGGCCACTCCGTATCCCACCCCGGTGGTGACCAGCTTTTCCCGTTCTACTACGGCCTGGTAAAGCTCATCTCGGTCCTTGACCAGTTTGGATTTGGCGGCCAAATCCACCAGCTCCTTGATGATTTCGTTTTTGCTGGTCCATTTTAGATTGAAGTTTATCAGACTCTCTTCTGTGAATTTAGATAATTTCATCTTTTCTCCTTTGTATGGTGAGTTTATCGAACCATTATGGTGAGTTTATAGTTCGACAAGCTCACTATAAATCGACCCATTATGGTTAGTCCGCCGAACCATTTATATAGAGTTCGTAGTTCGAACGGCTCATGGTAAATCCGATTTTTATGTTGATTGAATTGAGCATGAATATCAATGGTACTTAATTTTTTTCTAACCGTATAATATTGGTTGACTAAATTTAAAATTTTTCGGCCTGGTCCAGAAGCATTATGGGAATGTCATCCTGAATTTTGTATTTCAGACGGCATTTCTGGCAGACCAGTTTATTCTCCTCTTTTTTATAAATTAAATCCCCTTTGCATCCGGGGCAAGCCAAAATTTTCAATAATTCTTCTTTCAACATACTTGCTCCTTTAAACTGATTTTGCATTTCGACCGGCTCCGCCTGAATAAAAGCGCTTCCGTAGAGATTCTTTGTAAAATAATGCTGCCAATCATTTTTATTATATTTTTTATTCTTTCTCTTCGACCTGATAATGAATCCCCATCCCCCGGAACTTCTGGATTCTTCTTTCGATTAATTCCTGGGGGGTCAAAACCTGCAGCTCTTCTAAAGCTTTCAAAATTTCCTTTTTTAATATCTGGGCTTGCTCATTGGCATTGCGGTGCGCCCCTCCCAGGGGCTCTTTGATTATTTTATCTATCACTTTTAGCTCCAGCAGATCCTGGGCTGTCAGTTTCAAGGCTTCCGCGGCCAGGGGGGCTTTGCTGGAATCTCGCCACAAAATGGCGGCGCAACCTTCCGGCGAGATGACCGAATACCAGGAGTTTTCTAACATCAAAATTTTATCCCCCACTCCGATTCCCAAGGCGCCTCCGCTGGCTCCTTCACCGATTACCACGATAACCACAGGGACTTTCAGGTTGGACATTTCTCTTAAATTATATGCTATGGCTTGAGCTTGTCCTCTTTCTTCGGCCCCGATGCCGGGAAAAGCCCCCGGGGTATCCACCAGAACCAAAATCGGCTTTCGGAACCGGCTGGCTTGCTGCATCAATCGCAGGGCTTTGCGATAGCCCTCCGGATGCATCATGCCGAAATTGTGGAACAGTTTCTGTTTGGTATCTTTCCCTTTCTGCTGGCCGATTAGCATGAAATGTTTTCCCTCTAATTTCCCCCAGCCGCAGATAAGGGCTTTGTCATCTCCGAAATTCCGGTCCCCGTGCAACTCGACAAAATCGGAAAACAAAAGTGAGATGTAATCAGAAGTCTGCGGTCTTAGAGGATGCCGGGCTAACTGAACCTTCTGCCAGGCCGTCAGCTTGGAATAGACCTCCTTCTGCAGTTTTTCTAATTTTCTCTCCCAGATTTTTATTTCAGAGGAGATTTCCATCTTTTCTCCGGCCGCAAAATCTTTCATATCCTTGATTTTCTTTTCTAATTCTAAAATCGGCTTCTCGAAATCCAGGAATTGTCCGTTCATATTCTAATATGATACGTTGAAATTTCAGTTTAGTTCGTTTCGTTCCTAGAACTCAAATTTTCTGATTATGTTAAAAAATTGCACCCTGCCAAGAAATTTTCAGGATTTAAGTTTGATCCCCAAAACCGAAATCCCCAGGCGCAAAAAAATTCCCCACCACACCGCAGTTCTCACTATAAAATTTTTGGGAAAATGTTTCAGGTAATACCGGTACATGCTTTTGTGATGTTCCACCACCATCCTGGTTCTGTTCTGCAGCACGCTTTTGGATTTGAAATGAACCAGCTTGGCGGAAGGGAAATAAACCACCTTCCAGTTTTTGGTTTTAGCCCTTTTGGCTATATCCACATCCTCAATATACATAAAAAAATCCTCATCCAGATAATCGATTTCTTCCAGCATTTTTTTTCTCATCAGAAGACAGCAGCCGGTGATCCAGTCCACTTCCTGAATCTGTTTATGGTCTATCTGCTTTAAAAGATATTGGTTGGACCACTTATTGGAAGGGAAAAAACGGTTTAAAAGAGACTGCCGGTTGGAAAAATAGACCGACCAGGTCGGAAAAGATCGGCAGGAGTGCTGTAAGCTTCCATCCGGGTCCTGCAGCTGCGGTCCCAGAATTCCAATTTCCGGCTGGCTTACCATATACTCTAACATGCTGGTAATGGCGCACTCTGAAACCAGAGTGTCCGGATTTAAAAGCAGGACGAATTCCTCCCGGGCTTGCCTCATGCCGATATTGGCCCCTTTAGCGAAGCCGTAATTTTTAGAATTCGCAATTAGGCTGACTTCAGGGAATTCTTTCTGGAGAATTTCAAGCGAATTATCCGATGAATTATTATCCACCACGATAATTTCGGGCTGCAGATTTTGGGCGGTTTTATTGACCGATTCCAGACAGTGTTTCAGATAATTTCCCACATTGTAGCTCACGATAACTATAGAAATTTTCATCTTAGATTTTCCCCAGCAGGTTTGCCAACCTCAATCTCCACACCATCCAGACCGCTTCCCGCACAATCTTTTGGGACATCTTGGATTTTCCCTCTCTGCGGTCCATAAAGATTATGGGAATTTCTTTGATTTTGAAACCTTTTTTCCAGGCCCGGAAGCTCATCTCTATCTGAAAGGAGTAGCCGTTGGAGCGGACCGCGTCAAGATTTACGGATTCCAAAACAGCTCGGCGGTAGCATTTAAAACCTCCGGTGGAATCCTTTAAAGGCAGACCGGTCACCCAGCGGGCATAGATATTGGCGTAGTAGGATAAAAGCAACCTGGACATAGGCCAGTTGATGACGTTGACCCCGTTGATATAGCGGGAGCCGATGACTAAATCCGATTCTTTTATGTTATGCAAAAAATCAGGCAGATACCTGGGGTCATGGGAAAAATCAGCATCCATCTCAAAGATATAATCATACCCTTTTCCCAGGGCATATTTGAAACCGGCTATGTAGGCCTGCCCCAGACCCATTTTCCCGGGACGGTGCAGGACAAAAACCCGGTTGTTTTTGGCGGCGATACGGTCCGCTATTTCTCCGGTCCCGTCCGGGGAATTGTCATCCACCACCAGAATATTGATGGAATCATCCATTTTCAGAATCTCCGGCACAATTTTTTCCAGATTCTCCTTTTCATTATAAGTGGGAATTATGACCAGGCTTTTCATGTTATGGTGAGTTTATCGAACCATTATGGTGAGCTTGTCCCTCTTAAAGTAAGGGATGGTCAAGCTCTGCTTGACCTATTTACTCTGACCCCGATTCATCGGGGGAACTAGGCGAACCGTCAGCAGTCCTTTGAGTTTTTATTCTGCGGATTATGAAATACCCTCCCACAACTAAAAGCAAAAATCCCCAGCTCAATCCGGAAATCTTTTTTCCCTGGTTATAATATTTTTTATCGAAGGCAAACTCCACTCTGTGCTCCCCGGCGGTTAGATAGACCGCCCGGAAAGTGTAATCGGCCCGGTAGATTTTATCTAATTTTTCATCCACATAAACGCTCCAGTCCGGGTAAAAATTGTCGGTGAAAACCAGAAACCCCGGGTGAGACAACCTGGTTTTGACGGCAACATTATTGGGGGCATAAGCTATAATTTCAGCTTCACCTATTAGACTATCGGAAGTTAAGCTGACTTGGGGGTCTTCTTCCAGGATTACTTCTTGGGCGGGGTCGAATTCTATTTTTCGCAGGGTGTCTATAATCTGTTCGGATTCGGACAGAACTCTGTATTTTGTAACCAAAAATACTCGGGGCAAAACTCTGGTATTCTCATAAATTCTCAGATTCCCCTGATGCACCTGCTTGAAATCCGGTAGGGCCACCGGATTCTGGGTAATCACGTATCTGGCTCCCGCCAAATTCAAAAAATTGGGGAAAGCCAGATTGTGGAAATCCACCATCCTTTTCTGGCCGGCCCCGATAAATTCATTGTATCTTTGCAGCTGGTTGCCGTGCTCCCCCGCGATATTGTCGATTTTGTACAGCATCAGGTAATTGTCGTTGCGGTACTGGTAAGGCAAAACCCGGAATTTTCCCGGCTGTTTTTCCAGATAATTGGCGATTTCATCTTTGAAATAAACATCCTGTGGGGGTGGTATGGTTTTGACGAAATTATTGTCGATCAGCCACAGGTCCACCACCATCATGACCGCCGTGATGCTCCCTACTAAAACCAGAGGGATAAGCCGCTTGTGCAGCAAATAGAGCAGAAAGGTAAAGGCCGTGATGAAAAGGAAAAATTTAAAACTTCCTCCCACAAATTGACCGTAATTATTTTCCAGCCGGGTCAGATTCTGGGGCTGCTGGTCTACCAGCCCCCCCAGCATGGATATGATTGTGTCTTTGGAACCGGCCACAATCAAGCACAGAAGCAGCACCACCCCGCACACAATCCACAAGGGCCGCAGGGCTTTGTAACGCGACTCCGGGTTTCTTAACTTGTCGATTAAATTTTGCAGACCGATACTGCCTAAGACCACCAAAGAAAAAGAGACCACAAAAAACGCCAAAGATGGCGCCCGGAATTTTTTGAATCCCGGAATCAGATTGTAATAAATTTTATATAAAAAAGTATGTCCCCCGAATGCTACTGTCAGGGCTAAAAGCGATACGGCGGTGAAAAAAATAACCGTCCTATTTTTACGGGAAAAAATTAAGGCCAGGGCCGCTAAGAAAAACGGAATTGCTCCCAGATATTCGGTATGCAGTTTAAAAGGATTTCTTCCCCAGTAATTATCTAAAATCCCGGAAAAAGTCGGGATGAACAAATTGATAACCTCTTCCGGATTCAAAGCCCAGGAGGTGGCAAATTCATATCCTCTTCCTTCTTCCCCTCCCCGAGGAGAATGAGGAATGTAGGTATAAAACGGAAGATACAAAATGGCGGTCAGCAAAAATCCCAGGACGATGACTAAAACAAAATAGCCGAGTAGTTTTCCTGCCAAAAGGAAATTTTTCTGTTCCTTATAAACGAAATAAAGTCTGAAAAGAAAATAAAAGAGGACCGTGGCTAAAAGGTAATAGTTGAGCTGGACGTGGGGAACTAAAAGAATGAACCCCAGAATCAGACCGGCCAATAAAAAATAGACTATTTTTCTTTTTTCGGTGGCGATATGAATTATCCAGAGCATGGCCGGCAGAAACGATATAATCGCCATTCTGCCTTCGTGTCCGGCGTAAACCAAGGAGACCAGAAAACCGGTAAACATATAGGCAATCCCTCCTAAGAAACGGGGCCAGAAAGATAATTTCAGCTGTTTTAAAAATAAATAGGTGAATACTCCGGCCAACCAGACCTGAATGATGTATAAATAGGCGGTATAGACGTGCACCGGCAGAAGTAGTCGTAATATCCAGGAAATGGGATAATACAGATCTCCCACGTTGGCATAAAGTGGGATTCCGCCATAAAGATAAGGAATCCACAGGGGAATCTCCCCCAGGTCGGCTAAGTGAGTTTTGAAAAAATCCCGGGACATATAGGCGCCGGCTAAAAAGTCGGTGCCGAAGACCATTTTGGAGGGGGATAAAATCTTGTTGAAAAAAATCAGGGCTAAAGCCAGATAAATGAAAATGACCACCAGGTTATTTTCCAGCCAGGTGGGGGTTTTGAAAAAACTTTGAGAACCTTCGCTCTGTTCAAATTTGGGGCTTGGTTTCAAAATTCTCCTTTTTAGAGATGATTATCTACAAATTTTTTCTGGAACATATGAAAACAAAATTATAGGTAAACTGCAGTGGAATCAACTTCAAAATCAGTAATTTTAATCTTCTCATTTTGGGTCTGACCGCATCATCTTTGGTCACCCGTTCCACTCTCAGACCATTTTTTTCAAAAAATTCCGTCCATTCCTTCTTGGACCGTAAGGTTTCCCTGAATTCTTTTTGCCAGGTGCCGAATTTGCCCGTTAAAATTACTTTATAATTGAACTTGGAATTGGGGACGATGAGCACAAACTGGGCTTGCTGTTTCCCCGCCCGCAGCATTTCCCGGATGGCTTTCTCCTGGTCGGTAAAATGTTCCAGACTCCCCAGACAGGTCACATAATCGAAGTAAGCCGATATAAAAGGCAGGTTCTCCCCTTCCCCCACACAGACACAGTCCTTTTCTCCTAAAATTTTGTGAGCAATTTTAATTCCTTCAAAACTTAAGTCGACTCCGGCCACCTCCAAACCGACATCCGAGGCATTTTTCAAAAAATACCCGTTGCCGCAGGCAATGTCCAATAGTTTAGCGCGGGGCTTTACTCCTTTCAGGAATTTTATCTGGTCGTAGGAGGAGAGAGGTAAAAACTCTTTTTCTCTGGCGAAATACTTTTCGTAATGTTCTTTGATTTCTGCGTCCATAAATTTATTTTACCGGCTGTAATTTGAAGATTATGGTTTCCACCGGCAGATACCACATAAACATTCTTTCATACAGATTGGGGAACAAATTGACCAGGGGATTCACCAAAAAGTTCAAGACTTTGAATCTTCCGCAGGTAAATACCAGTTTGCGGCTCAGAATTTTGAAACTGGCCGAGGTGTAAAAATCATACTCATCCCCCTTGCTGAAGTAACGCATGGAATCGTATCCAAAAAATCTCTTATGAGTGGGGTCGGTGTAAGCCAAAATGCTGGTGCAATGCGGCACATCCAGATGAATGACACCCTGAGGTTTAGTAAGCCGGTGAAATTCTTCCATTATCTGCAGGTAATTTTGAATATGCTCTAAGACTGATTTACAATACACGTAATCAAAATGATTATCTTTAAAAGGCAGGGGTTCCTCCAAATTACAGACCACATCCACCCCCGGTAATTTCGCCATATCGACATTGATATGATCCGGCTTTATATCTCTGCCACAGCCCACATTCAATTTCATTTGATTTTTACTACCGCCGCCGCCAAAATTAATTCACAGACTATCACCCAAATTCTGGACAATAAACTAATCCCTAGGGCTATGGGCAATGGTATAAGAGTTTTTAAAAGCAAAGCCAAAACTCCTTCCCTGACCCCCATCCCCCCGGGGGCAAATAGCACCAGAAACCCGATGGTCCAGGAGATGACATGCGACCCGGCAATAGCCATAAATAAATTTAAGGGGGTGCTATAAATAGAATTTAACAAAAGAAAAAAGGCGGCTCCCTGGATTATCCAGGCCGTGAAAAAAACTCCCAATAAAAGCAGGACATCTCTCCACTTCAAATCGATTTCATAATTAGCCAATTTAAAAAATCTGCCCAAAAATCCCACCAATCCTTTGATAATTTTGGGATGGAAAGATATTAACAGAACCAAAACCAAAATCAGTGAGAATACTTTGTAATTTTCATATGTTTCTGCCAGAAATTTAGGCCGCCAACCGCTGAAAAAAATCAGAAAGTAGAAAATTAAGGCGGTGAAGAGGACAAATTGAGTTTCGATTAAGGACCCGATTACAACTTTAGTTTTCGAGATGTTTTCCTTCTCCATTAAATAAACTCTGCTGACGGTCTGCCATATTCCACCTGGAATATACTTGGCCAGTTGGGATTTGGCAATAATTTTCATGGATTTCTTAAAAGAAACTCTCTCGTTCATATTTTTCATAATCAAATACCAGCTGTAACTTCCCAAAAGAAAATTTATGAAAAGCAGAAATATCGATGATATAAGATAAAAATAATTGAACTTTATATTTTGCCAGGGGATCTGCTTCCAGTTGGCAAGCAGGGTTTTGGCTAAGAAGAAAAATATGGCTATGACCACTGCATAACTGATAAAAACTTTAAATTTTCTAAAAAAGCCCTGCTCCATAGTTTGCTGAATATATGGCTACTTTCGAGGGTTGTCAATCTTAAACGAATTTTTATCGATTTTCTACTTGACAAATGGGGCAAAATGGTTATATATTCTCTTGTCAAGAGTAGCTTTACTAACCTCAATAAAAATTACATTAGGAGGGTGCTATGTCAAACCTTATAACGTCAAAAGGGGGATTATTTGTTGTTTTTCTTATGGTCTTGTTGGCCTCCTCCATAATCGCCGCCCCGCCTTCTTTTGTTCACATAAAGCATGGTGGGGTCAATGAGCCAGCCCGTCTAGCCTTAGGTGATTTGGATAAGGATGGCGATTTAGACTTGGTCTCTTGTAATATTGGCACGGATGATATAAGCATTTTTTACAATGACGGTTTTGGTAATTTTTCTTTAGGGGTCACCATAACTCCGCTCTATGAGCCTTTTTTCCCAGTCTTAGCCGATTTAGACAATGATGGTGACTTAGATTTAGGCACGGCCAATATCTCTTCTGGTACGGTTTCAGTTTTTCAGAATAATGGCACTGGCACTCTTGAAACTCCTACTGACTATTCGATCGGTGGAGTTCCTCATTCACTATTTGCCGGGGATTTAGACAAAGATGGAGATTTAGATTTAATCATAGCTAATTGGGAGGGGGAAGACTCGATTGCCATTTTGAGCAATAATGGGGATGGTAGCTTCGCTCCAGTTGTAAAATTAGGGAGCGGCAGTTTTCCTTCTCAAGCTATTGCAGTCGACGTGGATAATGACAATGACCTAGACATCATTTCTGCCAACAGAGGTACAAATGACGTATGGATATTTAAGAACAATGGAGACGGGACGTTTGGTTCTCCTCAAAGTTATTCGGGTTCAATAGGTGCTCACTCGGCCAGCTCTGGAGATGTAAATAAGGATGGTTTTTTGGACATATTGGTTTCTGACTTTGACAATACCCAAATTTCGGTTTTCAACAATTTAGGAGATGGAAGTTTTACATCTCCTACTCACTATACGGCTAATAGCCGTCCAGCACAAGTAGCCGTGGGAGACTTTGACCTAGATGGAGATTTAGACGCGGCTGCTACAAATTTCTTTGGTGGAAATTTTTCTTACTATGAAAACTTGGGAAGCGGCACCTTCGCATCAAAAGTAGATTATCTAACCGGTTCTGGTTCAGGAGATATTGTAGCCGGGGATATGGACGGGGATGGAAAATTAGACCTTGCTGTCGCCAATGATTATGAACATACGATTTCGGTTTTTTTAAGCTATGAATGTCCCCACTTCCAAAGCAGGGATTTGTACCTACATAGTACCCTACGTTTAACCGATATTGTCAAATTGATACAAGAGACCCCTAGGAGGGGGCCAGCCGCTCTGCATCCTTGTTTCGTAGATGTAAGATATTTCATTAATTATCTTTTCGGAGATAGATAATTTTTTCCCTAATGGCCACCTTTCACCTAAAAATCATTTCAAAAGCAACATCTTTTTAGCTTCTTTTTTCTCTCCGGCTTCCAGCAGGTAGAAATAAACCCCGCTGGAAACTACCTGTCCTTCCTCATTTTTCCCGTCCCAGGTTATCTGATAAATTCCCGGTGCCTGATTTTGCCGGACTAAAGTTTTTACGAACTCCCCTTTGATGTTGTAGACTTTTAGTGAAGTGGAAATTTGATTACTTGACGAATTAGTGGCTTTCAGATGATACTTTATCACGGTAGTAGCATTAAACGGATTGGGATAATTCTGCTCCAAGGAAAATGATTTGGGGACAGCGCTGGAAATAGACTTGGGAGGTTTCACTTCGGTTCCCTTGTAAACATAAATATTGGCGTAGATGTCGAATCCCAGACCGGGGTTGCGGTTATCCGACCACACAAAATAAGCATAATCAGAGGAGAATCCGCAGGCCGGCGAAAACTGCAGAGCCGTTCCCAGATCCTGATTGACTTTGAAGTCCGGACCCATGGAATCGTTGGAGGAATAGAAAAACTGGGCCCAGATATCAGAATGCCCCAGACGGCTGTCTTCCCAGGTTACCAGCAAAGTCTGGTTTTTATCTAAAGCAATTTTTGGGGCAAAAGGATTTACCGCCACCGTATCGGAAATTATGAGATTAGGGTCGACGGCCTGTCTGGAGGCATCGTATCTCTGGGCTAAAATGAAATCCCCGGCCCCTCGGCTTTCCAGCCAACAGACCGCAAATTCTCCGGTTACAGTGCGGGCTATATCCGGCCTGATTTGGGTGGTGTTGCTACTGTCGGACTGAACTCTTAAATTCGAACCCAGAAGACTGCCACTGGAATCATAGGCCTGCATGTAGATATGTGCCTGGCTGTCCCGGTAATCTTCCCAGACCACCACGAAATTCCCCAAACTGTCGGATGCGACCTGCGGAGAAAAATGGTCTGCGGGAGCTACATCATCATTGACTTTGAAATTACTGCCGACATTGGCTCCCAAGCTGGTATATCTCTGCCCGTAGATGTTAAAATTCCCATCCCGGTTGTCAGACCAGACTGTTACGAATTTTCCGCTTTGGGAGCCGGAGACAGACGGCTGCAGATGGACGTTGGTAGAGGTGTCTTGGTTAATTTTAATATTCCCCAGAGGAATCAAAAAGTTGTAGAACTGTCCGTAAATATTTACATCGTTTCTGAAATCCTGCCAGACTATGAAAAAGGTGTTTTTATCATCGGTGGCGATATCCGGGGAAAGCTGGGGCAGAATCGAAGTATCGTCACTGACCTTAATTTCCGCCGTGACAAAATTTCCCAGCTGGTCTACTTGCCTGAAGAAAATATCGGCGTTGCCGGAGCGGAAATCTTCCCACACCACAAAACTCTCCCTTTTGGAATTTACAGCCAAAGAGGGGGTTTTCTGCTGCGCGCCGGTCAGGTCGGAATTGGCTCTGAAATTATTTCCTTTTTTGGTTCCGCCAGCGGATAATCTCTGCAGATAAATATCGTAATTTTTATTTCGATAATCCATCCAGCCGGCTACTAAATCTCCTGAGTTCGGCAGATACAGAGAGGGCGAATGCCTTTCCCGCACTAAACCCAAATCGCTGATTTGGGTGTTGACTCCCAGAGCGGTGCCCAAAGTATCGTAGCGTTGGATATAAATTGCCGGGGCTGAACGATAATCTGCCCAGCTGATGATAAAATTTCCCAACGAATCAGTGTCGATTGACGGCTCCCACTGCGGGTCGATTCCGGCGTCGGAATTGACTTTGGTGGCTGACCCCTGCAGGACACCGGCGCTGTCCGCTCTCTGAAAATAAATATCCGGATTTCCGTTCACCATATCCACCCAGGTAAAAATCATTTTGCCGTCAAAACTTTTGGCGCCATCCGGCTGATACTGGTCTTCTGTGCCGGCATCCGAATTGGCCTGGGTATTGGTGTCTTGAGCTACGCCGGCCGAATCATATTTCTGAAAATAAATATCCCCGTCGATATTGCGGTAATCTTCCCAGACAATTACAAAATTTCCATTCCCGTCTGAAGATATTGCCGGATATAGATGAGGAAACGACCCGGCATCCGTGCTGACCTGAAAGTTTCCGCCTAGGGCCAAGCCGGAGCTGTCGTATCTCTGGGCATAGATGCTGTACCCGAAACGAACATCTTCCCAGGTGATGATGAAATTTCCGCTGGGAGCGACTGCTACAGAGGGTGCGTAGGCGGAATTATTGGGACCGGAATTAACTTTAAAATTAGAACCAATTTTGTTCAAATTTTCGTCCAATCTCTGGGCTTTAATCTCCAAATTTTTCCCGTCCACCCAAGTAACCACCACTTTCCCGGTGGGGGAAACATCAGCCGAAGCCAGAAACTGGTCAGCCGGAATGGTCTCATCATTGACTTTCAGAGTGGATAGAATGGGGGTCCCGCCCGAATCGAATTTCTGGGCTAAAATATCCATATCCCCGTTCCGCTCATCCTCCCAGACCGCCAAAAAAGATTTATCCGCAAACATTATTATATCCGGCGAACCCTGAAAAAAAGTAGCCGGAAAAGTATCACTGTTGACTTTTTTATCAGTGTAAGCTGAATGCGGATTCCAGGGGTCTGCATAGAAACTGGAGTAGTATGAATTAGTTTCAACTGCCGGCTGAAATTTCACTGAAGAAAAATTTCTTTCCAGCCGGAAAGAAATATCCGACAAGCCCAACATTTCTCTGGAATTTTGGAGCTTCTGATAGTATTCTGAAAATTTGGAGAATTGGTTTTGACTTCCGCTGGAAAAATTAAAAAGCAGGAATAAAAGAAGACTGATGCCTGGAATTTTAATCTTGTTCATTCACTTCCTTCTTCCCTGTCAAGCCCTATTTTTGCTACGGCTATACCCTCCTCTAAGCCGTAAAATAGCCATATTTCCCATTAAGTCAATATCAATTTTTGTTAAAAGGTAGGTTTATCTCGAGTGTAAACGAGGGCCAGGGAGGGGCTTGTCCCGAGCGAAGTCGAGGGATTAGTCTTTGTCCCCTCTCCTGTAAGGGGAGGGCTAGGGTGGGGTGGTCATCTGCCGATTTGAATTTTCCTCAACAGTCTCTGTTTTCTATAATATAAACTTTCCAAACTAAAGTTGTGTGAAATTGAGGCGTTGACATTTGAAATTGCTTTTTCAACCAAATTTACAGCTTTTCTGAAATCTTTTAACTTATGCTCATAAAGTTTAGCCAGTTCCAAGTAAGGTTCCAAGCGAAAGCCGGAATTTTCCAGCAAAAGATTGTGCCACAGCTTTTCGGCTTTGTCCCATTCCGAAAGTTTCTTATAAATTCTTCCCAGATGTAAATTGAGTTCGGTGTAAATTTCGTCTCTGGAATTTTTCTCTACCGCTTTTTCTCCGCAGGTTCTGGCTCTTACTAAATCTCCCGCATAAAAATAATGCCTGCTCAAACAAACCCAGTCTTCGGGATGTAAAGCTTCCAATTTCTCCGGCTCCTGCAGAATCTTTCCCAGCTGTGCCAAAAGACCTACCATGGCTAAAATATCATACCTGTTATGCTCTAGCACCAGTTTCAAATTTTCAATTCTTCCACCTTTCAGAAAATCGAAATAAACTTGCGGAATTAAATAACCGGGAATATCCGATAATCTTTCTATTCCCAAAATTTCCCTCTCCAGATTCAGAAGTGAGCAGTCTTTCAACCTTTTCTTCCAGAATCTTCGGGAGGGAAAGAGTAAATCCAGATGGCTCTGCGACTCGAAATCCGGTTTGATTCTCTGCAGTATGAAACGGCCGTTTAAAATCGGAATGTCGTATCCCTTGCCGTTGAAGGTGACTAAATTTTCATAATCCTTCAAAAGATTTGTTAAATCCGAAAGCATGGCTTTTTCATGGCTGTAATCCGGCATAAAAAACTGCTTCAGGCAGAATTTTTGATTCTGAAAGAACCCTACACCGACCAAGAAAGGATAAGTCCCGGAACCGCCTGACAACCCGGTAGTTTCAATATCTAAAAAAATAGTTTTGTAGAGATTCAGATTCGGGATGGGATTTGAAAGTGAAAGCTGCGAGAAAATCTCCGGTTCAATATCCAAAATTTCATTTAAATAAATTTTCCCGGCCCGATAATTTTCTTTAAAATTCTTTTCAATCAAGAGGTACTCCCCGAAATCATTCGCTACTCTTTTCCCTTCTAAAAATTCAGCCAGAGCGGTATCCACCTCATCTGGTCTCTTTTTGGTAGAGCCGGATGAATTTAATTTATCCCAATATTGCAATCTTTCAGATATTCCCATAATTTAATTCAAGCTTAACTCTTCCCCATTTTTTCCAACACTTTCTCAATTTTATCCTTCACAAACGGATGCCTTTCACTTTTCTTCAAATTTGTCAGAGCCACCAAAATTTTGGGATTATTATAATTTCCCAACGCCTCGACCGCAACTCCTTTTGTCGTCCAGTCCGGACTTTTCAATAAATCCAATAAGACAGGTAAAACCTGCGGCTCTTTTATTTTTCCCAGGGCTTCGATGGCTAAATAATAAAAGTTCGGTTTTTCCGTGATGTTGCTATCACTGGCATCGTCCAGCACTTGAATTAAAGATGGAATTGCCCCTTTACCTATCTTTACCAATGATTCCATGGCCACCATCCGGACTGAAAAATGCTTATCCGAGAGAGCGGAGATTAAATAAGGAATCCCTCTCTTATCATTCAATTCCCCCAAAGCATACGCCGCCGCTTTCCGGGGGACTTCGATGGTATCTTTTAAAATTTCCACGACGGAATTAAAAGCTGTGGTATCTTTGGTATTTCCTAAAGCTGTAGTGGCATAATTTCTAATTTGATAATCCTGGTGATTCAGAACTTTTATTAAATCCGGGACCGCTCTTTTATCTTTGATTTCAGCCAGGCATCTGCAGGCAGTCCGGATTTGCCAGATGTCATCGGTTTGCAGGGCTTGGACTAATTGGGTGGTGGCAACCTCACCGATTCCTTTGAAAAGCTCTATTATAGTATTTATATCCCTGGCATCCCGGTTGGATAATTTGGGAATCAAGTAAGGAACAGATTGTTCCTTCATTTCGATTAACTGCTTTCTGGCCGGACCTTCCAGATCAGCAAACTTGACGAAACCAGCCGAGGAGATGATGAAAAGCGAATCCACTAACTGTTTTAAGGAATCTGTGTTTGAATTTTCTTGAGAAATTGCAAAATCAGGTAGTAAGAAAACCTGAAGAAAAAAAGTGGAAAGAAAAATTCTTAAAACTAATTTTCGCACATTAACAAATTCCCTCTCCTGTAAGGGGAGGGCAAGGGAGGGGTCAGTTCTATTTTTTATTTTCGTGTTTTCGTGATTCAGCATTTTTAACTTACCTCTCCTCTAAGGGGAGGGGTCAGTTTTCATCTCCAAATCCAGTCCCACTCCCCATTTCGAGTCAATCGACCACCAGCAGCTGTCACATCCGTTCCCGTCATATTTATCTTTTCCCAACATGTCAATGAAAATTCCGATAGAGCCATATTCTCTTCTGGGATTTCCATAACCCTGTGTATTGGTTTTGGATTTCACATAGTACCCGTCATAGCCGGCCTGGTCGATTATAATTCCAATCCCGTTGGCGTTTCCGGCCCCTTGAGACAAATCGTTGGCGTAATAATTATCATTGCCGGAATTATCTAACAAAATCCCGCAAGCCCAGTCATGCCCGCATCCCTGCGAAACTCCTTTGGAAGAATAAATATCATCTCCGGCTCCATCAATCAAGGTCCCTAAAGTCATATGGGTGGCTGAACCCTGGGCGTATTGAAACGCCTGGTAAAAATCATTTCCTTCTTTGTCGTACAAACATCCCCAGCCCCACCAGTAAGAAGAACCCTGCCCGAAAATGTCGGCAACATAACCGTCGTTTCCGGCATAATCTAAAAGCAGACCCACTCCGCCGGACATATAAGGTCTGATGCCGTATGAGAAACCTTGCGACAAAGAGAGATAATGTTCTTTGTATCTTAAAATATCTTTGTATTTTCCGCCGGCAAAATAGTTGTCGTTGCCGGCTTTTTCTATCAAACTTCCGAACCCGGCCACTCCTCCGAATCCCTGAGCAAACAGTGCACCATTATAGTTATCCGCTCCATCTAAATCCGCCAAAATCCCGATTCCCCAAGCGCCGGCTCCCTGAATGAAAGTATCTCCGAAATACTTGTCTTTCCCTTTTTTATCTATTAAAATTCCTACCCCGAATAAACCTGAACCCAAACAGAAATTTTTCCCTAAATAAGTATCATCCCCTTCTTCATCTATTAAGATTCCAGTCCCGAAAAATCCGGAACCTAAACAGAAATCGGTCAGGGCTTTGTAAGTGTCGTCGCCGCCTAAATCGATTATGACCTGGGTGGAGACAGTGGAGTCGTAGGATAATTCATAGATATCATCTCCCCCTAAATCTATTATCAAAGCCGGCGAGCCGGTGTAATGTGAGTTTCCTTTTCCACCAATGATAAATTCTCCCATAGGTGTTTTCTGTGACCAGATGATGTCTCCTTTCTTAGATTTTTTGGGAAGTTTGATTGAATCGGGATGTTTTGCTAAAGTAGTCAGACTTTCGGCACAGACAACTATGTAGGGAACTGAAGCATAAAGCTTATGGTAATCAATTGCTGAAGCTAATGGTATTAGTTCTTTAGATAATCCTTCTTCGGATTTTTGACTGAAGTCTAACTCTTCAACCGATTTGAATTCATCATTGACATCTTCTAAAATTATTGGCAAAACTTTTTCTTTAATGGGGTTAACCTTAGCAAAAAAGTTAGTCTGATAATTTTTCATTAATTTCTTAAATTTTTTATCTTTTTCTCTTCCACCAATAATTATTGAAACTGAATCTACACCCAAAGCTGACTTCGTTGAAGCATTTTGAATTTCCATCCAAAGATAAATCTCAGGTAGAACTTCTTTTAAATCTTCTTCGTTGGGTTTGCCAAACATAAAGGACCCATACAGAGATAGATGAGCAAAAAATTTAAAAAGTTGTGAATCTTTTGCACCAAAAACAACTGTGTCTTTAGGGGGTGCAACATTGCCATTTGGGTAGGCGTAGACGCTTTCAGCCTTAAGGTCTAAAAATCGGAGACCATGAAAAATTACTTGATGGATATTGAAAGAATCTTGAAATGACTGACCTAAATCTTCAGCAGTTGAAATCATCTTTAAATTATCTTTCATCAAAGAATCTATAATCGAAAGCCGAAAACTATCCACCTCCACATAATCATTCCTCAAGCTCAAATCATCTCTAGTCAGCTTCATACATTTCAGAGCCAGAGACAGAGCCGAATCAAGTTTATTCTGTTCAAATTGGGAAAAAGAAATTTCACAGCAGACAAAACAGATTAAGCAGAATAGAATCAAGACAATTTTTCGCATAACCAAACCAAGCTACCACATCCCCGGTGAAGTTGTCAATCACATTTTTAAAAATTCCCTCTCCTCTTAGGGGAGGGTTAGGGAGGGGTTAGTACGCGTAGGGGCGAAGTTTATCTTCGCCCGATATTTGTCATTCTGAGCACCAGCGAAGAATCTCGATTTTTAAATACGAGATCCTTCACTTCGTTCAGAATGACCAATAATTAATTGGGGGTAGCCCAGTGGCTTCTGCCATTGGGATAAAATATCACATCAAATTATACTTCGCCATCCGGTCCCGCAGAGTATTACGGGATAAGCCCATCATCTTGGAAGATTTAAGCTGATTCCCTTTATTATGCTTCAAAATCTTCTCCAGCACCGCCTTTTCCAGAGCCGCCAAAAGATGCTCATAAATAAACCCCTGCGAATTATTCACCACTCTGGCAAAAATCGGCTCTAACACTTCGGCAAAAATTTTATAGTAATCATTCTGCACTTTTTCATAATCAAAAGAAACCTTATCTTTGGTATCCGCGAAAATCGGAAAATGCTCCGGCAAAAGAATCTCACCTTTAGCCATCACCACTGCGGTGTGAATATTGTTTTCCAATTCTCTAACGTTGCCGGGCCAGGGATATTTCACTAAAAGCTCCACAGCATCCCGTGAAATCGATTTAATCTCTTTTTGATTGATCTTGGTATATCGTTTCAGAAAATAACCGGCCAAAAGCGGTATATCGGTTTTTCTTTCTCTCAAGGGAGGTAAGTAGATGGAAACCACTTTCAGGCGGTAAAACAGATCCACCCTGAATTTCCCCTCTTTGATTAAATCCACCAGAGATTTGCTGGAAGAGGCGATGATGCGCACGTCGGCTTTAATACTTTCCTCTCCCCCGTTTCTTTCGAACTCCTGCTCGTTTAAAATTTTCAAAATTCGGTTCTGAATTGAAATCGAAGTATCCGCAATTTCATCTAAGAAAATCGTGCCCCCCTGGGCTTGCTCGAATTTTCCTATTTTGCGTGAATAAGCCGATGCCGAAGCCCCTTTTTCATGACCGAATAATTCCGATTCCAAAACTACCTCCGGCAGCGAAGAGCAGTTGATGGAAATAAAAGGCTTATCCCGGCGGTTGGAATTGTGGTAGATGGCTTTGGCTACTAATTCTTTGCCGGTGCCGGATTCACCTAAAATCAAAATGGGTGTATCGGTCTTGGCTAACTGTCCGATTAATTTGGCGATTTCCACCACTTCCGGTGATTTTCCGATTATTTCATCTGCTTCCACGGCGGTGTCAACGGTCTTGGAGTAATTGCTGGGAGGAGCGCCGTGGTCCGACAGAGCTTTTTTAATTTCACCGGATAGCTTTTCTAAAGTGAAGGGCTTGGTGATAAACTCATAAGCCCCTTCTTTCATGGCTTCGATGGCGGTCTGGGTGGAAATGTATCCCGTCAGTATTATGACGGGGAGTTTGTTATTCTGCTCTTTGATTTTCTTCAAGACTTCCAGCCCCGATAAATCGGGGAGATTGACATCTAAAAGGACTAAATCCGGTTTAATCTGCGGAATGGAAGCCAGAGCTTTGGCCCCTTCGGTAAAGGCATGAAACTGATAATCCCGGTTGAAAAACTGGGATATGTTTTTGGCTATTTCTTGGTCATCTTCGATTAGGCATATATTGTGCATAGACCCCTTTTTCTTCTTTTTATAGTGAGTTCATCGAACCATACTATTTAATCGGAAAATTTCCAGATTATATGAGAAGAATAATGAGTCGAAAAATCACTTTCTTTATGCCGAAAGTGAAGCATTTTGCAACTCGTCAGGTGAGGGGATAAACCCATTATGAGCCATAAATCTTTTTGATTTCGGAATTTTCTGGAAAAGTGAGGGCTGTAAGTGCCTGAATCCACTGGCTCTTTGGGGTATCTGCCGAGCTGAGTGACAGTTTCTGAGGGAAATTTGGACTTAAAATATTAGAACTGAAGGTAAATTTTAGAATTTTACTTCTGCCAAGAACTATCACAATTTATTACCAGCATAAAAAAATTGAGCCCCTGTTACGGGGCTCTACTTGAACCGCCATGAAAAAAACGAGGGGTTTTTCTTAATTGAAGACCGCTTTGTCGAAAAAGCGCTGCTTGACCGATTTTACTAAAATCTTGACATCCTGCTCTAAGCTGTAATTATAGACATATTTTAAGTCCCAGAACAGTTTCCTCTTCTTATCTTCTTTTTTGCTTTCGGTCAGATTCGCTAGTTTAGCCAGCCCGGTTAAGCCGGGCTTGACTTTCAGGCGCAACTGGTAATTATCGTATTTCCGGCAGAATTTTTCTGCCGCGTGATAAGTTTCCGGCTCCGGGCCTACCAGGCTCATGTCTCCTTTGAGAATATTTATTAATTGAGGTAGTCTATCCAGGGCGGTTTTTCGCAGGAACCTGCTCATCCAACAGACATAGGGCTTGTTCCGGTAAAAGTCGAAGCTTAATTCGCCGGATTTTGACTGCGGGATTATGGTTCTGAATCTGTATAATAGGAAGGGATTTCCCAGGTAATTATCTCTTCTTCTGTCTTTCTCACGGCTGTCATATTTGAAACGGATGGCTCTTAATCTTCTTCTGCCTTTTCTTCTCCGGTCCTGCCCTACCACCAGATGCTTTTCCAGGGCCGCTCCGCCGGTGGTCACTTTAATGAATAGTGAAATCACCAGAATCAAGGGAAGGGTTATAATCAGCACCACACCGGCCAGGAGAAAATCCAGAAATCTTTTACCCAGGGCGGTTTTATTTTTTGAAAGCCATTCCGGCTCATCCAGAATTGTGGCGCTGGAGCCGGCAAAAAGGTTGTTGGGGTTAGGGAAAAAGGACAGCTGTTCATCCAGCGTGCTGGAATTTGTTACCGGCAAATCGGACTGCTGCCTCAAAAGCTCATCTTTTTCCCAATCTTCTTGATTTATAAAACTCCAACCCATAGCTCCTCCTCCGTCTTTGGCCCTTTTGATTCGCAAAACATCTGCCAGAATGAATTTTTTAAGGTTTGAGAATCCGGAAAAATGAGCGCGTTTGGTCAAATTATGCACAGCGTCCAACTTATTGCTATTCATTTACTTAAACAGGTTGATTATAGTGTTTATTTAATATAGCACCCTCTCGGCTGAAAAAGGCGTTTAAGCAAACTATGGGAATTACCCCATTTTTTGCAAAGGGGTGCAGTTTTTCAGCCCGGCTTTGCTAAAAAGTTTCTATTTAGGTAAAATCGTGAATCCTGATAATTTCCCCTCCACCACTAATTAACCTGCCCGACTGGCAGGCAGGTAAGCAGGTATTAAAATATCCCGATTCGGGATTGTCAAGCACTTTTTTTGATTAAAAGAGGAAGCGGATTGCCAGATAAATCAGCAGTGTCAGAATTAAGGCGGTCGCAATCAGAACATTTCTTTTGAAATTGGTTCTGAAAATCAGGGCTTTATAGGGTAGCGAGGTGGTATCAGCCGATACATCTTCACCCGCTAAAAAGCGGTAAATTATCTTCATCCCCTCTTCTTGCAGGGCTTTGAAAGAGGCCTCGGCCAATTTTTTATCTGCAAAAGAGGGGGTCCCGAAATAGCCGAACCCCTGGCCTAATTTCAAAGCCGCATCGGATTTGAGTTGCAGAGGGTTTTCAATCAGAACCGGCGGGAACTCTTTGAAACTTTCCTTGACTAAATCCGGCCTGATTTTCAGCATCATAGAGGTTTCCCACCAGCCGGCATGGTAATCATATTTTAGGTTACTAATCTCTTTTTCATCCAGCGGTCTCTGTAAATTGGCTTGTATTTTTTCGATGAATTTACCGAACAGAAAATCTATGGCAATTTTTCCGGTCAAGGATATCATCCTGATTTTGTATTTTCTGGAAATCTTTTTGGCCGCTTCTTCCAGGACCGCAATATGCCCGGCTCCCCCGTGAGCGGAGAATAGCACGATGTGCTTGAAACCCCAGTCCGCTATAGATTTTCCGTAATCTTTTAATACGTTTAAAATAACTCTCTGGCGGTGGACCACCGAACCCACAAACTTGAACACATAGGTGCCCAAATAAAGAGGGGGAATCATAACCACATTCCAGTCCGGCTTGGTCTGAATCAGCTCTTCGGCCGAGGTCTGGGCAAAAAATGAGGAGTTGAATATGTCCGTTCCCAAAGGCAGGTAAGGAGCATGCTCTTCCAAAGGGGAAATAGTGAGAAAGAATATTGTTCTATTCTTGTCTAACTCCTGCAGCTCAACGTAGTTAAGCTCTTCTAATTTGTATATGGGCATACCTATTTATTTGAAAGTTTATGAAATTTATTAAAAAAACGCAAGAAAATTGAAAGGCGGTTTGTCATTCTGAGCGCTAGCGAAGAATCTCGAATTTACAAGAGAGGGCCTTCACTTCGTTTAGCCTGAAGGATTTGAAGGGTTCAGGATGACAGGATTGTTACATTACCCTTATTGGCACATATCTAGAAGAAGAATTTAAAATTTATAAAAATACCTGAAACTTTTTAATCTTTTTTACATATACAAGAGTAGGGATATAGAGAGGAAAAGGTACTCCTTTCAACCAACCATTTCCTACTCACCTATTATCACCCCTAGCGGTCGCCAAAAGCGGCCGCTTTGTTTATTTAGCGGCGGGTAAAATGTAGCGGTCGGATTTATCCGACCTTTTTGTGTGCGATGAATCGCACCGCTACAGACAACACTCTCTACTTTTCTGTGGTACTGGCCCGGATTTGAAAAGGAAATTTATGAGATATACTATGTCTGAAAGTAAGACACTGCCATCGGCGTTGGCGTCTGCTCGGCAGGAGGGATTGGGAGCAGGGTGGGATTTGAAAAGGAAATTGATGATGGTTACAATGTCCTGCAAAAGCACCTTGTTGTCGCCAGTAGCATCTCCCGGTTTGGCAGAACAAGTGAACTGAACATACTTAATCGTGGCATAATCATTTAAAGTTCCATTATCAAAATCTCTTCCTGTCACATAAACACTACCACCTGCATCAACTGCCAAAGCATAAGGTGCATCGCTGCCATTGCCCGGCCCATTATATCGTTTTACCCAAAGAGTATCACCATTGGGCGCATACTTAATAGTAACATAGTCGAAAGATGTTGCACTGTCATAACTATAACCAGTCACATAAATATTTCCGCTTCCGTCTGGCGCTAAATCCTGAGCCTCGTCATTCGAATTTTCTGGGCCGTTATACCTTCTCACCCAAACAGTATCACCATTGGGTGAATACTTTATAGTGGCATAATCATATAACGTCCCGTTACCTTGGCTACGTCCGGTTACGTATGTGTTTCCACTATCATCGACGACCAAAGCAATTGCCTCATCAATAAAATTTCCCGGTCCATTGTAGCATCTGATCCATAATGTATCACCATTGGGAGCATACTTAATGGTGGTATAATCATCCGACGTTCCACTCCCCCAACTGTAACCAGTCACATATACATTCCCGCTATCGTCCACCGCCAAAGCATGAGCAGCGTCGTAATTATTCCCTGGTCCATTATATCTCCTAACCCACAAGGTATCTCCATTCAGAGCATACTTAACGGTGGCATAATCAGAATAAGTTCCAACCCCACCACTCCAACCGGTCACATACACATTCCTACTTCCATCCACTGTCAAAGCAAGAGCTCGGTCGCCCGAATTCCCAGGTCCATTGTAGCGGCTGACCCATACGATGGCTCCTTTAGAGGCATACGTAGCGGTGGCATAATCGTAAGAAGCAAATCCTGTGTCTGGGCTAGAACCAGTCACATATACATTCCCGCTAACATCCACTGCCAAGGCATAAGCCTCGTCATCATAATTCGTTGGCCCATTGTAGCGTCTGACCCACAAGATGTCTCCTTTAGGGTCGTATTTGATGGTGGCATAATCATTAGAGGTTCCATCACCATAACTATAACCAGTCACATACACATTCCCGCTGTTATCCACTGCCAAAGCAGAAGCTGCGTCCCGACTATTCCCCGGTCCATTGTAACGTCTGACCCATAAAATATCGCCAGTGGGCGAATACTTTATTGTGAGATAATCTTCGGCAGTTCCAGGGCCGGTGCTTGTACCTGTTACATAGACATTTCCACCACTGTCGACAACGAGAGCTATTGGATTATCATTCCAAGGTCCACCATACCTTCTCACCCAAGCCGTATCCACCTGCGCCAGAGCCGGAATATAGGAAATAAAAACAAATAAAAAGAAGATAGCTTTTTTCGTCTTCATCTTATCCCTAAAATCTTTTTGCGGTTGCTTCAAGTTACCCAAAATATCCAATATGTCAAGAATAAAACAGGGGGTGTTTTATCTCCTCCCCTGTAGGGGAGGAAAAAGGAGGGGTCATCCTGAACGAAGTGAAGGATCTCGTAGTTAAAAACGAGATTCTTCGCTACGCTCAGAATGACAAAGCCCACGTAGGGGTGGAGCTTGTCTCCACCCGTGCCTCAATTACAACTTTCTTGCCTTCGTGATTCAGACCACTCCAGCTTTTGTAGTATTCAGACTTCGGCTCTATTAGTGAGGAAGGTATTAAGCTTCCTGGATGTATAAAGGTTTAAAAAAGCTTTTCGGGCCCCTATTGCGACCTTTCAGGAACGCCCTCCGAATCGTCTGCGCGTTTTCTCCGTGGACGTACCGAGTGGGATGGCGCCTGTCCTCAAGCTTCGGCTCGAGGATCTTAAAGTTAAATCAGTTTGAGTTTTTAGTTCTTTAACTCAATAAGGAAAATAAAAAAGACAAAAAAACCAGGGTCCCGCTTCAGGCGGGGCTCTGGCTAAAATTGAATTCTCACGTTGTAGCGGTGCGATTCATCGCACCTAAAAAAGGTCGGATAAATCCGACCGCTACATTTTTTGTACCATCTCCCTTTAGGGGAGGTTTACCTCGAGTGTAATCGAGAGGGTCAGGGAGGGGTCAGTGGTTTTGAGATTTATCCATCCGGTCCAAACATCTAAGGATTAAATCTCTGGGTGACCTCTGCATCCTCGGACGGTGAATAAACCTTAAATTGGTCGGGGCGCAAACTCTCGTCTTTCTCAACGCTTATTTCCATTCTCAATTCTTTGTTTAATCTTCTCAACCTTTCGGAATCACTCCGGGTAAAAATTTCATACAGCCCCGGACTTAAAATCAGCTTATACCTTCTTTCCTCCGAGCCCACCCTGGCTCTTCTGAACCAGCGTTCAATCTTGACCGCTACGGTCTCTTTGGACAGAATTCTTGCGGAGCCCTCACAGGTCGGACACAGCTCGGATAAAGCATGCACCAAGCTGGGACGGATTTTTTCCCGGGTCATCTGAATCAAGCCGAAATCGGAAATCGGCAGAATCGAATTTTTAGCCCGGTCATTTCTGAAACCGTTTTTGAACTCTTCGAACAGCCGCCGCCGGTGCTCTCTGGATTCCATATCGATGAAATCGACCACGATTAATCCACCTATGTCACGCAACCTGATTTGCCGGGCAATCTCTTTGGCAGATTCGAGATTGGTTCTTAAAACCGTTTCCTCCTGGGAAGACCTGCCCACAAAGCGGCCGGTGTTGACATCAATCGTCACCATGGCTTCGGTCTGGTCAATCACCACGTAGGAGCCCTTTTTAATCCAGACCTTCCGCTCCAGCATCTTGTCGATTTCAGCTTCAATGTTTAAGGCGTCAAAAAGGGGGATTTCGGCTTGATAAAACATTATCTTGGAGACTAAAGGCCGGGCGAAACTTTTGACGTACTTCAGAATTCTTTTGTATTCATCTTTGTTGTCCACCCAGACCCGGTCGACATCCGGGGTGAAAAAATCCCGGATGACCCCGAAAGTAGCCGACATCTCTTTGTGCAGAAGCACCGGAGCCGGTTTGCGGTCCGACTGTTTTTTAATCTGATACCACCGCCGCAGAAGATTCTTCAGGTCGGCTTTGAAATCCCGTTTATCTTTCCCCACTCCCACGGTCCGGATAATCACGGCCATGTTGCGGGGTTTGAGTTCCGAAATTATTTTTTTCAGACGCTTCTTCTCGCTCCAGTCCGTGATTTTGCGGGAGACCGCGATATAATCTTCTCCCGGGGCTAAGACGATGTAGCGGCCCGGCAGCGATACTTTGGTGGTGACCCGGGCTCCTTTGGTATCGATGGGCTCCCGCACTATCTGGACCAAAATCTGCTGGTCTTTCTTCAGAACGTCCTGAATCTTTACATAGGGTCTTTTCTTGACGAATTCCACCATCTCGTCTTCCATGATTTCGATTTCATAAAAATCATTTTCCTGGGGGGCGATGTCGGAAACATGCAGAAACACGTTTTTGCCGATTCCGATATCCACAAAAGCGGCCTGCATCCCGGGGAAAATCGATTTGACGATCCCCTTGTAGATATCCCCCACCATTCTTTCCTGTTCCGGTCTTTCGACCCACAGCTCCACTAATTTTTTGTCTTCCAAGAGCGCAATGCGGGTTTCGTACTGGCTGACGTTTATGGCTATTTCTTTTTCCATTATATGAATTTTTCTCCTGTTTTAACTTTGTAACCTCTGACAAATTCTTCTCCTGAAATAATTTTTTTTCCTTCTAATTGTAAACTTGCTAGCTTTAAACTGCCTCGCCCAGTTTTAACTACTAAACCCCCTTTATCCGAAGCCAAAATAATTTCTCCGAAGGCGTCCGAATAATTTTTTTCATCCAAAATTGCTGTTTTAAAAATTTTCACCATTTTATCCTTGTAGGTAGTAAACGCCCCCGGCTCCGGTGAAAGTCCTCTGACTAAATTTTTTATTTTCAGAGCTTGATTGCTCCAATTTATCCTGCAATCCTCTTTTTTAATTTTGGGAGCTTTGGAACTCTTAGAACTGTCTTGCGGAAGTGGCTTAAAATCAGATTGCTGAATTAAATTCAAGCTTTCCATCAAAGCTTCCGCCCCGATTTCTGAAAGTCTCTGCGAAAGCTCGCCATAGGTTTCATCCGGTGAAATTCTCACCCTTTTTTGCAGAATAATTTTTCCCGCATCCACTTGTTTTTCAATCAGAAAAGTGGTAACTCCGGTCTCTTCGTCACCGTTGATAATAGCCCATTGAATCGGAGCGGCTCCCCGATATTGGGGCAGAAGCGAGGGATGCAGATTGATAGTTCCCAGAGGAGGCAAACTAAAAATTTCTTCCGGCAAAATAGTGAATGCCACTACCACGATTGCATCCGGTTGCAGATTTTTTAATTGATTTAAAAATTCTGCAGATTTCAAATCCGCCGGTGACAAAACCGGCAATTTTCTATCCTGGGCAAAAGTTTTCACCGGCATGGGAGAAAGTTTCAGACCCCGTCCCTGGGGTTTATCCGGACTGGTGACCACGGCTGCGATGTCGAAATTATTCTGGAGCAATGCTCCTAAACCGGGGATGGCAAAGGAGTCATTCCCCATAAAGATTACCTGCATCGGTTTTGGGTAGGCAGATTTCTGCCCCTTTCGAAGCTTTTAAAATTTTTATAAAATTTTGTTAAAGCTTACGGTTAAATTTTTAAAAAGACTTTCTCTAAAATAGTCAATAATAGTCGAGGATAGTATTTATTATTGACTATCCTTGACTAAAGAACTTTTCTTAGCTTCTAAAGCTTTCTCGGAAATTTTGTTGAGCTGGGAATCTATCTGCTCTCGTTTAATCTTGCTTAAGTGGTCGATAAATAAAATTCCATTCAGATGGTCCAATTCATGCTGCATCACCCGGGCTAACAGGTCTTCGGCTTGCCGGGTAATCTCTTTCCCGGATATATCCAGCCCTTTAAAAGTGACTCTTTTGGAACGCACTACATCCTCAAATATACCCGGAATCGACAGACAACCTTCTTCCCCGATTATCTCCCCGATTTTATCCACCAAAACCGGATTGATTATGGCGAAGGGTGTCTCACCCTCTTTTACGTGGGACAAGTTCACCACGAAAACTCTTTTCAAAACTCCGACTTGATTAGCAGCCAGACCCAGGCCGTTCTCCTGTTTTAAAGTCTCCAGCATATCCGAGACCAGCTTCTGGACAGAATCATCCAGCTTCGGGATTTCAACTGCTCTCTGTCTTAAAACCGGGTCCCCGTAAATTCTAATCGATAAAACCGCCATCAGGAGTTTCCTTTTTCGATTCTTCCGGCAATGGAGCCTCTCAAAAATTCCACTTTGGTGTTGTCGTCGACCTTCACCACCACCGTGTTCTCTTTTTCGTTGAAGCCCGCGATAGTGCCCAGCATTCCGGCGTTGGTGACAACCTTATCCCCTTTTTTCAACTCGGTCAGCATCCTCTGATGGGCTTTCTGTTTTTTCTGCTGGGGCCTTAGCATCAGAAAATAGATTATCACAAAAATTAGTATGAAAGGCAAAAAAGCCAGAATACCGCCGCCGCCCTGTTGTCCACCTTGAGTTCCCATTAGAAAAATTTGTTCAGTCACTTTCTCCTCCAGTATTTAGAATAATAAGATAATAGATTTTTCTTGATTTGTGAAGCTTTTTTTGGTCAATTAAAGTTTTTCACAATTTTTGAGGTCGGCAACACCATATCCTTCAAACCACTGACCCCTCCCTGACCCTCCCCTTAAAGGAGAGGGTAAAATCCAAAAATTCTTAAGACTTTTAAATTGCCTTAATTGGTCCCTCACCCCGGCCTTCGATAAATTGTCGGACAATCGGATTGGTGGTGTTTTTGGTCTCTTCCGGGGTGCCGGCAAAGATTATTTTCCCCTCATGCAGCATGGCAATCCGGTCCGCTATTTTATAGGCCGCCACCATATCATGCGTCACCGCAATCGAAGTTACTTTTAACTTATTGCGCATGTCGATTATCAGATGGTTGATTACATCCGCCATAATCGGATCCAAGCCGGTGGTGGGCTCATCATATAAAATACATTCCGGCTCCATGGCAATGGCCCGGGCTAATCCTACCCTTTTTTTCATACCGCCGGAAAGCTGGGCCGGTTTCAGATTTCCGATGTCGGAGAGACCCACCCAGCTCAATTTTTCCCGCACAATTTCCTGAATTTCCGGTTTTGTCAAATGGGTGTGCTCTCTCAATCCCAGCCCGACATTTTCTTCCACCGTCAGGGAATCAAACAGAGCCGAGCCCTGAAAGAGCATTCCGAATTTCTTTCTGATTTCATACATCTCTTCGGCTTCGAACCTGGTGATTTCCTCTCCGTCAATCAGGATGTGTCCGGCATCCGGTTTCAATATTCCGATGATATGTTTCAAAAGCACCGATTTTCCGCAGCCGCTGCGGCCGATGACGACCACGGTTTCCCCTTTATCGATGGATAAACTTATCCCACGCAACACCTGATTATCCCGAAATTTTTTATGTAAATCAGTGATTTGAATCATTCCTTATGTCGAGTTTAACTTATACCTTTCATGGTGAACTGGTTCACACTGACCCCAACCAGCGGGGAAACGAGTCGAACTTTTTAACCGGTCCCAAAGACCACCGAAGCTACAAAATAATCAGATATTAAAATCAAGACTATCGAAACCACCACCGCCCGGGTGGTGGCTTTTCCCACTCCTTCGGCTCCCCCTTCGGTGGCAAATCCCTGATAACAGCTGATGGTGGTAATTATAGTTCCGAAAACAAAGGATTTTAACAAACCGGCGGTCAAATCCGTCATTTCGAAGAAAAGTTTGAAACTGGTCAGGAAAGTGTGAGACGAAACATTTAAAAAGCTGGATGCTACGAACAATCCTCCTACGATGGCGATAAAATTGGCAATGATGGTCAAAAGCGGCACCATAATAAATCCGGCTAAAACCCGCGGAAAAGCCAAATAGCGGACCGGGCTGATGGCTAAGGATTCCAGAGCGTCAATCTGCTCCGTCACTTTCATGGTTCCCAATTCTGCCGCCATCCCGGCTCCTACTCTTCCGGCAATGACTACCGCGGTTAAAACCGGACCTAATTCGATTAAGATGGCTTTGCCGACCGCCGAGCCCAGATAGCGCATGGAGAGTAAGTCTGAAAACTGGTAGGCGGCCTGGACCGAGGTGACTGCTCCGGTGAAAAGTGAGGTCAAAATTACCAGGGGAATGGAATTCACCCCGATAAAGAGCATCTGCTCAATGACCAGGTGGGTTCTGGAAATTCCTCGGGGGAAATTTCTGATTATATCTTTGATTAGAAGAGAAACTCCTCCCACATCCCTGACCAAGGTCAGAAATTTTTTTCCGATAAAAACTAAAGGGTTCTCCCTAACTAAATTCATTCATTTCTGTTATCGTCAACAAATTGAATATCAAAAAGGGACCTGCTCTTCGGTGAAGCGCCTTTCCAGATTTTCAAAGCGGGCATAATCTTTGACAAAAGCCAGTTTGATATCTCCGGTGGGACCGTTGCGGTGTTTGGCTATGATAATTTCGGCTGCTCCCTCGGTGGCTGAGCCGTCTCTGAATTTCTGGATTTCATAAAATTCCGGTCGGTAGACTAACAGAACCAAATCCGCATCCTGTTCGATGGAGCCGGATTCTCTCAAGTCCGCTAACTGGGGTTTCTTATCGGTGCGGTCCTCGGTTTTGCGGGATAGCTGTGAAATAGCCATTACCGGAATGTCTAGCTCTTTGGCCAAACTTTTCAAAGACTGGCAGATGGCCGAAATCTCCTGCTGTCTGGATTCCACATTTCGGGGTCCCTGCATCAATTGCAGATAATCGATTACCAGCATCCCTATATTTTCCCGGTGTTTTAATCTTCGGGCTTTGGCTCGCAGTTCAAAAAGTCCGATGGCCGGAGTGTCGTCTATGAAAATCTTGGCTTCGGACAAAGGTCCGGCCGCAATGGACAGATTAGCCCATTCCCGGTCCGAAAGTTTTCCGATTCGCATCCGGTGAGAGGATAAACGGGCATGACTGCATAACATTCGCAGAGCTAACATTTCTTTGCTCATTTCTAAGCTGAAGATACCGACCGGTATTCCGAAAAGTATGGCACAGTTGGAAGCCACCGACAATGCCAGAGAGGTTTTCCCCATGGAAGGTCTGCCGGCCAATACCACCAGATCCGAGGCTTGAAAACCGGCCGTCATTTCGTCTAATTTTTCAAAACCGGAAGGAATCCCGGTGATGGAGCCCACTTTTTTGTGGTACTCTTCGATCTCGGCAAAGGTTTTGGGTAATAGGGCCCCTAAATGGATAAACCCTTCTTTGATTTTTTTCTCGGCGATGCCGAAGATTTCCATTTCGGCCTGGTCTAAAAGTTTATCCACCGCAGAAGTGGGGTCAAAACATTTCTGGACTATGTCGGTTGAGGATTCTATCAGCTTTCTTAAAATGGATTTCTCCAGAACAATTTTGCAGTGATGCTCTATGTTGGCAGAAGTCGCCACACCGCTGGCTAAATCCGCCAGATAGCTGCGGCCCCCCACATTTTCTAATTGTTTTCTTTTGGAGAGCTCTTCGGCTAAGGTAATCATGTCAATGGGCTGATTGTTATCGTAAAGATAAATGATGGCAGAATAAATTCGGCTGTGGGCTTCTTTATAAAAAGCATCATCATAAATGATATCGATGGCTTTATTTATGGCTTCTTTATCCAGAAGCAAAGCCCCCAAAATGGCCTGCTCGGCCTCTATGGCCTGGGGCGGGATTTTTTCGTTAAACTCTGGCATGTTATACTAACTCCATTTTATGGTGAGCCTGGTCGAACCATTTTATCGGTGATTTCAGGCAGACAGCTTTTCGTACTCTTTTCTCAAAAGTTTCATATCTTCCCAGGTATCTTTTTTATATTCCGGGTATCTCAAAAGAGCCGCCGGATGATAAGTGACCATCAGCTTGATTCCGTGGTAATCGTAAACCTTTCCCCTCAATTTACCCAAGGCCTCTTTGGTTTGCAAAAGATATTGACCGGAAATTCTCCCCAGGCAACAGATAATTTTGGGCTGAATCAGCTCGATCTGCTTTAATAAATAAGGATGGCAGGTATCCATCTCATCTGTCTCCGGGGCCCTGTTTTCCGGGGGACGGCATTTGACCATGTTGGCGATGTAAACTTCTTCTCTTTTAAAATTGATGGCAGCTAGAATTTTGTCCAGAAGCTGACCGGCTCTCCCCACAAACGGCTCACCCTGCAAATCTTCATCCCTACCCGGGGCTTCTCCGATAAACATCAGCTTGGCTTTAGGATTTCCCACTCCAAAGACGAACTTGGTTCGTCCCTTGGCCAGCCGGCATTTGGTGCAACCGTTGATTTTAGAATTCAGCTCTGCCAAATTTTTTGCATTCTGCCAATCTCCGTTTGAACTTACAGCAGATTTTTTTACGGTCTTTTTGCTCATATATAATTCGTTTAACCCTAATTCGGCTTGTTGTTCTAAGTAGTTGGCAACTAAATAGATTAAATCAGATTTTTTAGTCATTTATTTCTTGATTAAATGGGTAACCTCGTCTAAGATTTTGTTGGCTAATTCGGTTTTGGGCATCAGAGGAAGTCTTTTTAACTTTCCGGAGCCGTCTATCAAAGTTGCCTGATTGGAATCCGAGCCGATGGCTTCCGGCCCGTTGACTATCACCATGTCCAGTTTTTTATCCTTCATCTTCTTTTTGGCATTTTCAATCTGATTGTCCGTTTCCAGAGAGAAACCGACCAGAATCTTTCCATTTTTATTCTTGGAAATCTCCTTTAAGATATCAACTGCCGGGGAAAGCTCCAAAACTTTTCCGGCTCCGTTTTTCTTGATTTTGTGATTGGAAGCTAATTTGGGCTGAAAGTCGGAGACCGCCGCGGTCATAAACAGAATATCATTTTGAGATAAATTAGATTTTACCGCCTTGAACATTTCTTCGGTAGTGTTGACAGGAATTAAATTTATCTGAGGTGAAGTTTGCAAATTAGAAGCAGTCGAAATTAAAGTGACTTTAGCTCCACGTTTCAATGCTTCCGAAGCTAAAGCTAATCCCATTTTACCGGAGGAGCGGTTGGAAATGAAGCGGACCGGGTCAATCGCTTCTTTAGTACCCCCGGCCGTGACTAAAATTTTTTTCCCAGCTAAATCTTGTTTGGGTGATAACATTTTCACCACATACTCCACAATTTTTTCCGGTTCTGCCAATCTTCCCTGCCCTTCTTCCCGGCAAGCCAAATCCCCCACATCCGGGTCGATGAATTTATATCCCAGCTTTTTTAAATGCGCGATATTTTCCTGCACAACCGGATTTTCATACATCTTCACATTCATTGCCGGAGCAATCACAACCGGACTGCGGGCCGAGATTATGACGGTGGTCAATATGTCGTCTGAAATACCGGCTCGAATTTTTCCGATTAAATTAGCAGTAGCCGGAGCGATTAGAATCAAGTCAGCCCATTGAGCTAAAGAGATATGATGAGTTGCCACAAATTTATTTTCCGGAAACATCTCCGTGACAACTTCTCTTCCGGATAGAGTTTCAAATGTCAAAGGAGTCACAAACTTCTGGGCGGATTGGGTCATAATCACTATGACCTCTGCGTTTAAGCTGACCAATTTGCGGACGATTTCACAGGATTTGTAAACCGCAATCCCGCCGGTGACGCCTAAGATGATTTTTTTGCCTGATAACATGGTCGAATAGATTACTATTTAGAATAATGAAAAATCCAGATAAAATCAAGCCTTTGTTCTAATGCTTAAAATGCCTCACACCCGTAAATACCATAGCAATTTTGTAGTTGTTTGCCATGTTAATCACATCCTGGTCATATTTTGAACCACCCGGCTGAATAATCGCCACGATTCCGGCTTTAGCCGCCTCTTCCACCCCGTCCGGCATAGGGAAAAAGGCATCCGAAGCCAAAACCGAGCCGTCCGCTCTAAATTCCGCTTTCCGGATGGCCTTGATGACCGAATCCACCCGGCTGGTCTGTCCCTCTCCTATACCGACGGTTTTTTTGCCGTGCGCAATCACTATGGCGTTGGACTTAACATGCTTACAGATTTTCCAGGCGAATTTTAGCGCTTTCAGCTGATTGGAAGTAGGCTGTGCCCTGGTCACAACTTTCCAGTATTTTTCGTTGACCGGGTCTTTATCCGGAATCTGGACCAAGGCTCCTCCTCTGATAAGCTTAATCTGCTTTTCTTCTTTTAAATTAAGCGATTTTCCGTAAGCCAGGATTCTCCTGTTTTTTTTGGTTTTTAATACCTCTAAAGCTCTCTTATCATACTCCGGGGCTAAAATACATTCCACAAAGGTGGTCTCATTGATTTTTCGGGCGGTTTGTAAATCTACTTTTTTATTCAGACCCACAATACCGCCATAAGCGGACAGTGGGTCGGATGCCAGGGCATCCTCATAGGCCTTGGCTAAAGTTTCCCCGCAAGCCGCGCCAGTGGGATTAGTATGCTTGATTATAACCGCAAACGGCTCTTCAAAATCCGCCAGCATATCCAAAGCCGCCTCCAGATCCACCAGATTATTATAGGAAAGCTCTTTGCCGGAAAGGATTCTGCAATTCAAAAGGCCGGTCCCGTCATAAGCGGAATCACGGTAGACGAAGGCCTCTTGATGCGGATTTTCACCGTAGCGCAGAGGTTTATCCTTTTTGAAACTCAAATTCAGATATTTGGGAAACTCCCCGGATTTATCCAGGTTGCCGGAAAAATATTTTTCGATCAGGGTATCGTAGTGGGAAACCGAGCTGAAAGCTTCCCGGGCTAATTTAAGTCTGGTTACCCAGCTCAAGTTCCCCTGATTTTGCAGCAGTTCCTGGATGAGGCCGAAATACTGATGCGGGTTGGTCACCACAGCCACATATTTGAAATTCTTGGCCGCGGCCCTGACCAAAGCCGGACCCCCGATGTCTATTTGTTCCAGGACTTCGGCTTGAGAAATATTTTTTTTGCGAACGGTCTCTTCGAAAGGATACAAATTCACCACTACTAAATCGAAGACCGAAATTTTTTGCACATTAAGGTCTTTCTGGTGTCTCTTATCATTTCGCACCGCCAATATCCCGCCAAAGATTTTGGGATGAAGAGTTTTCACCCGGCCGTCTAAAATTTCCGGAAAGCCGGTGATTTCAGAGATGGGGGTAGTCTTAATTCTCCATTCCTGCAGCTGCCTTAAAGTTCCGCCGGTGGCGATTATCTCGACTCTGAATTTAGCCAGGCATTCGGCCAATCTTTTGAGCTCGGACTTATCCGAAACCGAGATTAAAGCCCGCCTGATTCTGACTGACCCGGAAGCTGGATTCATTTCACCACATTTTCCTGGGAAACCAGGGAAAGGTAGGCCTGTTTATATTTCTCCAGTGTTTTCTTTATCACTTCCGCAGGCAAACTGGGCCCCGGAGGAGTTTTGTCCCAGTCGATTGATTCCAGATAATCCCGGATGTACTGCTTGTCAAAGCTGTCCTGCGGCTCACCCGGATGATAATCGGCAGCAGACCAGAAGCGGGAAGAATCCGGCGAGAAGATTTCGTCGATTAAAATCACCTGGTCGTTTGAAATCCCGAATTCAAATTTGGTGTCGGCTATTATAATTTTTTTGCGATAGGCGTAGTCGTAAGCTTTTTTATAAATGGCTAAAGATTTTTCTTTCAGCTGCAAGGCCAGCTGGTCGCCTACCAGATGGGACATCTGCTCCAAAGAAATATTCTCATCATGTCCGCTTGCGGCTTTGGTAGCCGGAGTAAAAATCGGTCGGGGGAGTTTGGCTGATTCAATCAGAGAAGCCGGGAATTTTATTCCTTTGACTTCCACGGTATTTCCCCTGGAATCTTTGCGGGTCATAACATATTCTTTCCACAGGGAGCCGGAGATATAACCCCGCACCACGCATTCGATATCGATTCTTTTAGCTTTTTTGACCAGCATAGAGCGGCCTTCTAAAATATGGCTGTACTTATGTAAATTTTCCGGATATAATTCCACTTCGGCGGTAATCAGATGGTTGGGGACAATATCGGAGACATACTCAAACCAGAAGACCGACATGGAATTCAAAATTTTCCCTTTGCCCGGAATTCCGTTGGGTAAAACCACGTCAAAAGCCGAAATCCGGTCGGTAGCTATGATTAAAAGTTTATCCCCTAAATCGTAAACATCCCGCACCTTTCCCTTGGCATAAAGGGGATACTCTTTGATATCGGTGCCAAGAAGCGCTTCCTCCTGTCCGCCTAAGGCGGATCCTTTGGAAAACTCTTTGGCCATCTCTCCTCCCTAATTGTTCAAGTTGGAAATTCCTTTATACCCGAAACAGCGGAAAATATAAAAGCTAGTAACTTTGTTACCTTTTTTATATATCGAGAAAATCTGCGGACCTTCCACGCTTTTAAATAACCGGGGCAAATTTTCCGGGGTCTTGTAGCGGTTTCTTTTGTCATAAACAAAGACAGCATTTTTCCCTTTAAAGTCTTCGGGATTCGACCAAAAATCATACGCTAACCCGGGTCTGCCCACAAAATTATTGGAATAAACCTCCGGTCTTTCCGGCAAATAGAAAGCCAGCTCGCTGGCCACTTTGTATTCGTAGCCGATAATGATGGTTTCTCCTTTTTTATTCATCTCCTGTTTCACCTGCTCAATTTTTCGGGCTAACTCTTTCCATTCCGCCAGAGATTCTCCGGCGTTTATTCCCATTGGTAGTAAGGGCGACAAATATCCCAGAACAGAGAAAATAAAACTAATTACCACAGAAGTCAAACCCCAAATTCTAAAACTTTTTTTAAATTCCAGCTTATTAAAATATACAACCACCAGAGCCAAAATAGCGGTGACATACCCCGGCACCACCCAGTTGATTTTTACCCAGTATTTGAAGGAGACCAGGGTGAAAAAAATCAGGATGGGTGCAGACCAGGAGAAGAGTGCCAGCGAGATGTTGTCTCTGTTTTTAAATCCATCTTTACCAATTTTCACTACAGCATAAATAATTCCGGCATAAATCAAAGGAGAAACCAGCCCCATCTGTGAGCCTAAATAAGCAAAAAAATCTTTGAGAGAGAAAGATACCAGTTCTCCCATTCTACGGGTAGTCTGGAATCCGAAAGAAGCCCAGTGATTCTGGGCGTTCCAGATTATCACCGGAGAAAAAACAAGTAGCGATAACACTGCAGCCAGATATGGTTCTTTTTTTTTCAACCAGAATCTGTGGGATTTTGAAAAAATTAAAAAAGTCAGAACTGAAATAGGAATAAAGATAGCAGTATATTTCGACAACATAGCTAACCCTAAAGAAATTCCCAGTGCATACCAGTAATTGGGCTTATGCTCAAAAATAATTTTGCAAAAGAAATAGAATGCTGAAATCCAGAAAAATAAAAGCAGAGCATCCGGGGTGAAGATGACCGTGCCGATGTTGAAAATTAAAATCGAATTCAAAACCAGGAAGAAGTAGAAACCGATTTTGGCGTTAAACAGATTTTTCCCGATCTTGAAACAAAACCAGCCGGATAAAAAAGCCAATATCGGACAAGCCAAACGAACCGTAAATTCGCTTAACCCCAGGCGAGTGGTCAAAAAGATTATCCAGGCCTGCAAAGGAGGATGGTCAAAATAGCTCAAGGCTAAATGCCGGGAATAATTCCAATAATAGGCCTCCTGCGGTGCTAAGGGAATCAAATTGATGTAAATCAAGCGGAAAACCAGGAAGGCCGAGGAGGTCAGCCAGAATAATTTAAGATATTTTTTCTCGTCCACTATTCTTAATATAAACTTTCCGGCTTTTAATTAAAATTTTATTTTCGGCAAAAAGTCCGATTACATAGGGATAAACCTGATGCTCGATTTTCAAAACTCTTTTCTGCAAATTTTGAGGAGTGTCATTTTTTTTAACCGGAACCTCTTTCTGAAAAACAATGGGACCGTGGTCATATCTCTCATCCACCAAGTGAACCGAAACCCCGGTGGTTTTGGCTTTTGATTTCAGCACGGCTTCGTGAACATGAATACCGAACATCCCCTTACCGCCGAATTTAGGTAATAAAGCCGGATGAATATTGATAATTTTATTTTTAAATTTACTAATAACTGATGGTGAAAGTTTTTTCATATACCCGGCCAGAGCTATCAAATCAATTTTTTCTTTTTTGAGAATAGATATAAGCTTTTGATCGAATTCTCTTTCAGAAGAAAACTGCTTTAGGGTAAGATGCAGGGCTTTGATTTTGTTTTTTCTGGCTCTTGTTAAAGCGTAAGCATCACTATTGTTGGAAATTACTATTTTTATTTTGGCTTTTAATTTTTTCTTCTTTATGGCATCTATTATAGCTTGCAGGTTAGTCCCGGAGCCGGAAGCGAGAACCGCTAGATTGAAACTTTTCATGAACTTAATTTTTCTTTCAGAATCTGGTTTACCAGAGCCGGATTGGCTTTCCCCTTGGTTTTTTTCATCACTTCCCCCACAAAAAAACCGAATACCCGCTCTTTTCCGCTTCTATATTTTTCTATTTCTTGAGGGTTTTCTTTTAGGACGGATTCTATGATGCTTTCAATTTCTTTAGTGTCCGTCACCTGAACCAATACTTTTTCCTGAATAATTTTTTCAGCAGATTTTCCGGTTTCAGCCATCTCCACAAAAACATCCTTAGCCATTTTTCCTGACAGTTTACCCGAATCAACCTGTTTCAGCAAACTAGCTAATTCATTAGGAGGCACTTTGAATTCTGAAACGGAGATTCTCCGCTCTTTTAACTCTCTCAAAACCTCCCCCATCACCCAGTTGCTGACAGTTTTAGGGTTGGGATAATTTTTCACACAATTTTCATAATAATCAGCCAATTTTTTCTCCGTGGTCAAGAGTTCTGCATCATATTCCGGAATCTGATATTGCCGAACAAAGCGGATTTTACGGGCCTCCGGCAGTTCCGGCAGATTTTTTCTAATCTCTTCAATCCAGTTTTTGCCCACATTCAAAACCACCAGATCCGGCTCCGGAAAATAGCGGTAATCGTGTGATTCCTCTTTGCTTCGCATAGAAGCAATCTCCTCTTTTTCAGCATCCCACAGCAAAGTTTCCTGCGTTATTTTACCTCCTGATTCTATTATTCCGATTTGCCTTTCCATCTCAAAATTCAAGGCCTTTTCCACTGCTTTGAAAGAGTTCATATTTTTGACTTCGGTTTTGGTTCCTAATTTGGTCTGACCAACCGGACGGACCGAAAGGTTAGCGTCACAGCGCAAGGACCCTTCTTCCATATTGCCGGAGCAGATTTCCAGATATTCCAGAATCTGTTTCAATTTGTTCAAAAATAAACCGGCTTCTTTAGGGGAACGCATATCCGGCTGGCTGACAATTTCAATCAAAGGAACTCCGCAGCGATTCATATCCACCAGGGTTTCCCCTTTTTGCCTAACATTGGAAGAAGTGCTGGTATAAGAATTATCTTCAGAGTGCAAAGATTTCCCGGCATCTTCTTCCAGATGAATTCTGGTCAGGTTGATTTTCTTTTTGGTTTTTGTTTCGGGAATTTCAATTTCAACCGAGCCGCCAGTCGACAAGGGCTGGTCATACTGGGAAATCTGGTAACCTTTGGGTAAATCTGGATAAAAATAATTTTTCCTAGCAAAGATAGAATGGGGAGCGACAGTCCCGCCTACGGCTAAAACCATCTTGACCGCATACTCTACGGCTTTTTTATTCAGAACCGGCAGAACCCCCGGAAAACCCAGACAGACCGGACAGGTCTGGGAATTCGGGTCAGCACCGTAGGAAGCGGAGCAGCCGCAGAAGATTTTAGAATCAGTCAGAAGCTGGGCGTGAACTTCCAGACCGATTATGCTTTCGTATTTCATATTAGTTAAAATGAAAACTTTACATTTTCAGAGAATGTTGAAAGAGATTTTGTATTCAATATTTAAGATTCTGCTCTAAAATATAAGCCGCTTTAAAAATAGTTTCTTCATCCAAGGGTTTCGCCAGAATCTGCAGACCAATCGGAAGGCCGGCTTTGGACTTTCCGCAGGGAATTGAAATGGCCGGAATACCGGCTAAATTAGCTGAAACCGTGAAAATATCAGTCAGATACATCGTCAGAGGGTCTTCGATTTTTTCACCCAAGCCGAAAGCCACAGTCGGAGAAGTCGGCATAATCACAATGTCAAAATCTTTGAAAATATTATCAAAATCCTGCTTGATAAAAGTCCTCACCTTCTGGCCTTTGCCGTAATAGGCCTCATAGTATCCGGCCGACAGAACATAAGTCCCCAGCATAATTCTGCGTTTGACTTCGTTGCCGAATCCCTCTCCTCTGGTGTTCTGATATAAGTCTAACAACTGGGAGCTATCTTTACTGCGATAACCGTATTTAACCCCATCATAGCGAGCCAGATTAGAAGATGCTTCCGCGGTGGCCAGAATATAATAAGTGGCGATAGCATACTCCATATGCGGCAGAGAAACTTCGGAAACCGACCAGTTCAACTTCTCCATCAGCTTGACTGATTTTTTCACTGCCTCTTCCACCTCTTTCTCATTTCCAGTACCCAAAGCTTCTTTGGGCACACCCACTTTGAATTTAGTTTTGTCGGAGTCCAGAGTTTTTAGATAATCTTTAGAATTTATTTTAAGCGAAGTCGAATCATTTGGGTCATGTCCGGAGATTACACCAAAAAGCAAAGCCGCATCTTTGACATCTTTGGTGAGCGGACCAATCTGGTCTAAGGAAGAGGCAAAAGCCACCAGACCATACCTCGAAACAGTTCCATAAGTAGGTTTTAAGCCCACCACTCCGCATAAAGAAGCCGGCTGGCGAATCGAGCCGCCGGTATCCGAACCCAGAGCCATGCTGGACAATCCCGCGGCAACCGCCACAGCCGAACCACCGGAAGAGCCCCCCGGAACTTTTTTTACATCATGCGGATTTTTGCTGGGACCGAAATAAGAGTTCTCGGTGGAGGAACCCATGGCGAATTCATCCAGATTGGTCTTGCCGATTATGATGGCATCTTCTTTTTTTAATTTTTCAACCACCGTGGCATCATAAGGAGGAATAAAATTATCCAGGATATGGGAACCGCAGGTGGTTTTTACACCTTTGAGGCAGATATTATCTTTGACCGCAATCGGAATTCCGGCTAACGCTCCCAGTTTTTGTTTCTGGGAAACTTTTTTATCTACAATTTCAGCCGACTTCAGAGCCGATTCTTCGGTGACCGTTAAAAACGCGTTGAGAGATTTATTTTTCTTTTTTATCTCGTCCAAAAAGGAGGCCACTGCCTCTTTACAGCCGGTTTCTCCTTTTTTAATCAGCTCCCTTAACTCCCAGCCCTTAAGTTCAGCAAGTTTCAATCTCGCTCCAGTTATAGAATGGACAGATATTTTTGGATTTCATACTGGCTGACATGCACCCGGAATTCATCCCATTCTTTTTTCTTGTTGGCAATCAGCCGGTTGAAAATGTGGTCGCCTAAGGTCTCCTGCATCAGCTCCGATTTTTCAAAAAGTTTGATGGCATTTTCCAGAGAATCCGGCAGGGTATCGATTTTATTTTTGGCTCTTTCTTTAGGAGTCATGTCGTAAATATCCTCTTCCACCGGTTCGGGTAAAGAATAGTTTTTCTCAATCCCTTTCAGACCCGCGGCTAACATGACCGAGAAAGCCAAATAGGGATTACAGGCCGGGTCCGGAGAGCGGAGCTCGATTCGGGTAGCTTTTTCTTTGCCGAGTTTGTACATCGGAACCCGGATTAAGGAGGAGCGGTTCCTTCTTCCCCAGGAGATATAGACCGGGGCTTCGTAGCCGGGGACCAATCTTTTGTAGGAGTTAACCCACTGGTTGGTAACCAAGGTAAATTCTTTGACATGGTTCAACAGACCCGCTACAAAACTTTTGGCCGTCTTGGACAAATGATACTGGTCTTTGGCATCGAAAAAGATATTTTTATCCCCTTCAAACAGAGACTGGTGAGTGTGCATGCCGGAGCCGTTGATGCCGAAAATCGGCTTGGGCATGAAAGTAGCGTAAAGATTATTCTCCAGGGCAATTTCTTTGACCACCAGACGGTAAATCATGGTGTAATCCGCCATAGTCAGGGCATCCTGATACTGCAAATCAATTTCATGCTGGGACTGGGCTACTTCGTGGTGACTGCATTCCACCGGAATCCCTAAATCTTCCAAAGCCGAGATGGTTCTTTTGCGCATGCGGACCGGCTCATTGATGGTGGAGTAATCAAAATAATTCCCTTCATCCAGAATCTCCGGCCCGGAACCGTTCTTATAACTATTGTTCTTGAAATAGAAGTACTCTAATTCCGGTCCGGTGTAATAAGTCCAACCCTTTTTCTGGATTTTAGCCAGGTTTTTTTTGAGGATATAACGGGGGTCTCCCTCGAATGGGGTGCCGTCCGGGTTCTGGATATCGCAGAACATCAGAGCCCCCTTTTCATCCCCGATTTTCCAGGGGAAAATCCGGAAAGTATCCAGATCCGGGATTGCCATCATATCCGATTCTTCGATGCGGACGAATCCTTCGATGGAAGAGCCGTCAAAACCCTGCCCTTCCTCCAGGACCCCTTCGATCTCGCTTCGGGTCACGGACATCCCTTTGAGCTGGCCCAAGATGTCGGCAAACCAGAGCCGGATGGACTGGACCCCGTTTTTGTCGATTAATTCTAAGACTTCCTCTTTGGTTCTTTTTTTGGTCTTTTTCATTGCTTGCTCCCTCCCCAAAACTTTAAAGGTTTAAATTGATTGGCTACGCCATAGTGTAACTAATGGTTTAATATTTAGTCGGATTTTAGGCGATATTTCGGGTATTTCGAAAAAGTTGGTAGGTGTCAACCACGCCAAACGCATCTATGTTCTAATTAAAACAGTATATACATAGAAAAGAATTGTTTGTCAAGAGGAATTTGAAATTTAATTTTTCGATACAATTCGCTGGGTGCGGGGACCCAGCGCTACCCCGGGGTTTACCCTGAGCCTGCCGAAGGGTGGGTCGGGTCCCTGTACCCGACCCTTGTATGATGCGACATGTCACACCATACAAAAATTATTGACCTTTTTCCAAACTTTCCTGCAACTTCTCCTTCATCTTCTCATCTGCCACAAAATATTTTCCGGTAGCTGTAGCCACAATATCACCGTTGGCTAAGCGGGCTTCCCCTTCCGTAAGGATAATCCTCTTTTTTTGCTCCGTCATCTTCCCGGTCAACAAAATTTTCTGTCCGATTTTGACCGGCTTTTTAAAAGCAATCTCCATACCCACCGTAACCACCACCAGACCCCTGGCAATCACTGCTTTAATCATCACCTCATCCAAAAGAGATGCTAAAATCCCGCCGTGAAACATATCCTTATACCCCTGAAAATCAGAGCCGGCCGTATATTCGGCTTTGGCAATATCCCCGTCAGAAAAAAATTTAACCTTCAAGCCCTGCGGATTTTTATCCCCGCACACAAAACAGTATTTATATCTATCAATCTCTTTCATCTGACTATTTTTTGGTTAGCAGACCCACGTTGTCCTCCCCGCCTGCGTCGGGCAGGAACATGGGGTGCCATTATTTAAGGTTTCCCAGCTTGAGGACAAGCTGGGTCTACAAATTTTCTTCATTTCTTACTCATAAGTTTTATCATTATAGCCTTCTGCGCATGCAGACGATTTTCGGCCTGGTCAAAAACCACCGAGGCAGGAGAATCCATCACCTCGTCGGTAATTTCCTCACCCCGGTTAGCCGGCAGACAGTGCATAATAATACAATCCTTTTTAGCCTGCCTCACTAAATTGGCATTCACCTGAAATCCCTTTAATAACTCCCTTTTCTGGTCAGCCAGATGTTTCTGCCCCATAGAAGCCCACACATCCGTGTAAATCACATCCGCATTTTTGACCGCTTCGACCGGGTCGGAAGTGACCAGAATCTTGCTGATTTTGGAATTCATGGCATCCCGTAAAATTTTTCCGTCCGGCATGGTTTCTTTAGCGGTCCCGATTCTCAGCTCCATAGGAATTTTCTGCGAAAGCTCCAGCCAGGAATTAACCACGTTGTTACCGTCTCCGACATAGGCAATTATCAGGTTCTCAAATTTTTTCTTTTTTTCATAGATGGTAAATAAATCGGATAATATCTGACAGGGATGCAGTAAATCAGTCAGACCGTTGATAATCGGAATAGAGGCTGACTCTGCCAATTGCCCCACTTCATCCTGCGAAAAAGTGCGGATCACAATCAGATCCAGATAGCGGGACAAAACCCGGGCCGCATCCGGAATAGTTTCTCTTTTTCCCAGTTCAATCTCCTTTTCAGTAATATAAATGGCATTCCCACCCAGCTGAAATACACCCACTTCAAACGAAATTCTGGTTCTCAAAGAGGGCTTGTGAAAAATCAATCCCACCGATTTCCCCTTTAAAGCCAAAGGCTGTGCCTTCCGTTTCTTCAAATCAGCGGAAAATTTTAAAATCTGCTTAATTTCAGCCGTCGAAAAATCCAGATTAGATAAAAAATCTCTTTTGCTACTGCTCAGAGAACCTCCTTGATTTTGTTTTTTAAATATTATAGCTTTAGAATTTCTTGTGGTTGAATATACTTAGAAAGTGGTGAAAAAACAACTTAGATGGTTCGACTCCGCTCACTACTGCGGAGCCGTAAATTTACGCTCGCGGATGGGCTTTCTGATAGATTTTCTTTTTCTGCCCTAAATTCAGGTGAGTATAAATCTGGGTAGTAGACAGACTTTTATGCCCCAGCATCTCCTGAATCGCTTTTAAGTCCGCCCCTCCTTCCAACAGATGCGAAGCAAAAGTATGCCTCAAAGTATGGGGGGAGGTCTTCTGCCCTTCGGAAATGGCTGAAAGATATTTTTTCACAATCCGGCTGATGCTACGGGAGGTCAATCGACCTTTTTTTTGATTGAAGAATAAGGTCTGACTTGATTCTAAATCAATCTTTTTTTCTGAAAGGGCTTTTAAATAATTTTTTAAAGATTGTAGTGCCTTCTCACCCACCGGAATAATTCTTTCTTTGGAGCCCTTTCCCAGAACTTTAAGAGTCTGGTTGTCAAAGTCAACCGAGGATAATTTCAAATTAGCCAACTCTGATAATCTCAAACCGGAAGAATAGAAAAGCTCCAGAATGGCTTTGTCCCTTTTTCCCCACACATCCTCCGGACGGGGCAAATCCAGGAGATTTTCCATTTGAGAAACAGAAAGAAAAGTGGGCAATTTTTTCGCCAGCTTGGGTGAGGAGAGATGAAAAATCAGATTTCCTTCAATTTTTTTTCTTTTAGCCAGAAATTTCAGAAAACTTCTAAGAGTGGCAACTTTTCTGGCTAAAGAGCGGTTGTCATAAGATTTGGATTTCAGGAAGGCCAGAAAGTTAGAAAGAGTACTTTTATCTATTTTGGGAATTTTCCGATTTTCGAAATAATCTTGAAATTGGAATAAATCTTTTTTATATGAAATAACTGTGTTTGGAGAGTAATTTTTTTCGGCTTTGAGGAAGGAAAGAAAATCGGAGATAAAACTTTGTAAATCCATTTTGGTTCGATAGGTCAACATTAGACCATCATCGACTATTGTTGACCATCCCTTACTTTTATAGGGACTAGCTCACCACTTATGACACAGTTTCTAATTTGGGCTCGGTTTCGAATTTACAGGAGAGACACTTCAGAAATTCACCCTTGGTTTTGCTGGATTTTTCCACCATAAAATTGGCTCCGCACTGGGGGCATTTTTCAGCCACCGGCTTATCCCAGGAGGCGAATTTGCACTTGGGGTAGCTGGAACAGCCGTAAAAAACCCGGCCTTTCTTGCTTCTTTTTTCGGTTATCTCACCGCCGCAGCCTTTTTCCGGGCAGGGGATTTTCAGGGTGATGCGTTTGGTGTTTTTGCATTTGGGATAGTTGGAGCAGGCCAGAAATCTGCCGAACCTTCCGGATTTGACCACCATGGGATTTCCGCACAGATTGCATTTTTCGCCGTTGACCAATTCCTGCTCTTCTTTGTGATTTACATTTTTGGTATTTTTGCAGGCCGGGTAATTGGAGCAGGCCAGAAACCTTCCGTTTCTTCCCCATTTGATAATCATGGGAGCGCCGCATTTTTCACAGACTTCGTCTGTTTTTTCTTCCTGCTGTTTTTTAATCTTCTTTTCCTTGGCCTGCACTTTCTCCAGTGTAACTGAAAAGGGCTTATAAAAATCTTTTAACACCTGCACCCATTTCATCTCACCTTCCTCTACCTTATCCAGTTCCTCTTCCATAGTAGCGGTAAAACCCACCTCGAAAATATCCGGGAAATTTTCCACCAGGATTTTGTTGACGGTTTTTCCCAGATCGGTAGGATACAATCTCCTCTTTTCGTTGATGACGTATTTTCTTCCCTTAAGGGTGCTGACAATTATGGCATAAGTAGAAGGTCTTCCGATGCCGCAGGCCTCCAGCTCTTTGATCAAGCTGGCTTCCGAAAAGCGGGCCGGCGGTTTGGTGAAATGCTGTTGCGGAATTAATTCCAGAAGTTTCAGGAGCTCTCCTTCTTTGAGTTTAGGGAGCTTGGCTTCCGGTTCTGCCTCTCCCTCTCCGTTTCCGTTTTCTTCTTTCAGGTCCTGGTAAATTTTCAAAAACCCGTCAAACTTTAAAATCGAGCTGTTGGCTCTGAATAAATATTTCTCGGCTTGGATGTCCACGCTGGTGGCATCATATACCGCCGGCATCATCTGGCAGGCCACAAACCGGTTCCAGATTAACTCATACAGTCGGTATTGGTCTTTGGTCAGAAATCTTTTAATTTTTTCCGGAGTATATTCCACGTAAGTAGGGCGAATGGCTTCATGGGCCTGCTGGGCGGTCTTTTTGGATTTATAGAAGTTCGGTTTTTCCGGCAGATATTTCTCGGAATAGGCAACTGAAATGAATTTCCGTACCGCTTTCAAGGCCTCATCGGCTACTCTGACTGCATCGGTTCGCATATAGGTGATCAGACCCACCGCCTCACCCTGTTCCAATTCCACCCCTTCATATAATTGTTGCGCCACCATCATGGTTTTCTGGGGTGAAAAATAAAGCCGCCGGGCCGCATCCTGCTGCAAAGTGCTGGTGGTATAAGGAGGATAAGGATAGCGATTTTTGGTTTCGGTTTTGACTTCGGATACGACAAATTTTTTGGTTTTTATATCTTCGGTCAGCTTCTTAACTTCGGCCTCATTTTTTATCTCAAAATCTTTTCCCTCAATTTTAAAGAGTCCGGCCAAAAAATTTTCTTTCTGGGCAGTTTCCAGCTTGGCCTGGATGCTCCAGTATTCCCGGGGAACGAAATTGAGAACCTGCTCTTCTCTTTCGCAGATTAAGCGCAAAGCCACGGACTGGACCCGGCCAGCCGAAAGTCCCCGGTAAACCGTCTTCCATAATATAGGGCTGACCTGATAACCGACTAAGCGGTCTAAAATCCGGCGGGCCTGCTGGGCCTGGACTTTGTCCATGTCGATTTTACCGGCCTCTTTGATTCCTTTCAGGACCGCTTCTTTGGTGATTTCGTTGAAACTGGCCCGGACAATATGGGGGTTGATTTTTTTTATCTCTTCGGCGACGTGAAAAGCGATGGCTTCCCCTTCTCTATCCGGGTCCGGTGCCAGATATACCTGTTTGGCTTTTTGGGCCGCTTTTTTTAAAGCGGCCAGAACTTTTTCTTTACCCTTGATGGTCACATACTGCGGAGCAAAATTTTTCTCCACATCCACCCCCAGTTTCTTCTGGGGCAGGTCCTTGACGTGACCGACCGAGGCCTCGATGATAAATTCTTTCCCCAGAAATTTGGACAAACTCTTGGTTTTGGTGGGGGACTCCACGATCACTAAATTCTTGCCCGTCTTATTTTGCTTCTTTTTCATTCGCTATTGGTTTTGTCAAATTCTATTTTGTCGCTCATCAAATCTTTCAGGGCTTGCTCGGTAACTTTGTTTATCGGCTCTTTGTGCTCCAAGCTTAAGATATCCTCTCTGGCTTGCATTTTTTTGCGATTCAGAGAGCGGGCGTATTTGGCTGAAATGATCACCATCTGATAGCGATTCTCTTTCTTTTTGTCTAAGCCACTCAGGTATTCCAGATCCATGTCTCCTCCTTAAAGGTGTAGTTGGTTTCTCCAGCCGGTGAAATTAAAATTTCGGGATTTGTTTTTTTCAGCTTGGACGATATCCCTGACTATTGCTACGGATTTTTTTAAATCCCTGTTTACTATTACGTAATCATATTTGTCCCAGAAGGAAATTTCTCTCAGAGCTTCCTTTAATCTCTTCTGGATTGTCCGGGATGAATCGGTTTTTCTTTTCTGCAATCTGCGCTTCAGTTCGGTAATAGAGGGAGGCAAAATATAAATTAAGATTGCATCCGGATATTTTTTCTTGAGGGCTAAGGCCCCCTGAGGGTCTAAAGTAAAAAATAATGTCAAATTTTTCTGGAAGGCACGCTCGATATGTTTTTTCAGCGTGCCGTAGTACTTTCCGAATACTCTGGCCCACTCCGCAAACTGCTTTTTGGCTATCATTTCCTTAAATTTCTTTTCGGTCACAAACAAATAATCTTTGCCAAAAGTTTCATTTTTTCTGGGAGCACGGGTTGTGACTGAAATTGAGTAAGCTGCATCTTTGAGGATTTTAACAACCTCTCGGCAGATGCTGGTTTTCCCTCCCCCGGAAGGGGAGGATAAAACCACCAGCAAAGTTTTTTTGTCTAATTTTTTCAAATTGAATTTTTTTATGGTTTAACCGGGTAAATTTCTTCGGCAGTGCGAAAGCGATAAATGAAAAAATTAAGGGCCGGAAACGGTGACCTGAATTGTGTTACTGCTTTTTTTTATAGCACTTCTTAATTTTTTTCACAGGTTTCTTTTAACCCGTCACCTACTAAATCAGAAGAATCTTATTTTGACCGAACTTATCTCCTTATTTTTTTATTCGATATTCTGAATCTGCTCTCTTATTTTTTCTATTTCTTCTTTTAAAATAATGACTCTCTGGGCAATCAGGGCTTCCAGCGCCTTGGCGCCGATGCTGTTGGTTTCCCGGTGCAGTTCCTGCAAAATGAAACCCAGTTTCTTTCCCTGGGAGCCGTTCTCCTGCAGGGTGGCCAGAAACTGCTGATTGTGGCTTATGAAGCGGACACATTCTTCTGTAATATCCGACCTTTCGGCCATCATGGCTACTTCCAGAGCTAAGCGCTGCTCATCTACGATCTTCTCGGTCATAAGTTCAGAGATTTTCTGGTTTAACCTCTTACGGTAATTTTCCACGCTTTTTTGGGACAGCCCTTCAATTTCTTTAACTATTTGCTCCAGATTGACGGCTCTCTTTTTTAAATCCCGGGCTAACTGTTCTCCCTCTTTTTGGCGCATCTGCTTTAATTGTGTCAGAGCTTCCAGCGTAGCTTGTGAGATTAATTTCCACACTTTTTCCGGGTCAATCTCTTCTCTTTCATATTTTATCAGATTGGGAAGGGTTAAAATATCTTCTACCTCGACCTCTCCTTTCAATTTGTATTTGGATTTTAATTCTTTTATGATTTTAAAATAAATCTCGGCCGCTTCTTCATTCAGTTTGACTAGATTGGTGACTGAGGTCTCCTCCCAGTTCAAGTTGTAATAAATTTTCCCCCGGCTGATTTGACTTACGATTAATTCTTTCAGTTTGGGCTCTAAGTCGGTGGCGAATTTGGGCAGGCGGCACTGGATTTCACAGAAACGATTATTGACGGAGCTGATTTCGACTGTGACTTTAGCTCCGTTGATTATGGTTTCAGCTCGGCCGTAGCCGGTCATGCTGGATATCATAGTTTGTACAGACCTACATTTATATACAGCCGGCTTAACTTTGTCAACCCCATTTTGCCTGCTTTCGCGAATTTAGTGTAAAAACACCCTCCTTGACAACTGAGTCGTTCTGCTTAAATTGGTAAAACTATGATAATTAATTCTACTATTGTTTACGCTCTGATCCGGGAGATGAATAAAATTTTCGCCGGAAGCAAGATCTTAGAAATCCGGGCCAATTCCGATTTCAAGGAAATTTTATTCCTTACACGCAGCGAAAACAAGAGGCAAGCCCTGCTGGTCTCCATTCATCCGGAAGATTACCGAGTGGAGATTTTAGACCAGAAAAGATATCGCCAATTGGAAAACCGATTTCCCAATAGAAATACTTTGTCTGAACTTTTAGGTGCCACAATACAAAAAATCGAGCAAATCGATTTCGATCGCATTATAAGAATTTTTTGTGTAAAATCGTTAGAATATGATTTATACATAGAATTAACCGGTCGAAACAGCAATCTGATTTTAACAAATCGCCTAGATTCCAAAATCATAGAGGTAGCAAAAAAAGTCGAGCCGAAAGAAAGTTCACAGCGGACTCTCTTGCCGGACTACACTTATAAATTGCCCACTCCTCCTCCACAAAAAAATCCTTTTTCGGTTTCTGAATCCGAATTCAAGAAAACAATAAGGTCCAAATCTGACCTAAATTTCAAAGTGATTTTGAGCAAGACCTTCTTGGGCGTAGATAAATTGTTGGCGGAAGAAATTTGGTTTCTAGCAGGGTTGGGAGAAAAGCCAGTATCCGCCTTGAATGATTCAGAGTTGGAAAATTTAGCCCGTCATTTTCAAAATTTCTTTTATAAAATCAGAGAGCATAAATTTCACCCCCTAGTTATTTTAAACTCTGAAAATCAATCTCCAGCCATATCGGTTATAGACCTGAAATCGATCCCAATTCTAAATAAAATTAAATCCGATTCGGTGGCTGATGCCGTCAGCGATTATTTCAAGATTAAATTTACCCTGTCAGATAAGGAAAATCTAAAAAAACAGATTTTACGGATAATAAATTCACAGCTGAAGAAATTAGAAGCCAGAGCCAATAATCTGCAGGCGGAGTTAAAAGAAAATCAGGATTATGAGAAATTCAAAAAGTTCGGGGATTTGTTGACCATCAGTCTGGATAAAATACAAAGGGGGCAGCCGTCGGTGAAAGTTGCAGATGTATTTGATGCTGATTCCCCGGAAATAGAAATACCCTTAGACCCTGAAAGGTCGGCCGTCAAAAATGCCGAAAATTATTACCGAAAATTCCGCAAAGCCAAGACCGCCCTGCAGGTGATTGAGAAGAGATTACATCAAACAGAAGCGGAAATAAGAATTTTTGAGGAGCTGAAGAATCAGGTAGAAAGAGCAGAGAATTTGGAGGATTTGGAAAAAATTAAGGAAATTTTGGTCAGAAAAAAGCTGTTGACAAAAAAAGAAACCAAAGAGAAAAAGAGCGCCAAACAAAAGAAAACTTTGTTTCGGGAGTTTGTCACATCTGATGGCTGGAAAGTTTTGGTGGGAAGGAACAGCAAGGAAAATGAATATTTGTCGTTCAGATATGCCAGGCCGCATGATTTCTGGTTTCATGCCCATACTGCGGCCGGAGCGCATGTGGTTCTGGTCAGACAGAATCGGAAACAGCAACCTCCCAACAATACTATTGTGGAAACCGCCAAGATTGCCGCATATTATAGCAAAGCCAAGGGCTCCAAGAAAGTGGAGGTTTTGTATACGGAAGCCAAGTTTGTGAAAAAGCCCAGGAAAGGAAAGACCGGGACCGCGATTGTGGAGAGGAAGAAAACTATCTTGGTGGAGCCGAGGTTGCCGGAAGAAAAAATTACTTCTTAGATTCTAATTCCTTTAAAAAGTCTTCTACCCTGTTAACAGCCTCTTTATCACTTCTCTCTTTATATAATTTTTTAGCAATGGTTATTTTTTCCTTAGCTTCAGCAAATCGGCTTAAATTTGCAAGAGCTTCTCCCCAATTTTCATATGCTTCAGCTGAAGTCGGATCAATTTCAAGTGCTTTTTTGCACTTCTCTATGGCTTCCTCATTCCGTCCTGATAGTATTAAAGCCCAGCTCCAATTTATATAACCATTGCAAAAATTTGGATCAAGTTCGACCGCCCTTTTACATTTTTCAATAGCTTCCTGATTTCTCCCTAATTTTATCAGGACACAGCCCCAACTGGCATAAGGTGAGGGATAATGAGGATCGATTTCAATTGCCCTCTGGAACTTACTTATTGCTTCTTCATATTTCCCCAATTGAAATAAATCGCCGCCCCAATTTGAATAAGCCACTGCACATTCCGAATCGAGTTCAACGGCTTTCTCAAATTTCTCAATGGCTTCTTCGTAACGATTAAGAGAGCTTAGGGCAAATCCACAGTCTACATAAGCTCTAAAATCATTGGGGTTAATTTCGATAACTTTTTTGAATTTTGAAATTGCCTCTTCATACTGACCAAGATCAACTAAAGCCAGCCCCCAATTATAATAAGAATCTGCATCATTGGGATTAAGCTTCATTCTTTCCTCACACTGTTTTATAACCTCTTCCAATGTTTGGGAATCCACTTGTTTTAAGGCAGCTTCAAGTATTAGTACATCTTCTTTTCTGCCCTGTTTCTCAAAAAGCTCTTTAGCTATGTCAAATTTTTGCTTGGCTTCTTCCGTTTTTCCCATTTCCTGAAGAGCTAAAGCCCAATTACCATAAGCTTCAGCATAATCAGGATTAATCTCCACTGTCTTCTGATACTTCTCTATTGCCTCCTCATTCTTTCCCAATTTATATAACGCCGCTCCCCAATTCAAAAAAGCCATATCAAACTTAGGATTAATCTCAATCGCCTTTTTAAACTTCTCTATCGCCTCTTCATACATATCTAGATGACTCAAAGCCCAGCCCCAATCGGAATATGCTGCAGCATGCTTCGGATTAATCTCCACTGCCTTCTGATATTTATCTATAGCCTCTTCATACCTTCCTAAATGGTCTAATACCACTCCCCAATCGTAGTAAGCGCCCTCAGACTCAGGATTAATGTCTACTGCCTCCCGATACTTATCTAACGCTTCTTCATATCTACCTAGATTACCTAATGCCACTCCCCAATTCAAATAAGCTATAACAAACCTAGGATTAATCTCAATCGCTTGCTTAAACTTCTCTATCGCCTCCTCATACCTACCTAAATAACATAATGACCAACCCCAATTTGAATAAGCCTCTGCGTACTTAGGATTAATCTCCACTGCCTTTTTAAACTTCTCAATCGACTCTTCATACTCCTCTAAATAATATAGCCTCACACCCCAATTGAAATAATCTTCTTCATTCATAGGTGTGTTATCGGTAGGACTCAAATTTTTAGCCTTTTCTTGCTCATAATTTCCTAATGCTATTGACGGGTGAACACACGAACCTATAACAAGCACTAAACTACCTATAAACAATTTCGCAGGCAAACTATAAGTCTTAATTATAGGTCTCCTTTTCTCCCTTGACATTAAATAATCACTCCTTTACCTTCCCGTCAAGCCCAATTTGGAGAAAAACTTGAAAAGAATAGTCATATTCATAATTTTAGCAGTCATATTACTAATCCTTCTATACATCTTCCTCTCCAAACCAGCCAACTCTTTATCAGATTCCCAATTCGTCGACATCTACGTCCAGCTCTCATTGGCTTCCCAAGAGTACGCCTTAGACCCTTTGGCCTTCCACCAGGAAAAAGAAAAAATTTTCAGCCAGTTCCAAATCAGCGAAAACCAGTTTAAAAAATTCCACCAAAAATACCAAGACCAGCCGGAAAAATGGGTCGACCTCTGGAAGAAAATCAATCGAAAGTTAGAAGAAAAATTAAAAGAAGTCCAAAAACCTAGGCCGTAAAAGCGTTCTTGATATGCAGAATCTTGGGTCCGGCCTTCATATCAATCGCCACCACATCAAAACGAAACCCCTCGCAATCCAGCTGGTTTTTACTGATAAAAAAATTAGCCGCATCAATCAACAGCTTCTGCTTTCTGGAAGTCACTGATTCTTCCGCAGAGCCGAACTTGGCTGATTTTCTGGCTTTCACTTCCACGAAGACGATAGTATCCTCATCTTTAGCAATAATATCAATCTCCTTATGCCCGTAGCGGAAATTTTTATCCAGAATTTCCATACCTGAATTTTTCAGAAAATTTGCCGCCAGCTTTTCCCCTTTATTCCCCAGAGTTGTTTTAGAAGTCATAGACCCAGCCCGTACTCTTTGGACTTCAGATAAGAAAGCTTCACCGGAGCATATCCTAATCTGTGGCAGGGTGCCGGACCGAATTTTTTCAATGCCTCTTGATGCTTTTTTGTTCCATAACCTTTATGCCGGTCAAAGCCGAATTGAGGAAACTGCTTGTGCAAATTTTGCATTATTTTATCCCGGGTGACCTTGGCAATTATGGAAGCTGCTGCTATGGATTGGGACTTGGAGTCCCCTTTAATTATAGGCATCTGGGGAATTTTCAGATGAGGGATTTTTTCTCTTCCATCCACCAGCACAAACCCCGGGGGAATTTTTAAATCAAGCAAAGCCAGGTGCATGGCCTTTAATGAAGCTTTCAAAATGTTGAGCTGATTGATATCCCCCACTTCAGCTATCCCCACCCCTACGCTTAAAGCTTTTTTTTTAATCTGTTTAAAAAGTTTTTCTCTCTGCAGGGAATTTAACTTTTTGGAGTCGTTGATATCAGGCAGGAGTATTTGGGGAGGGAAAATCACTGCGGCCGCCACCACCGGTCCGGCCCAGGGACCCCGGCCGACTTCGTCCACCCCGGCAATATGGCGGAATCCTTTCTGGGATAAATCCGCTTCAAAAAAAAGCCAATCCCTAGGTCTGGCTTTTTTCGATTGGCTCGGGCTTGGGTGTGACATCGGTCTCCGAAGGAACTTCCTCTCTGATTTCCTCTAAACCGAATTTCTCCATCTTCTCCTTTATGCGGGCTGACTTGCCTTTCAGCCCTCGTAAATAATAGAGCTTGGCTCTTTTGACCTTGCCCTCTTTGACTAATTCGATTTTGGATAGGTTGGGAGAGTGCAAAGGAAAAATTCTTTCCACCCCCACTCCGGCTGTGACTTTGCGCACCGTAAAAGTAGCCCCGATGCCGGAACCCCGTCTCTGAATCACCACTCCTTCGAAGGTCTGGAGTCTTTCTTTATCCCCTTCTTTGATTTTGACCTGTACGCTGACCGTGTCTCCCGGTCTGAAATCCGGCAGCTTCGATTTTTTGTATTTGGCTTCTACTGCAGCAAGTAAATCCATGACTGGCTAATCCTCCTGTCTCTCTGAAAGTATGAGATGGTCAACAATAGTCGATACTCAAGGATATTATTATTGTTGACTGTCCTTGAGTATTGACTATGGTCACGCTTGACTTGACCTATCCGTTTTTAATCTCGCTTAAGATTTTTTTATCCTCGTCTGAGAGTATCGCTCTCTCTAACAAATCCGGCCGGTTCAAAAAAGTTTTTCTCAAGGCCTCTTTCCTTCTCCAGATTCTGACTTTTTCATGGTCTCCGGAAATGAGAATCTCCGGCACATCCAAATTCTTGAAATTTTGCGGACGGGTATACTGGGGAAATCCCAAAATTCCGCTGTAGAAGGAATCGTTTTCAGCCGACTGAAAATTTCCTAAAACGCCGGGGATTAAGCGGACCACTGCATCGATAACAACCAGAGCCGGCAATTCCCCGCCGGTCAAAACAAAATCACCGATGGAAATCTCTTCCAGCCCAAAAAGCTGTTTTAACCTTTCATCCACTCCGGCATAATGTCCGCAGATGATAATCAAATTTTCTTCCCGGGAAAATTCCTGGGCCATTTTCTGGTCAAATTTTTTGCCGCTGGCGGAGGTCAAAATAATTTTTTTCTTACCGGGAAGCTGGGTTAAAACCTTTTCCAGGGCCGCGCTAAGTGGCTCTACCTTCATCACCATTCCTCCTCCGCCACCAAAGGGAGTGTCATCTACGGTCTGGTGTTTGTCTGCGGCAAATTCCCGGATATCCCAAATTTTGAATTCCACCAGATTTTTCTCCCGGGCTTTCTTGATCAAACTTTCTCCGATGACCGAGGAGATTACATTAGGGAATATGGTCAAAACATCGATTCGCACTTTATTCTTCCACCATTAAATTGACGTTAACTATTATTTTTTTGTTCTCTAAATCCACTTTCAAAACCGCCTCTTTGGTGGCTGGAATATAATAAGTTTTCTCTTCGGATTCCACCCAAATTATGGCGTTGGCCAGATTTTCAATAATTTCTTTTACCTTTCCTAAGCGACGCTTATCTTCAGTCTCCACTTCCAGCCCGACTAAATCGAAGATATAATATTCATCCGCTTTGAGCTGGGCTAAAGATTCTTTTTCAACTTCCAGATA